>Ga0129314_1002028_pt1 | contig 12248 bp, 12 predicted proteins | sample O1111metagenome_FD_94431 | JGI IMG/M metagenome (GOLD analysis project Ga0129314, IMG submission 94431) | Orangutan individual fecal microbial communities from fecal samples from Wisconsin, USA - O1111 metagenome | ecosystem: Host-associated > Mammals > Digestive system > Large intestine > Fecal...
ATTTGCATGCCGGATTGGCATTTTCATTATCTGAGCAGCGACAAAACGCAGGGCGGGCATGTCCTCGACCTATCGGCGGAGCGGCTGCATCTGAAGATCAACCGGATCGGGCGCTTTGATCTACTGCTGCCGCAGACGACGGAATTTGCACGCTGTGAGCTGCGCGAGGGGAAAAGCGCCGCAGCCGAGAAATTTGCCGCCTGTCAGGCAACAGCCGACAAGCTTTTATAAGAATCATGAATCTTATGTGTAACGGAGAGAGAAAATGAAAACGGAAGCTTCTGCGCAGAACACCTGTGTGATCTGGATCGATCACCCGAATCGCATCGTTTCCTTCCAAAAGGCAGAAGGCTTTGAGCCGCAGTCCTTTGCCTCCCCCGATGAGCGGCTTGCATACGCTTTTGAAAAGTGCGCGAGCGGATATCGCGTGCAGTAAAAAGCCGCACAGCGAACAAATGGTCATTTTTGCGGGACGTGCCATTGAGCATATATTCCTTATTTATAATCCCATTTTTCTGTCGCTTTTCGGTACGTTTGTTGCCTGAAGGGGAGAGCACAGAAAAGCGGGTGCCAATTCGAACGGGAGAAAAATCGAATCCGCGCGGCGGCGGGAAGAACATAAAGAAAGAGCTTGCCAAAATACATCAGACATATTATACTTTAGTCCAAACAAAACAACCGACACAGGAAAGAGGGCAAAGTATGAAAAAAGCGGTTGAGGGAAAAACACGCGTCGATCTTGCGGTCGAGCAGATCATTCAGGTCATTTTGGACCGCGATATGAAGGCCGGCGACAAGCTGCCGAACGAGTATGATCTGGCGCGCGAGCTGGGCGTGGGCCGCAGCACACTGCGCGAGGCGATCAAGCGCCTCGTCGCCCGCAATATTTTAACGGCGCGGCAGGGCGCGGGCACGTTTGTTTCAGAAAAGAACGGCGTGCCGGAGGACCCGCTCGGACTGACGTTCATAATGGAGGAGGGCACGGAGAATCTCGCGCTCGACCTGCAGGATATCCGATTGATGCTTGAGCCGGAGACCTGCGCGATCGTTGCGCGCGGCGCAACGCCCGAGCAGATCGAGCAGATGCAGGCATACTGCGATGAGGTGACGCGCCTGATCGAAGCGAAGGAGGATTATTCCGCCGCCGACGCAAAGTTCCACCGGTATCTTGCCGAATGCAGCGGAAACCATGTGCTGCCCAATCTCATCCCGATCATCGCCTCGGCGATCGGCGTTGTGATCACGGTGACGAACGATGAGCACCGTTCCCAGCGCGGCATGGAACACCAGCGCATCGTCGATGCCATCCGCCGCCATGACCCGGAGGGGGCAAAGTACAGCATGATCGCGCACCTGAACACCAGCCGCAATTCCATGGTCCATTCTCGGGATAACTGCGCGGCGAAGCGCTGAGCGCGCGCCCGGCTTGAGTCATCACACAACTAACGCACAGAAATTTCGTATAACTGACGAAATTTCTGTGCGTTTTTGCATAATAACTAAAAACGATGCCCTTGTGATGGTGCTTTCCCTTGTTGCCTGCGGCGACAAGAAGGACGACGCCGCCGGAACGGACGATTCCGACGCGACCTCTCAGGACACCATTACGCTTAAGATGCACTTCGTCGACCCCGAGACCGCTCCCTTTGTTCAGGGCGGTAAGAAGATCGCCGAGCTCGTCAGCGAGGCGACCGACGGCCGCATCCAGATCGAGGTTCTCGCCGGCGGTTCCCTCGGCGGCGAGCGCGACACGATCGAGCTCGCGATGGACAACAGCCTGGATAGGCCCACTTGACGAGCAGCGCCATGGCGCTCACGCCGAGAAAGAACCAGCAGATCACCGCGAGCGCCGTGCCGAACACGGACTGTGCAGGGATGAAGCTGTATGGGCTTGGGGCGGAGTAGAACATGCTAAGGCCTAAAAGGGCAATAAGGCTTCCGCCCAAATAAACATAACGGTGATCCCGGGTGATGAAGTTCGTCCGGGGCGCGGTGGGTGCTGCCATGGTGTTTCCTCCTTTGTGCTGCGAAGCGCTGAGCGCTGCCTGCGGGCTTCGCATACCCGCCGCTTAAAGCGCGGCGGTGCGTGGGATAATATTACTGGGGCTGGTTGTCGACGGCGGTCTGCCACATTTCGTCGCGGGTGGCGTTGTCCAGCGTGCCGAGGATCTCGTCGATCTGCTCAAGCAGCGCGGTGTCGCTCTTGCGCAGACCCACGCAGGAGCCCTTGGCCGGAAGCGTGAAGCCGCTGCCCCCCGAGAAGGTGATGAGGCAGAAGTCGGGGTTGGAGGCGAGATAGCCGGGGGCATTTTCCACGTTGACGACGATGGCGTCGCAGGAGCCCTGCTGTAAGCGGGAGATCATGTCGGGCACACTGCCGACGGGGCTCAGGTGGTCGACGCCTTCGATCTGACCGTGGTTGAGCGCGTCGATGAGGCCGTCCCAGCTGAGCTTGACGATGACGAGCTCCTTGCCGAGACCCTCGGCGATGGCCTTGGCGATCTGCACATCGTAGCCTTCGGCATATGCACCGGCGACATTTTCGACGGGGACATTCGAGTCCGTCGCTTCGCTTTCCTGCCAGTTGTTGGGGGCGTAAGCGCACTCCCGATGCAGACAAAAAACAAAGCCGTAAATGCTATGTGAAGCATTTACGGCTGCAACTGTGCTGTAATCCGACAAATCTGTTATCACCTTGGGGGACAAACAGCTTGCCGGCCTTGCGATCGGGCATTTGAAATTGTTGGCGCTACCATACTCCCATGCTGGGAAAATGTCAATGCCTAATTCTTCTCTTCTCCAGATTTTGAGAATCCTTTTTCATCAGAGAAGCGCTTCTTGTGAAACATTACCACGGTTTTCCTGCATAAATATCGCATATGACGGAGTGAAACGGAACAGCAGGCCGGCACACAGCGCGCCGGCCTGCTGATCGATTTCTCTCAAAATTCGGTAACAACGTCGTATTCGCTGCCCGTCCAGATGGCGGGACGGGTCTCCAGCGTGTGCAGCGCCGTGATGAAATCCGGCAGCGTCGTCACGGTTTCGGGCAGCCATGTTACATATTTCCCCACCTGCTGGGGCACATGCGCGTCGCTCGCGCCGATGGCCTTGAGTCCCAGCTCGCGGCAGAGACGCAGCGCCGTCTGATTGTCCTCGAGCGGTGTGCTGCCGTTGAGCACCTCCACGCCGTCAAGGCCGCGCACGTCGCGCAGATGCTCGCGCAGGCCCCGGTTGTTGTTGCGGAAGGGATGGCAGGAAACGCAGAAGCCGTTCTTCTCGCGCACAAGGTCGATAAAGTCCTGCGCGTCGACGCGCTGGCCGGGGATGTCGTCGATGCCCCAGGCGGTGATATCGCCCCAGAGCGAGAAGAATTCCACGCCCACAAAGATGGGAAAGCCGATCTCGCGGGAATAGGCCTCGGCGCGCTCGCGCAGGCCCATGCTGTCGTGGTCGGTGATGCAGATCGCATCCAGACCTTTTTCCTTGGCGATGGAGACGATCTCCTCCAGACGGAGGAAGCTGTCGGTCGAGTAGGTGCATTCGTGCAGGTGCATGTCAACAAGCATGGCAGTGTTACTCCTTTTCTCCGTGGCGGATGACCTTCAGCACGCGGCCGTCATCCTGCCAGACAATGTCGTTGAGGCCGAGGAACGATGCGATGTAGTCGTTTGCCGGATGGCGGAAGACCTCCTCCGCCGTGCCGAGCTGCAGGAGCTCTCCCTCGCTCATCACGGCGATGGAATCGGCCAGAATGAGGGCCTCCTCCTGATCGTGCGTGACAAAGACCATCGTGGTGCCGAGCTCGCGCTGGATGCGCTTGAGCTCGCCGCGCATGCGCACGCGCAGCGCCGCGTCAAGGTTTGAGAGCGGCTCGTCGAGCAGGCACAGCTTCGGCTCGACGATGAGCGCGCGGGCGAGCGCCACGCGCTGCTGCTGGCCGCCGGAGAGCTCGCCGATGCGGGCGTTCTCGCGGTCGGCAAGGCCGACGAGCTCCAGATACCTGCGGCCCTTCTCCCGCGCCTCCGCGCGGGAATATCTGCGGAATTTGAGCCCGTAGGTCACGTTTTGCAGCACGCTCATGTGCGGGAAGAGACCGTAGGACTGGAAGACGGTGGAAACGGGGCGGCGCTCGGGCGGGAGAGCGGTGATATCCTGCCCGTCGAGCAGCACTCTGCCGCTGTCAGGCGAGAGGAAGCCGCCGATCATGTTGAGCGTGGTCGTCTTGCCGCAGCCCGACGAGCCGAGGATGCACAAAAGCCCGCCTTTTTCAAGCCCGAGGGACAGCTCGCGCACGGCATATTTGCCGTCAAACTGCTTGCTCAGGCGGTCGAGTTCAAGATACACGGCGTTTTTCTCCTTTCCGGGCGATGAAGTAGGCGAGGCCCTCAACGAGCAGAACGATGACGGTGATGACGCTCGCGATGAGCGAGGCGAGGGCGTAGTCACCCTGATACACCGCGTCAAAGAGCTTGAAGACGGCCAGCTGACGCCTTGCGTCGATGAGGAAGATGATGGAGCCCGCCGTTGTCATGCTGCTGGTGAAGTTATAGACGAAGCAGCTCAAAAACGCGGGGCGCAGCGCGGGGAAGACCACGTCGCGCAGCACGGCGAGCCGTCCCGCGCCGAGGTCGCGCGCCGAGCGCTCCTGCACCTCGGGCAGAAGCGCCAGCGATGCGGTGCAGATCTTCGTGGAGGTCGGCAGCTGCTTGAAGAGCATATTGGCCATGACGATGAAGGCCGTGCCCGTCAGCTTGAGCGGCGCGTGGTTGAAAGCGAGGATGTAGCCAATGCCGAAGCAGGTGCCCGGCAGCATATAGGGCAGCGTTGCAAGGCAGTCGAAGAGGCTGCGGCCGGGGATGCGCCGCCGATCCATGTAGTAGGCGAAAAGCATCGCAAAGAGCGTGCCGGCGAGGGAGACGATGAGCGCATACTGAATGCTTCGCAGCATCGTCGATGCGCTGATCTGCCAGAGCTGGCGCCAGTATTGCAGCGTGAAGGAATAGACGCCCTTCGTGCTCTTGAGGAAGCCTGAGAGGAACACGCAGCCGTATTGCAGCACGATCATCACAAAGAAGACAAGGCTCAGCGCGATCGCGCCCCAGCCCATCGCGCCGCAGCGCGAGAGCCTGAGCCCCAGGTCGCCGCGCGCGGCGCGGCTTGCGTCGGTCAACTTGTCCGAGCGGCGCATCAGCGCGCGGTAGACGAAGAAAAAGAGAATGGAGGGGACGAGCAGGAACATGTTCATCGCCGAGGACTTTTCAAGGTCTGAGTATCCCACGACCTGCAAATAGATGTCTGCGGCCAGCGTGCTGAAGCGCCCGCCGATGATGATGGGCGTGCCGAAGTCCGCGAGCGAGCGGACGAACGAGAGCAGCAGGCACACGAGCGTTGCCGGCCGGATGAGCGGCAGGACGATGTCGCGCAGGATGGCGCCGCCCCCGGCGCCGAGGTCGCGCGCTGAGCGCAGGCTGCCCTCGTCCAGCTTTTCAAGGATGCCGGAGAGGAACATCGCGTTGAGCGGCACAAACGAGAGCGACTGCATCAGGATAACGCCCCAGCGGTTGTAGGGGTTTAAGCTCAGGTGCAGCAGGCGGTAGGTGATCCATCCGCGCCGCCCGTAGAGCTGGATGTAGGCAAGCGAGGAGACAAACGGCGGCGAGACCATGGCGACGAGCATGATGAGCATGGCTAGCGTCCGCCGCCAGCCGCGCGCCGTGGCGCAGCAGAGCGCCGCCGAGAGCGAAAGGAGCGTTGTGAGCACGGCCGTGAAAAGACCGACAAAAACGCTGTTGCGCAGGCTCTCGCCGTACTGGTGCAGGACGGTGTCAAACATCGCAAAGCTCACGCCGCCGTCCGCGCCGCGAAGGCTCCGCAGCGCGATGCAGGCGATGGGCCAGAGAATGAAAAGCAGCACGCCCGAGAGCAGCAGGAGAAGGATCAGCCTGTCGGCCGCGTTTTCACAAAGGGAAAAAAGGACATCGTGAGATGTCCTTTTTCCCGTATTCTTTTGGATGTTGCCGGCGGATCTCATTTATTCCGTGGCGGCCTTGTCACCCATCAGAGGCTCAAAGCGCTCGAGGATCTCGCTGCGCTGGGAACCAAAGAGGGACAGGTCCTCGGTCATGAGGAGGGTGGGGTCGTAGGACAGCTCAAGATCTTCGATGGAGGGCTTGATGACCTTGATGCCGCTCTTCTGCTCGATCTCGGCGAGCTGACGGAGGTGATCGTCGCTGCTGAAGAGCCACTCGACGAAGTACTTGGCAGCGTCGACATTCTCGGCGTTCTTGAACACGGCCACGCCCTCGGGGACCCAGGGCATACCGTCGGCGGGGTAAACGATGGTCAGGTCGTTCTCCTCGGCGGCCTGCTCGATGCTGGCGTCGATGTAGGTGATGCCGACGGCGAACTCACCGGCGGAGACCTTGTTCTTGGGGTCGGAGCCGCGCTTGCCGTAGTAGGCGATGTTGTTGTTCAGGGCCTCGAAGTAGTTCCAGCCCTCGTCGCCCTTGGCCTGCAGCAGCGCGTTGACCACGGCGTAGTTGGTGCCGGAAACGGCGGGGTTGGACATGACGATCTCGCCGGCATACTGGCTGTCGGTCAGGTCATCCCAGCTCTCGGGAGCGGTCAGGCCCAGCTCCTCCATGAGGGAGTTGTTGAGCAGGAAGCCGACGATGGTGATGCCCTTGGAGTACCAGTAGCCCTCGGCGTCCTTGAACTCGTCGCCGAGCTCACTGGCAGCGTCGAACATGACGGGCTCGAGCAGACCGTCATCCTTGGCGCTCATGAAAGCGTCGATACCGCCGCCGAACCACAGATCAGCGGAGGGAACGCCGCCCTCGGCGCGGAGCTTGGAGAGCACTTCGCCGGAGGACATGGACAGGCACTCGACCTGAACGCCGGTGTCGGCGGTGAATGCGTCGAACAGGGGACCGTAGACGTCGCCGGTGGCAACGACCTTCATCGTGCCGGAGAGCTCAGGCGCGGTGGACTCAGGCTCGTCGTTCGTCTGGTTGTCGTCAGTCTTCGAGCCGCAGGCGACCAGAGAGAGCACCATCACGGCACAAAGAAGCAGGGAAAACAGCTTTTTCATATCGTACCTCTTTCTTAAAAATTGCTGGAATCTTGCTGCCGCGAAAACCGCAGCGGCAAGATTATAAAATAACATAGATGCGGAAAAAATCAATTCAAAATCACGGCAAAAAGCACGATTATCATTGCTTAAAACGATGATAACCGCGATGTCCGGGACGGAGAGAAAAATCGCGGAGAAATTTCTGTCAAAAGACGGACTGTCCCGCTTCACCGCGGCAGACTTCGGCTGCGTATGCGGCGTAAAGCGCCGCGCCGAGCGGGAGCGTTTCCTCGTCGATGTCGAAATCACCGTGATGGTTGGAGATGCAGGTGTTGGGCTTGTCGGGGGCTGCCGTGCCGAGATAGGCATAAGCGCCCTTCACATGCAGCAGGTACTCGGCGAAGTCGTCGCCGCTGAGAGAAAGCGCGCGGTTCGCCGTTGTCGGGATACCGAGAGAGGCCGCGACCCTTGCGGCCTCCTCACAGGCGAGCGCGTCGTTCAGAAGCGGCGCGGCAAAGTCGTCCCATTCGACCTGCGTCGTGCCGCCGAAGAGGGCAGAGATATGCTCTGCCGCCGCCTCAATGGACGCGCGCACATGCGCGCGCGTTTCGGGCAGGAGCGTGCGTGTCGTGCCTTCAAGCTCGGCATATTCCGCGACGGCGTTGTAGGCCGTGCCGGCGCTGAGCTTGCCCACGCCGATGAGCACAGGGTCGATGGGGGAGGTCATGCGTGTGACGGCAGCCTGGAGTGCAACGACGAGCTCACTTGCGATGTAGAGCGCGTCCGCGCCGAGCTGGGGCGTGGAAACATGCGCGCTCCTTCCGTGGATGCGGACGGTGAAGTGGTCCACGGCGGCGTTGTTGCAGCCGGGACGAAGCCCCACGGTGCCGGATGGCAGGTCCGAGGCTGTGTGCAGGCCGAAGATGCGGTCCGCACCGTCGAGCACATGCGCGGCAACGAGGGGACGCGCGCCCTGACCGATCTCCTCGGCGGGTTGGAATAGAAAGCGTACCTCGCCGCCGAAGTCCGCGCGGTGCGCGCCCAGCACCTTTGCTGCGCCGAGCAGGCACGCCGTGTGCGCGTCGTGGCCGCAGGCATGCATCACGCCCGGCGTTTCCGAGCGGTAGGGCACGTCGTTTGTCTCCTGGATGGGAAGCGCGTCGATATCCGCGCGCAGCACGCAGATACCAGTGCCGCTGCCCGTACCGCGCAGGCGGGCGACGACGGCGGTCTTGCCGCCGATGCGCTCGTGTGGGATGCCGCATTTGTCAAGCTCGCGCTCGATGCGCGCAGCGGTATGATATTCGTGCAGGCCAAGCTCCGGGTCGCGGTGAAACTCCCGCCGCAGCGCGACGAGCTCGTCGCGCAGACGCAGGCAGTCTTCTTTCAGGGCGTTCATAGGCGTTGTTCCTTTCTTAGTTTCTGGCGGGGATCTTTTCGCGCAGGGATTCGAGGCGGTTCAGCGCGTCGAAGAGCGTTTCGTCCTTCTTGGCAAAGTGCAGGCGGATGAGATGATTGACCGGCTCGCGGAAAAAGCTCGAGCCCGGCACCGCGCCTACGCCGACCTTGCTCGCAAGGTCCTCGCAGAATTTGAGATCGCTCTCGTAGCCGAACTCCGAGATGTCGAGCATCACGTAGTAAGCGCCCTCGGGGTCATTGTGGACGATCCTGAGGTCGTCAAGCCCCTTTAAGAAGAGCTCCTTCTTGTGCGTGTACTCGTCCTGCAGCGCGTCGTAGTAGTCCTGACCAAAGTTGAGACCGGGAATGATGGCCTCCTGCAAGGGGGCCGCCGCGCCGACGGTGAGGAAATCGTGCACCTTCTTTGCGCGGTCAATGATCTCCGGCGGGGCGATGATGTAGCCAAGGCGCCAGCCGGTGACGGAATAGGTCTTGGAAAGGGAAGAGCAGGACAGCGTGCGCTCCCACATACCGGGCAGCGTCGCAAAGTAGGTGTGGTGGTGCGGGGCATAGACGATGTGCTCGTAGACTTCGTCCGTGATGACGTAGACGTCGTACTTTTGGGCAAGGGAGGCGATGATCTCGAGCTCCTCGCGCGTAAAGACCTTGCCGCAGGGGTTCGAGGGGTTGCACAGCACCAGCGCCTTGGGGTGCTGGCGGAACGCGTCCTCGAGCACCTCGGGGTCAAAGGTGAACGACGGCGGCGCGAGCGGGACGTAGATGGGCACCGCGCCGGAGAGAATGGTGTCGGCGCTGTAATTTTCGTAGAAGGGGGAGAAGATGACGACCTTGTCGCCGGGGTTGGCGACGGTCATCATCGCGGCCATCATGGCCTCGGTGCTGCCGCAGGTGACGACGATCTCCCCGTTGGGGTCGATGTCGCGGCCCATGAAGTGCGACTGCTTCTTCGCCAGCGCCTCGCGGAAGTCCTGCGCGCCCCAGGTGACGGAATACTGGTGAAAATCCTCGTAGGCGACCTGAGAAAGACGGTCGAGGATGGGCCTCGGCGGGTCGAAGTCGGGAAAGCCCTGAGAAAGATTCACCGCGCCGTACCGGTTGGAGATACGGGTCATGCGGCGGATGACGGAATCGGTAAAGCTTGCGGTGCGGTCAGAAAGTGCCTGCATTGTCATGTCCTCCTGTGAGATACGATTTGCTGTTATTTTGAGTGTGCTGCGGGTCGGTATCCGCCGCTCAGAGAGCTGCGGCAGATACCGCTGCCGGCGCGCCCCCCTTTTTCAGAGGGCGCGCCGGCGGTCATATGGCGCTTACTGACCGATCAGGTCCTGGTCCCAGCCCACTGCGATGAAGTAGCCGCCGAACGTGTTGTTGAACACGTCCTCCGTCGCACTGGACTGGAAGGCTTCGACGACCTTTTTGTAGACGGCGGCAGTGTCGGGGTCTTCGAGGTCAGCGGTACGCGCGGCGATCAGGTTCCAGTATTCCTCCACATCGAGGACGCTGTCCTTGTAGATGGCCTCGTCGGTCTTCAGGCCGAAGTCGAGCGCGTAGTTGCCGTTCACGACCGCAGCGGCCACGTCGGGCAGGACGGAGGGAATGGTATTGGCCTTGAGCTCTTCGATGGTGATGTTCACCTTGTAGGAGGTGATATCGTCAAGCGTGGGGTTGAAGGCGGCGCTGGGGTCCAGCTCGATGAGGCCTGCGGCTTCAAGCACCTTGAGCGCGCGGCCGCCGTTGGTCAGATCGTCGGGGATGGCGACAACGTCGCCGTCCTTGAGTTCGTCGACGGAGCTGACCTTCTGGGAGTAGAGGTTCAGCGGGATGATGAAGGTATTGCCGATGTTCTGGATCTCATAGCCGTAGTTCTCGATCTCACTCTGGAGATAGATGCGGTGCTGGAAGGAATTGAGGTCGATATCGCCGTTGGCGAGCGCGTTGTTGGGGGTCACATAGTCGGAGAACTGGACGATCTCAAGGTCGATGCCCTCGTCGGCAAGCGCTTCCTTGGCGGGCGCCCAGAGGTCATCATAGATACCGCCGACTACGCCGAGCTTGACGGTCACGGTCTCACCGGTCTGATTGTCGGTGTTGGCGTCGCTGTTGTCAGCGGAATCGTCGGTCTTGGAGCCGCAGCCGGTCAGAGCCAGCGTGAGAGAGGCGGCTGCGAGCGCGAGTGCGAAGAGCTTTTTGAGTTTCATGGGTTTTTCCTCCATTAAAATAATCTTTTGGTCAGCTTGGGGTGGGCAGGGACTTTATGGGGCCACGTCAATGCGTGTTTTTTTTCACGACTCGTCCGCCGACGAATTCGATGATGCACACGAGCAGCACCAGCACGAAGACGGTGACGTTCGTGATGTCTGCCATGTTGCGGTCGTGGCCGTAGCGGATGGCGAAGTCGCCGAGACCGCCCGCGCCCGCTACGCCGGCCATGGCCGTGAGGTTGAGCAGGCTGATGACGGTGATGGTCGTGCCGCGCGCGATGGCGGCGACGCTCTCTTTAAGATACACGCGGAAGATGATCTCCGCGGGGCTGGAACCCATCGATTGCGCCGCCTCGATGAGACCGCCGTCAAGCTCGGCAAGGGCACTTTGCACCTGGCGGGTGAAGTACGGCACCGAGCCGAACACCAGCGGTACGATCGCGCCGCGCACATAGAGCACCGTGCCTGCGAGCGCGCGCGTGATGGGCATGACCCACGTCAGCAGGATGATGAACGGGATGGAGCGGAAGAGGCTTACGAGCTTGTCGACGATCTGGTAGAGAATTTTATGTTCCAGAATGCCGCCGGGTCTGGTCACGATGAGCAGCACGCCGAGCGCGAGGCCCAGCACAAATGAGATCGCGCCGGACCAGAGCACCATCAAAAGCGTATCGCCGAGGGCTTTGTAAAAATCGGGCAGCTTGCTTGCAAGGTTCGGGGCAATGTTAGTGATCAGCTCTTGCATCTTTGATGACCTCCACTCCAACATTTTTTTCGATCAGATATTCGATCGCCTTTGTGATCTGTTTTCTCTCGCCGCTGATGATGGCGACCGTTCCGCCGATGGGGGAATCCTGCACGATGGTGATATCGGCGAAGATGATGTTGAGCGAGACGCTGAACAGCTGCGACACGGCGGAGATGATCGGCTCGTTCACATTGCGCTGGATGTAGGACAGGCGGACGATGAGCTCGCCGGGCTGGAGCCGCGTCACCGGGGAATCCTCGGCGATGAGCTCCTCGACCTTCTGCAGGTTTGAGGTCGTGTGGATGAAGCTCTTCGTGATATCCTGCTTCGGCTCGGCGAAGACCGTGAAGACCTCGCCCTGCTCGACGACGCGGCCGTATTCCATGACAGCGACGCGGTTGCAGATCTCCTTGACGACGGCCATCTCGTGCGTGATGAGCACGATCGTGATGCCGAGCGTCTCGTTGAGGTGCTTTAAGAGGCGCAGGATCGCCTTCGTCGTCTGCGGGTCGAGCGCGGAGGTCGCCTCGTCGCACAGCAGCACCTGCGGGTCGTTGGCAAGGGCGCGGGCGATGGCTACGCGCTGCTTCTGCCCGCCGGAGAGCTGGCTGGGGTAGGCGTCCGCCTTGTCGCCGATGCCGACGAGCTCCAAGAGCGTTGCGACCTTCTTTCGGATTTCCTCCTTGCTCAGGCCGCTGCCCTTGAGCGGGTAGGCGACGTTTCCGGCCACCGTGCGCGACGGCATCAGGTTGAAGTGCTGGAAGATCATGCCGATCTTCTTGCGCGCCGCGCGCAGGTCCTTGGC
>Ga0129314_1002029_pt1 | contig 12242 bp, 10 predicted proteins | sample O1111metagenome_FD_94431 | JGI IMG/M metagenome (GOLD analysis project Ga0129314, IMG submission 94431) | Orangutan individual fecal microbial communities from fecal samples from Wisconsin, USA - O1111 metagenome | ecosystem: Host-associated > Mammals > Digestive system > Large intestine > Fecal...
GGCATCCGTCCTTACGGAGCCATCGGCGTCAATGAATACATAAAATAAAAAGCAGTCCTGTCCGCGGATTTTGTCGATGAAAGGGCGGTAAATATTGTAAAATCAAGTGGTCACCAGGGGGACATTGCGGTATAATGAGACTCAGGAATGATATAGGGAGGAGAATCGGTATGATAGGTAAGGAAACATTGGAACTCCTGAAAGAAGCATTGTCTGAGAGCAGTTATACGGTAGCTGTCTGCGGTTCCGGAATGCTGGAGGAAGGCGGTATCCTTGGACTTAAACAGGAGGGACGTGCCTGTGAGATTGAGCAGGAGTATGGGCAATCCCCGGAGGAACTGTTCCACATATCCTGTTTTTCCAGGAGACCGGAACTGTTCTATGATTTTTACAGGCGTGAGATATTGGAAAAGATACCAAGGATGACCCCGTCCGTGGAGGCGCTGACAGAGATGGAAAGGCGGGGGATGCTCCAGTGTATTGTGACCACCAGCATTTACGACCTGCCCAGGTCCGCTGAGACAAAGAATGTAATATACCTCCATGGGGGGATATATGAAAATACATGCACCCATTGCGGGAAGCATTATTCCATGGAATACATAAAGAATTCAAAGCACGTTCCCCTGTGTGGGGACTGCGGCCATATTGTCCGCCCCGGAACATTCCTGTACGGGGAAATGGTGGACAGCCAGATGGTAAGCCGCACCACACAGGAGATATCCAGGGCCGACGTACTCCTTGTACTGGGAACAAGCCTGCGCTCCGATGTATACAGTCATTATATCCGGTATTTCCAGGGAAAGAAGATGATTATCATCCACAGGTTGCCCAGGCCGCTGGATGAGAGGGCAGATATGGTGGTTTATGACCTTCCCCAGAATGTGTTGCCGTTGTTGGTGGGGGAAGGGAATTTATAATTTATAATTGGGACGAAACGCAACCGCTGCTTTTGGTGCATTCACGTAGCCAGGGGTGGGAGACGGGCGGGCACAGGAAGACGGTTCTGGGGATATGATTTGCTAACCCGGGCAGACACAGGTGTACACCCGTCGCCCACCCCTTTTTGCGCTAATGGAGGGGAAATAGTTGAAAGAAATTGATGCGAATAAAGATGCTTGGAGCAAAATATCGGAGGATCACTACCGACATTTCAAAGAAACATTTTCGGAGGGCATTGGTGAATTAAATTCGTACATAAAAGAAGAATTGGGTGATGTATCCGGAAAAAATATCATTCATTTACAATGTAATACCGGTGCCGATACCATTATCTTAGCAAAAACAGCAAAGAGTGTAACCGGGGTGGATTTTGTTCCGGAAAATATTTATTTTGCCAAAAAACTTGCGGTTGAACTGGGAATTGAAAATGCAGACTTTATTGAATCCGACATTATGGAACTAACCGGGAATCATAATGGGAAATATGATGTGGTATTCACCTCTGAGGGCGTATTGGGATGGCTCCCTGATTTGGACATATGGGCAGGCACAATTAGGAAACTGTTAAATGAAACAGGATATTTGCATGTGTTCGATTCCCACCCATTCTTCCTGTCCTTTGACGAGAGTCAGCTAGATAAAGAAATTTACGAGATTAAGTATCCATATTTTGGAAAATGTCCGGATGAAGACGATTCCATTGGTGGATACGCTTCCCAGGTTAAGCATGGGGTAAAATCATATTACTGGATGCATACCATATCAGATATAATCAATTCTTTGATAAAGGCAGGAATGCATATTGAGTTTTTTAATGAATTTACAGAGAATTACTTTGACTCAGGCAATATGCAGCCATCTGAAAAAAACGGATTGTACAGATATGGGTACAACACAGATAAATATCCAATGTCCTTTAGTTTAAAAGCATCTGTGTATCACGCAAAATGAACATGATCCGTGCTTGCCAAAGTACACTTATCCATCAGACCATATGGAATATCCGCCTTAGGGGGACAAGGAGCACGCGACTGATCCACGTATGTGAGGGAGGCAAAGAAATGCCCAGCACAAAACAATTTTCTATTTTTTTAGTCGGCATTATTAGCGCTGTCAGCTTGATAGCATGTCAAAAAGCCAATGCGAATCAATCAAATACATCAGATACCAAGGAAACACAAAAAACCGTTCTTGAAATGGAAATGGATGCAAATTACAGTAATTCAGATCCCTTTGAGAATGGACGCCTGTTTTGTGTGTCTGAGGATACAGAAGCTTTAGACACAGAGGTTTATTTTCAGATGGATGGCGAACGTGGTATTGTGGAAATAAAAGACAGAAATGCAGACGAAGTTTTATGGAGCAATACATGGGTTGAAAACGCCAGCGGTGATACCGTTACGGTTTCGCTCAATAATCTGCAAAAAGAGAAAGAGTACGTTGTACGGTTTACTGGAACCAAAATAAAACATGCTGTTGTAAAAGTTACTTTTGAAAGCGGATTGGTCCAAGAAAAATCAAGACCTTCAAAATAAGCTTCCCAATTTATCGGGCTGATTTAAGTGATGCGGAGGGAAAAGAGGAAAAACGTAGTGGGTGAGTGGAATGGGGATGGGGAGGATGGAGGCATCTACAGGGGCGTGCAGGTCTTAGCACCGGTTCCCGGAGACTTAGACCTGCTAGCCCCGCAGCCGTCTCCATCCTCCCCATCCCCATTCCACTCACGGACGGAACAACCTCACCCATCCTCCCCATCCCTTAAATCCACCCTCAATTCCTATGGAACGAATCCAGCAGCTGATTCTTAATATGCCACAGTTCATTAGACAGATCCACATGGACCGTATGGGGGTTGATCAGACGTTTGGACTCGTCCCAGAGCGTATCCAGTTCCTGTCTGCAGTAGGCTTGGATATCCATTACCTTGGGGGATTCATATACGCATTGGCCGTCCAGGAAGATGGGCACAAGCAGTTCCCTTAAGGTATAGCTGCCAGGGGACAGCATGGTCTTTTTCCAGGTCTCAATGGGGTCGAAGAGCAGCAGGGAGTTTTCCGTGTTAAACTCTTCGCCCACCAGACAGATTAAGTCGGCAATGATCTTGCCCGTGGCTTTATCATAAATGCGCTGTATGGTCTTGTTGCAGGGGTTGGTGATTTTCTCTGCGTTTTCTGAAAGCTTGATCTTGGGGATGAACTGTCCGGTGGCCTTGTCCTTGACGGCTGCCAGCTTGTACACCCCGCCAAAGGACGGGCAGTCCTTGGCCGTGATCAGGTTGGTGCCCACGCCCCAGGAGTTGATGGTTGCGCCCTGCATCTTCAGGGAGTTAATCAGGTTTTCATCCAGGTCATTGGAAGCAGAGATGACCGCATCCGGGAATCCGGCATCATCCAGCATTTTCTTTGCTTTTTTGGACAGGTAGGCCAGGTCGCCGCTGTCCAGGCGGATGCCGTAAAACGTAAGGGGGATACCGGCTTCGCGCATTTCCTTAAATACCTTGATGGCATTGGGGACACCGGAGTCCAGGGTATCATAGGTGTCTACCAGCAGGATGCATGCGGATGGGTACAGCTTGGCATAGGTGCGGAAGGCCGTAAGTTCATCCGGAAAACTCATGATCCAGCTGTGGGCATGTGTGCCCTTGACCGGGACATCGAACATCTTGCCGCAGAGCACATTGGAGGTGCCGATACAGCCCGCAATCATGGCAGCCCTTGCGCCGTACACGCCCGCGTCCGGCCCCTGTGCGCGGCGCAGTCCGAATTCCATGACGCCGTCGCCCTTGGCCGCATACACGATGCGTTCTGTCTTGGTGGCAATCAGGCTCTGGTGGTTGATGATATTGAGCAGGGCCGTCTCCACCAGCTGCGCCTGCATGATGGGTGCAATGACCTTGACCAGAGGTTCCCTTGGGAAGACGATGGTTCCCTCAGGAATCGCATAGATATCACCGGTAAAGCGGAAGTCGCGGAGATATTCCAGGAAGTCTTCCTCGAATATCCCCAGGCTTCCCAGGTACTCAATGTCGCTGCCGTCAAAACGCAGGTCCCTGATGTATTCAATCACCTGCTCCAGCCCGGCGCAGATGGCAAAGCCATTGCCGTGGGGATTGGTGCGGTAGAACATGTCAAAGATTACGGTCTCGTTGGCGTCCTTTTCCTTAAAATATCCCTGCATCATGGTCAGTTCATACAGGTCTGTCAGTAACGTAAGATTTCTCTGTTCCATATAGGTTCCTCCCTGGTGCGTGGCCGGGAGCTGTCCGCGGATATGCGGAATCGCTGTATTTTGACGGCTGCGCTTGTATGTTGCTAAGTAGTATAGCACAGATTTTACAAAAGGCAAAGGAAATGTTAAAAATATAACAATCCTTACCGGGATGCCGTCAGCCATCCCCGGCCTATTTGACGGTCAATACCCGCATCTTCATGCCGTCCTCCAGGGATTGGCTGCTCTGCAGGATTACTTCATTGCCCTGGGTTAGACCCTGGGTTATTTCCATGTAGGCGTTTTTCTTCCTGCCTTTGGTGACAGGCATTTTCGCGGCCTGATTCCCGGACACCACATATACATAATCCCCATTGTCATCACTAAAGATGCACTTAGAGGGAATGTATACGGAGGCGGAAGGTTCATTGACAGAGGCGCGGACATCTGCCATAAGGCCTGTGTAGTGCAGGCTGTCTTTATCATCCAGCCGGATTTTCACGGTATACATGCCTGTTTTGGCATCGCACACAGCAGAGATTTCAGAAATGCTGCCGCTGCAGGTCTTTCCGGCGGACTGGAGGCTGACATCCATGGGCATGCCCTCTGCCAGCTGGTCAATATCCGTGTCAGCCACCTGGATTTCCACCTTTTCCCCGCTGTCATCCATTACGGTTGCGCCTGTAAGCTGGGGGGACACGGTCTGGCCGGTTTCAACATTGATTTTGGTAATCATGCCCGCAATAGGAGAAGTGACCGTACAGTCGTCATATTTTTTCCTGGCAATGTCAAGGGCTGCCTTGGCGCTGTCCATCTGCGCCTTGGCTGAATCGTAATTGCCGTCCTGGCCGTTCCTGGCCGCCTGGAGCTTTGCCTCAGCTGAATTCATCCTGGATTTTGCAGTTTCTAGATCTACCTGGGAGATTGCATTGGCTGCATAAAGGGCCTGCATGCGGGCAAAGTTATTTTTGGCGTCCGTGTACTCTATTTCAGCGGGAGCCACGTTTGTATTCTGTTCGCTTGCTTTTTTTGCAATGTTAAATGCTGCCTGGGCAGCGTCATATCCGGCCTGGGCCTGCTGCAGGGAAAGGGCGGCATTGGTGTCATCCACCTGGAATATCACATCCCCTTTCTCCACATGCTGTCCTTCGGATGCATTGACTTCAGTTACCTTGCCGCTGGCTTCCGGCATGATGTCAATGGTGCTCAAGGCCTCAACGGTTCCCTGCCATACCATGGAGGACAGGTCCCTGCCTGATTTTGCAATGGCGGTTGTCACCTCGGTCTGGCTGCTGTTGCTGGAGCATCCGGTACTAAGGCTGGCGGCCAGCATAAGACAGGCTCCGATTCCTATTAATTTCTTCATTTTGATTCCTCCCGTTTTTCCTTATTTCAAATGTACCTTTACAGTTGCGTTCATTCCGAATACCAGGGGCAGGTCCTCCTTGTTTTCAATGGTGACCTTGATGGGAATCAGCTGTGTGACCTTGGTATAGGTCCCGCTGGTGGAAAAACTGGTGGTGTTGGTAAAATAAGTCTGGGTTGCAGGGTCGATTTCCGTTACCTGTCCCTTAAATGTCCTGTGGGGGTATGCATCCAGCCTGACATCCACTAACTGGCCCAGATGGATCTTCATGATATCCGTCTCCTCCACATTCACACCCACATACAGGTTGGAGGTGTCGGCCACCACTGCCAGGGGAGTGCCAGGGGACACGGTCTGGTTCACCGCGCCGTCATTTTTAACCACGGTCCCGGTTATGGGGGATGTGATATAAGGAAGCACTTCCTGCCGGCCAAGCACCTGGTCCTGTTCCACCAGGTCGCCGTTTTCCACATCCCAGGAAATCAGCTTCCCGCTGGTGACAGGCATGACGGAATAGAGCTTTGCCGTCACCTTGGCATTATCCGTGCTAAAATAATTCATATTTACGCTGAACATGTAATAACCGGTGCAGCATCCGATGATGACCACGGCAAAGAGCAGGGGATACAGGATTTTTTTAAGTTTAGCCTTCTTGCCGGCGGTTTCCCCGCCGTCTATCTTGTTCTGGATATTATCGTTCATTTCATTCACCTTTCATTTCCTTTCATAAGGCCTTGGGGGTTGGTTCCAGGATCCCGTGGAACATGGCTAATTGTTCAGTGCGAACTGGCTTTGATATAGGTCGGCATAGAAGCCTTTCTTTTCCAGCAGCTCCTTGTGATTGCCCTGTTCAATGATATCGCCGTCCTTCATGACCAGGATTAAGTCAGCATCCCGGATAGTGGATAAGCGGTGGGCGATGACAAAGCTGGTCCTGTCCTGCATCAGGTTGTTCATGGCATTCTGGATCAGCACTTCGGTCCTGGTGTCAATGGAGCTGGTGGCCTCATCCAGGATAAGGATCCGTGGGTCTGCCAGTATGGTCCTGGCAATGGTTAAAAGCTGTTTCTGGCCCTGGGACAGGTTGCTGGCTTCTTCATTAATCATCATATGATAGCCGCCTGGCATGGAGCGGATGAATTCATCACAGTGGGCCGTCCTTGCGGCAGCCATGACTTCCTCGTCGGTTTTATCAAAATTCCCGTAGCGGATATTATCCATGATGCTGGCGCTGTAGAGCCAGGTCTCCTGGAGCACCATGCCAAACATGGAGCGCAGTCCGTTCCTGGTAAAATCCAGGATGTTGTGCCCGTCAATGAATATGCTGCCGCTGTTCAGTTCATAGAACCGCATAAGCAGCTTTACCACCGTTGTCTTGCCGGCGCCGGTAGGGCCGACGATGGCAATGGTCTGGCCGGCATGGATGACCGAGGAAAAGTCATGGATGATCAGCTTATCGGGCCGGTAGCCAAAATGCACATGGGAAAACTCCACATCCCCCCGCACCTGTTCCGGCTGTATGGGCGCGCTTGTCTCAGGCACCTCTTCCTGCTCATCCAGGAATTCAAACACACGCTCTGCCGCGGCAGCCGTGGACTGGAGTGTGTTGGAGATATTGGCAATCTGTGTGATGGGCTGGGTAAAGGAGCGCATGTATTGGATGAAGGCCTGGATATCGCCGATATCAATCACCTTTTTAACGGTCAGATACCCGCCCAGCAGACATACGGATACGTAACCCAGGTTGCTGACAAATGACATGATGGGCATCATCATGCCGGACAGGAACTGGGACTTCCACGCGGATTTGTAAAGCGCATCGTTTATTTCCGTGAATTTCTCAATGGCCTCGGCCTCGCCGTTAAAGACCTGGACCACATTATGGCCTCCGTATATTTCCTCAATGTGTCCGTTGAGCATTCCAAGGCTTTTCTGCTGGCCCTTGAAATAGCGCTGGGATTTTTTCACAACACCCATGATCAGGCCCATGGAAAGGGGGAGTACCATGACAGCCACCAGGGTCATCCGGATGCTGATGGATATCATCATGATCAGGACGCCCACCAGGGTCGCAACCGAGGTGATGATCTGCGTAAGGCTCTGGTTCAGGGTCTGGCTTACCGTATCCACGTCATTGGTGATGCGGGACAGTACCTCGCCGTGGGTCCTGGTGTCGTAGTAGCTTAAGGGCAGCCGGTTCATTTTCGCCGATATGTCCTTGCGGAACTGGTAGGTCACCTTCATGCTGACGCCTGACATGATATAGCTTTGCAGGTAGGAAAATACAGCCGATATCAGGTACAGGATCACCAGCAGCAGGAGACAGTTCCTTATGTAGCGGAAGTCGGTGAGAAGGCCGGTGCCCATCATCCAGGCCATCATGCCTTCAAACAGCTTGGTGGTGGCCTTGCCAAGGACCTTGGGCCCTATGATGGAGAACACGGAGGAACATGCGGCAAACAGGATGACGATGGCAACCTGGGCTTTATAAACCATCAGATACTGTAAAAGATGGAGCATGGTGCCCTTAAAATCCTTTGCCTTTTCACCGGCCGCGCGGATGCCCCGGCCGCCGCCCATAGGGGGAGCGGATGATTGTTTTTGTTCTGTCATTGCAATTCCTCCTCGCTGAGCTGGGACAGTGCAATCTCACGGTAGACCTTACAGTCTGCCATAAGTTCCCGGTGGGTTCCCCTGCCCACCATTTTCCCGTGGTCCAGTACAATGATCTGGTCCGCGTTCATGATGGTGCTGATCCGCTGGGCCACCAGGAACTGGGTCGTGCCGCCGGTTTCTTCCTTCAGGGCCTTCCTCAGCTTTGCATCCGTCTTAAAATCCAGGGCGGAAAAACTGTCGTCAAATATATTGATGGGCGCATTTTTTACCAAAGCCCTGGCAATGGAGAGCCTCTGCTTCTGGCCGCCGGACACATTGCCCCCGCCCTGGGCAATCAATGTGTCAAACAGGTCTGGTTTAGACTCGATGAATTCCATGGCCTGGGCGGTACGGGCAGAACGTTCAATCTGTTCCTCCCCGGCTGTCCGGTCACCGTAAGCCAGGTTGGAGCGGATGGTGCCTGAGAAGAGGACTCCTTTCTGGGGCACGAACCCCAGGTTCTGCCGCAGCTTGTGCAGGGGCCAGTCTTTGATGTTGACGCCGTCAATCAGGATTTCGCCCCCGGTTACATCATAGAAGCGGGGGAGCAGGTTGACCAGGGTGCTTTTGCCGCTGCCCGTGGCGCCGATAAAGGCGGTTATCTGTCCGGGAAGGGCGGTGAAGCTGATATCTGAGAGTACGTCCCCGTCCCCGCCGGGATAGCGGAAGGATACGTGGCGGTATTCCACCACACCCCGTATTTTATCCGGGCATAAGGTTTGCCTTGCGTCGGTAATGCTGGATTTTGTCTGTAGGACCTCCACCACACGGTTGATGGATACAATGGCTCTTGGGATCATGATGAACATCATGGACATCATCAGGAAGGCCATGATGATCTGCATCACGTACTGCATGTAGGCCATCATGTCGCCCACCTCCATCTGGAAGCTGGATACCTGGTTGGATCCCACGCATACCACCAGCAGGGTTATGAGGTTCATGATAAGCATCATGGCAGGCATCATTCCTGACATGGTGCGGTTTACAAACAGGTTGGTTTTGGTCAGGTCACGGTTTACCGTGTCGAACCGGTTTTCCTCAAAGGTCTGGGTGTCAAAGGCCCTGACCACCAGCAGGCCCTCAAGGTTCTCACGGACCACCAGGTTTAAGCGGTCAATGAGCTTTTGCACCACCTGGAACTTGGGCATTACAAGGCTGAACATGGAGAACACCACCATAAACAGCAGGGCCACGGCCAGGGCGATGATCCATGACATGGATTTATCCTTTGCAAGGGCGTGGAGGATTCCACCCACAGCCATGATGGGCGCATAGAACACCATGCGTATCATCATGACAATCAGCATCTGTATCTGGGTGATGTCATTGGTGGTCCTGGTGATGAGGGAGGATGTGGAAAAACGGTCCAGTTCCGCATTTGAGAATCCCTCCACGGAAATAAATACGTCGCGGCGCAGGCCCCGGCAGACCCCGGCAGCGGCCCTGGCTCCTAAAAATCCCACCGTGACCGTGCAGGACGCGCTGATCAGGGCCACGCCCAGCATCTTAAAGCCGGTGCTTATGATATAGGAGGTGTTGCCTGTGGTGATGCCGTCATTTACAATATCGGACATCAGGTCCGGCAGCGCCAGGTCGCATGATGCCTGGCCAAAGAGGAGCACGATGGCCAGCAGTATGTACAGGGCATATGGTTTGAAATATCGTAAAAGTACACTCAACTTATTCCTTCTTCCTGCCGCAGGCCCGGTCGGCCATGGCGGCTATGATATCGGCGCATCCTTCATATCCAAAAGAACTGGTGTTCAGGCAGATGTCGTGGTTCTCCATCCTGCCCCATTCCTTTTCAGCAAACATTTTATAATATTCTTTTCTCTGCTGGTCTTTGCGCCGGATATGGGCTTCGATGTTCTTTAAGAGGACATGGTCCGTATGGTGGATCCGCTGTATCCGTTCCTCCATGGAGGATGCATAGATGAAAATGTTCAGGGAGCCGCACACATCTTTTAAGACAGTGTCCGCACACCTTCCTATGAATATGGCGGGACCTTCCATGGCCAGCCGCCGTATGGTCCCGCTCACAGCCTCAAACTGCTGGTAAGGCTCAAACATCTGTCTGTAATCCTGTATGCTGCCCGCAAAGACAGCAATGTCATGGAGCAGGCTCCGGCTCCGCTTTTCATCCTTTTCCTTCAGGACCCCGGGATTGAGGCCGAACCGTTCCGCTGCCAGCAGCAGCTCCCCGTCATAAAAGGGGATTCCAAGTTTATGGGACAGGATCCGTCCTACTTCCCGTCCGCCGCTTCCATATTGCCGTTCAATGGTAATGCAGCTGCGTCTCATGACTGTTCCTCCGTTCTCTTTTTCCTGCGTTCCAGAAGCTGGTGCATCTCGTCCTCCATGATATCGGCCAGCCTGCCCCAGAGTCCGATAAGCTGGGAGATATCTTCCGGGCCCATCCTCCGTACAATCTGTGATTTCAGGAAATCCATGTCCTGGGCCGTGCTGGTCAGGATATCCCTGCCCGCAGGCGTCAGGCATACAAAAATGTTCCGCCGGCGTCTGGTGTCAACTTTTCTTGTTATCAGTCCTTTTCCTTCCATGGTGTTCAGCAGGCGGGAAGCGGAAGAGGGCACGATTCTCAATCTGTCGGCCAGCTCAGACACATAGATTCCGATGGAACCAGGATGTTCTTTTACATACAGGTCTATCTGTTCCAATGCATAATATTCAGAATAAATCACCTGTTCGGATAAGATGTTCAGCTTGATTTTCCTCATCCTCTGCATGATCTGCATCAGTTCTGGCTGAAGTATCTTTTCATTGTGTTCATCTGACATGATTTTTCCTCCTTTTGGGAAAATAGTTATCAATGTTAAATGTTTATAGTGTATAATATTATCGCGGTCAGTTGCATTTGTCAACAGTATATGATGGATTGTAACAAAATAATTACACGGCCCGTGCGGTTAAGGTTGACATTTTCCCAAGGCGTTATTATAATAAAGAAGTTAAATAATAAAAGCTGTGATGGAGACAGTAGGTCTGCAGGGAACGCCTCAGAGAGCCGGGGATGGTGGGAGCCCGGTGCCAGTAATGCAGGACTGAATATCACTCCGGAGCTGTCCGGCTGAGAAAAGGGGCATGGATTCCCAGGCATCCAGGGTGGTGCAGGGACCTGCTGCATGGTAAGCCGGGACGCAATTCCTGCGTTAAAGGGACTCATATGATGGTATGCAGTAATAGGTGGTTAAACGGAGCAGTTTTTACGGCTTCCGTCCTGTTCGGGACGGAAGCCTTTTTATATGAATCCATATAATACAGCACATACCAGAGTATATAAAATTAGGAATGGAGGAATCCAAGGATGTATGACAAAGTCTCCACAGACCTTAAGTTTGTGGAAAGAGAAAAAGAAGTGGAAAAATTCTGGGAAGATGAGCACATCTTCGAGAAAAGCATCAAGATGCGCGAGGGCTGCAAGCCTTACGTGTTCTATGACGGACCGCCAACCGCCAATGGCAAGCCCCATATCGGCCACGTGGAAACCCGCGCCATCAAGGACATGATTCCAAGATACCGGGCCATGAAGGGCTACATGGTGCCCCGTAAGGCAGGATGGGATACCCACGGGCTTCCCGTGGAGCTGGAAGTCGAGAAGAAGCTGGGGCTGGACGGCAAGGACCAGATTGAACAGTACGGGCTGGAGCCGTTCATCCGGGAGTGTAAGGAAAGCGTCTGGAAATACAAGGGCATGTGGGAGGATTTCTCCAATACCGTCGGCTTCTGGGCTGATATGGACGACCCATATGTGACCTATGAGAACAATTTCATTGAATCCGAGTGGTGGGCGCTGAAGCAGATTTGGGACAAGGGCCTTTTATACAAGGGCTTTAAGGTGGTTCCCTACTGCCCGCGCTGCGGAACCCCCCTTTCCTCCCACGAGGTGGCCCAGGGCTATAAGGATGTAAAGGAACGCTCCGCCATCGCGCGGTTTAAGGTAAAGGGCGAGGACGCCTATATCCTGGCATGGACCACCACGCCCTGGACCCTTCCAAGCAACCTGGCCCTCTGTGTGAACCCGGCGGAGGATTATGTGAAGGTAAGGACC
>Ga0129314_1002032_pt1 | contig 12225 bp, 10 predicted proteins | sample O1111metagenome_FD_94431 | JGI IMG/M metagenome (GOLD analysis project Ga0129314, IMG submission 94431) | Orangutan individual fecal microbial communities from fecal samples from Wisconsin, USA - O1111 metagenome | ecosystem: Host-associated > Mammals > Digestive system > Large intestine > Fecal...
TAAGGAAGCCTGTGTTAAGCCTCTGATCTGCTTACGCATCTTTTCACTGATGGAAAGACCTGCTGCATCATCTGCTGCACGATTGATCTTATATCCGGAAGATGACTTCTCGGTGGACTTAGCCTGTGTATTTGTGGTTACGCCTAACATTCTGTTAGAGTTCATTGCTGTTAAGTTGTGTTGTACTACCATAATGTGTACCTCCATTTACTTTTTGGTATGCTTCAAATCCATTTGAAGCACTTGGTTGTTTGTTACTATTTAGTTGTATGTAATTTTAAAGGGCGCCCCTAGGTTAGCTGACCCATAATTACCGTGATGAAAAACTGGAAAATGCAACTTTCTTTACTAATGTGTTGCACTTGTATTGTTGTTTCTTGATTATATTATCGGAGTTATTTTGAAATACTTTAGAGCCTTTTAAAAAATATTTTAATTATTTAAAATGCCTCATTTAAAATGTTATTTACTTAGCCTTTTTCGAATTTGACTAACCAGCTTTTGTTCACATGCTGTATTCCTCCCTGTCTTTTTCATCATTTAAATACATTTGCCATTTTTATAATACCTGAGTAAAATGGTAGCTTTTTCCGGAAGGTGCAGAATGAATATTTCATTGATTACTCTTGACGGTTTTATTGCACGACCTGTATATTCTTTTGTCAAGGATTTTTTGTACAGAAAGCACTAATTGGTCTTAACATTTAAGACCAATTAGTGCTTTAACATTTGTTATATCTCTATTTTTTGATATACAGCATCCTTGTCATCTTGGTCAATACAAAGATAGCGCTTGGTAACCTGATAGGACGAATGATTATAAATATTCATTAAGAGTGCCGGCGGAGTTCCCTGCTTCCATGCATAATACCCAAAGGTCTTACGCAGCGAATGACAACTGATTTCAGGACCCAGCCCTGCATAATCAGCCGCTTCCTTGACGATACGAAATGCCTGATAACGACTTAAGGGCTTCACACTTTGTAATTGACTGGAAAACAGCCAGTCAGAAGCCTGTTTCTGCGACATATCAACATATTTCTCTATAACTCTGCGGATTTCCCGATTAATGTAGATGCGATTCGTTTTTCCGGTTTTTTGTTCCCTCACTATAATATGTGATTTCCATTTTCCAAGATTAAAATCAAACAAATCACCATATGTCAAATACAATAAATCAGATATACGCAGAGCTGAATTCAGACCAACAATAATCAAAATATGATTGCGCGGATTGGGCTTTGTATTTTGGTAATATTCCTTAAACTGTTCTAATTGCTTCTTGTTACGAATTGGTTGCGTTGTACTCATTGATAACTCCTCCTTATGTTATATGCAACATTATAGTAAAGAAAGTTGCAATAATAGGATTTCACAAAAAGTATTTTTTATTCATCACGGTAATTATGGGTCAGCTAACCTAGGGGCGCCCTTTAAAATTACATACAACTAAATAGTAACAAACAACCAACCAAGTGCTTCAAACGGATTTGAAGCATACCAAAAAGTAAATGGAGGTACACATTATGGTAGTACAACACAATTTAACAGCAATGAACTCTAACAGAATGTTAGGCGTAACCACAAAGACTCAGGCTAAGTCCACTGAGAAATTATCCTCCGGTTATAAGATTAACCGTGCAGCAGATGATGCAGCAGGTCTTTCCATTTCCGAGAAGATGCGTAAGCAGATTAGAGGTCTGACACAGGCTTCCTCAAATGCACAGGATGGTATATCTTCAGTTCAGACAGCAGAAGGCGCTTTGAATGAAGTGCAGGATATGCTTCAGAGAATGAATGAGTTGGCTGTAAAGGCTGCTAACGGCACCATGTCTGAGAACGACAGAAGCCATGTTCAGAACGAGATTGACCAGCTGGTTACTGAAATTGACCGTGTATCTGAGACAACCAAGTTCAATGAGACCTATTTGCTGAAGGGTGATAAGGATGCAGACGAGGTTACTGATTATCAGTACAAGCCTGCCAATGTTTTATCAGAGGATCTTGTATACTTAGATGGGACAACATCAAAAACTGTTGCAAAGGGAACATATGCAGAAGCATTGACCACAGGTATTACCTATTATTCAGCCGGAGTTGCAGCCGATAAGGTTGGTACGGCTATGACAGACCTATCAGCATTTGAGAAAACAGATGTAATTAGTGCTACTAATTTGTATATTGGAGTATCTGGTGATTATGTAAAGGTAAATGCCGGAGATAAATATGACAGCGGCGCTACATATTACACAGTTTCCTTCACTACTGATGGCACACTTGCATCAGCTACAGAAGTGGCAGACCCGGCAACCGCTGAAGGTTATTTTGTAGGCACTACAGCAGTTTATGACAAGAAGGGCGCACAGCTCTCAGAAGGATATGCACTTGGCACCAATCCTACCACTGCTGATTATTTTTCCGCAGTCGGCGATGGTATGTATAATCCGGCAGATGCAGTTACAACCCTTCCTACTGAAACAAAGGTTGCTCAGTTTACAGACAAGGATGGCAATGAAATTGCTGCTAACGGGCTGTATGAGTACTTTGATGACAATGGTAACTACAAGGGAGAAGGATTATATCTGAAGCAGGGTGATGAGCTGGTAGCAGCTACCTCAGATGATATTGATGCACTGGTAGATACCTCAAAGACACATATTGGTGCTTTGGAATTGAAGTTCCATGTAGGTGCTGACGCAACCTCTAACAACCAGATTTCAGTTAAGCTGGAAGCCATGAGCGCTAAGGTACTTGGAGTTGAGGGATTAAAGGTAGATGGAGCAGATGATAAGAATGCATTAAATGCTATTGAAACTATTAAGGCTGCAATCCAGAAGGTTTCTACTCAGCGTTCCGCACTCGGTGCTGTTCAGAACAGACTTGAGCATACTATCAACAACCTTGACAATGTTGTAGAGAATACGACATCAGCAGAAAGCCAGATTCGTGATACTGATATGGCTTCCGAGATGGTTAAGTACTCCAACAATAACATTCTTGCTCAGGCAGGTCAGGCTATGTTGGCTCAGGCTAACCAAGCTAATCAGGGCGTTTTGTCTCTGTTAGGTTAATCCTAAATACTGTAGATATTAGCTGTATGAGGAAAAGGAGGGACGGTATTTCCGTTCCTCCTTTTTTACAAAATATTTTGTTATGGGAGGAAATAATGAAAAAACCTATATTATCCATTTCGCTGTTATCATCGGGTCGAAAAAAGACCATTCGGAAATGCTTGGATTCATTAAAACCGATTATGGAGCAGGTGCCATGTGAATTAATTATTGTTGATACCGGATGCGATGAGGAAACTCATGCGCTTTTATTGGAATATACAGACCAGGTCATTCCTTTTACATGGTGCAATGACTTTTCTAAGGCAAGGAATGCGGGCTTGGAAAAGGCGAGTGGAGAATGGTTTATGTTCATTGATGATGATGAATGGTTTATTGACGTACAGGAAATTGTAACCTTCTTTGTCAGTGGAGAGTACCATAAGTATGCATGTGCAAATTATATTCAGAGAAATTATGTTGATTATCAGGAGACAAGATATAAGGATTCTTGGGTTTCCCGACTGATTCGTTTAGATGAGGACACAAGATTTGAGAGCAGCATTCATGAATATTTATATCCGGTAAAGGGTGTATGCAAATTGCTTCATTCGCCGGTAAAGCATTTTGGATATATTTTTGAGACAGAACAACAGAAATATGAGCATTCGAAACGAAATATTTCTTTGCTGGTAGATATGATTGGAAAAGAGAGAGATAATCTTCGCTGGTGGACGCAGTTGGCACAGGAATATCGTGGTATCAGAGAATTCACAAAGCTTCAGGAGCTTTGTTTAGAAGCATTGGATATGATTCAAAATATAACTGATGATACTATCAGTCGAAGCTGCGGAACCTTTTATGTGGGTGTATTGGTGGCGGAAATGTCGCGGTATAATCACAAGGATGCAGAGGTCTTCTTTGAAAAGGCAATTCAAGATAAGAGAAATACGCCGATTTGTATGGGAAGACTTTACAGCTTAGGAGCTGAATTGTTTTATAAAGAAGAAAAATACGAAAAATGTGAATACTATTGTAGAGAGTATTTTAAGATATACGAAAAATATCATGAAAATGAAATTGCAATGCTTGAGCAGGGAGGTTTTTTTGTTCAAGAGGTATTTGATGTTGAGGTTCGTAATAATGTCTACTGCTTTTATATTGGCAGTATGTTAAAGAGGGGTGAGGTGTCTGGTTTAAAGGAGTATTTTTGGAAACTAGGCTGGGAAGAGGAAAATATCAGTCTATATTTATCTGTCATATCAGATATTTTTAGAGCCTTTGCAAAAATGGAGTATGAATCGTGGTTTGCAGATATTGCACAGACGATGATGAAGCGCAAGGGTGTAGATCAAAAAGTTATCATGGAGTTAATGCAGATAGAAAAGACAGATACGGTTGGATTTATTAATTTGTGCAGAATTTTTGCTGACATAGAAGCTTCTCATTATTACATCTGGTATATGAAGATAAGAAATGCGGACTATACAGGAAAAACAGAGCAGCTTTCAATGTATTATGAAGAACTTTTTGGACGTGTGGAAAATCTGTTTCAACTGAATGATTCGGTGTTCGATATTGCAGGAAAGTATCAACTTAATTTGGAACCATTCTTTTTTAAGGTACCTTTTGACCAATGGAAAAGTGGTGTAGATGTATTTTGCAGGAAAGCTTCTTCAGAACGGATACAGAGAAGAAAAGAGCTGGTGGAAGACATGAACCGAACAGAAAATTCCAGGTATGATTACTTCTTTATGAAGCTGGCAGAGCAGGCAGTAGTTGCATTTGACGAAAACGATAACTTCAAAGAACTTCAAAATACATTACAGGATTTTGTAGAAAAGACATTGGAATTTCACAAGAGATTTTTTAAAAAGGAGGCATTTTCGGGAGAAATGGAAATACTTCCGGCAGCCTGTAGAGTGGCAGTAAAATTAAGTCAGGTGTTTTCTGCCCAGAAGGAAGGTAAAATAAAAGAGGTTAGGGAAGGATTGCAAGGGTGCATAGGAATTTACCGCCCTATGGATAAAACTGTAAAAATGTATGCAAAGCTATATGCTGAAGAGCAGAAAAAATTATTGGAAGAAGAAAAGAATACTGCAAAAGAACTTCAAGCTTTGGCTATACAGGTAAAGGATAAGATAAAATTCCTATTAGAACAGCAAAATTATCAAGATGCATTGTCTGCATGTTTGCAATTGAAATACCTTTTACCGAATGATAAAGAAGTGCTTGCGTTGGAGCAGCAGATTAAGGAGTATGTATGAACAATAATGATGTAGAGAAAATTTATGAGGTTCTTGATACTATTGGTGAGGCACTTGAACATTTAAAGCACACAGAAAACGAGGAGCTTCATAAGGAAGTAACGCTTGGAAGATATGAAATTGTGAGTATGCTGGAGGATATGCTGCACTGTAGCTTGACAGAGACAATAGAAGTCGAAAAAATGTCTGATGCAGACTGGCTTGTAACAACATATCGAATTATGGAAGACATAATGAATCCGCTTCAGGTGCAGAATACTTTTGATGTGGAATTTGTAAAGCTGCTAAATTATATATGGAATCATAGCAGAGAGGAACTGCTAAACACGATGAAGGAGACTCTTTCCGGCTGGAAAAGCAATTCTCCTGCTGCATATGAAACCTTTGTGAATTATTTTGCCCGATTCCCTTTATGGGGAACCATTGACCCGGATAAGGAGGATTATAATACCCTTGAGCTACGAGTTGATGTTTTGAAACAGCACAGCTATGACTTTTTATGGTTATATAAGCGGCTGGAGGATTATACATCTAAGCGGACGCTGTTTGCAATTTTGATGAATTGGACATTTTTAGATATGGCACACTTAAGTAAAATCAAATCTCCTTTTCCGGATTATTATGAACCGGATATTTTTCCGAACAATAAGGACGATGTATTTGTGGATGTAGGAGCTTTTGTGGGAGATTCCATTGTGCAATATACGCAGGTCTATGGTAGAAGCTATAAGAAGATATATGCTTATGAGATTTCTGAAGATAGTTATATGAAGCTGTGTGAAAACACTTCTTCCCTTCACGATGTTATAGTCAGAAGGAAAGGAGCGGGAAGAGAGAAGGGTGAAATGTTCATTGAAGATAATGTATGCTCTTCTGCAAATAAGCTACAGTCGAAGGGTAACGAGGAGCAGAGAGTTGAAATTGTTCCATTAGATGATGACGTAGAGGATACTATGACATTTTTAAAAATGGATATTGAAGGGGCTGAGCAGGATGCACTGTTAGGGTGTGAGAGAACAATTAGGCAGCATCACCCCAAATTGGCAATTTGTACCTACCATGGATATGAGGATATATGGAAAATTCCTTTTATGATTGATTGCATGTATCCTGAATACAAGTTTTATCTCCGCCATTATGGGGGAAATCTTATTCCTACCGAGTTTGTTCTTCTATGTAAGCCGGATTAGGAATAGTTGAAAAATCTCCTGCTTATTGGAAATTAAGTATTGACAGACGGTGCTTCCTATCATATAATATACAACTGTGACAGTGTTTCAAAATGCCTAGTCAAAGCCCCGACGAAGCATTTGAGATATAGTAAAAAGCCGTTCTGGAGCGTTCTAAGTTGTAGCCGGACATCTGCAATTTATTACAGGTACAGGACAAGATAATCCCATGAACTATAGAGGGTCATGGATAAGTAATACGGAGGTAACATAATGAAAACATTTATGGCTAGTCCAGCTACAATCGATAGAAAATGGTATGTAGTAGACGCTACGGATATGACTTTAGGCCGTTTGGCTTCTGAAGTTGCTAAGGTTTTAAGAGGAAAGAATAAGCCTATCTTTACCCCTCACATTGACACAGGTGATTATGTAATCGTCATCAATGCTGAGAAGATTAAGGTAACCGGTAAGAAGTTAGACCAGAAGATTTACTATCATCATTCCGATTATGTTGGTGGTATGAAAGAAGCTACCTTAAGAGAAAAATTAGACAAGAAGCCAGAGCAGGTTATTGAGCTTGCTGTTAAGGGTATGCTTCCCAAGGGACCTTTAGGAAGACAGATGTATACCAAGTTGCACGTATACGCAGGACCTGAGCATAAGCATGAGGCTCAGAAGCCTGAAGTATTGACATTCTAAAGGACTGGAAGGAGGAGAATAAATCATGGCTAAGACAGAAAGATACTACGGAACAGGTAGAAGAAAGAAATCCATCGCCAGAGTATATTTAGTACCCGGAAAGGGCGATGTAACTATCAATAAAAGAAGCATGGACGAATATTTTGGTTTGGAGACCTTAAAGGTTATCGTTCGTCAGCCTTTGACAGCAACAGAGACTGCTGAGAAGTTTGATGTCATTGTTAATGTTCATGGCGGCGGATATACCGGTCAGGCTGGTGCTATCAGACATGGTATTGCAAGAGCATTGCTTACTGTAGATGCTGATTACAGACCTGTACTTAAGAAGGCTGGCTACTTAACCAGAGACCCTCGCATGAAGGAAAGAAAGAAGTACGGCTTGAAGGCAGCTCGTCGTGCACCTCAGTTCTCAAAGAGATAATTATTTTATTTCAAAAACCTTGCAAAACATTGCGTTTGCAAGGTTTTTTATGTATCCAAATTTGCAAACAACGAATACTTGATTAACAAACAACGAATTGATAATTGATTCTGCCCTATATGTCTGGTATGCTTTTCGTACACCGGTGATGATAAATTAGGAGGCATAGAAAATGCAGATTAACCTTGGAGAAAAAATAAAAGAATTACGAAAAAGAGATGGAAGAAAGCAAGAAGATTTAGCAAATGCTTTGGGAGTTACCGCACAGGCAGTTTCCAGATGGGAAGCAAATGGCGGCTATCCTGATATGGGCATGATTCCTGCGATTGCCAATTATTTTCACATTACGATTGACGAGTTGTTTGGCTATAACAATGACAGAGACACGAAAATAAAAGATTATGCCACCAAGGCTAACCGGCTTCTTATTGATAATGACGGTGACATAACAGAATGTATTCAATTAATGAAAAAAGCATTGGAAGAATTTCCTTCTGAACCGGAATTACAAATGTATTTGGCTCATGCACTAAATTCAAAAGGCTCACAAGAGGCCGAAAAGCCCAATATGTATTTGGAAGAAGCCGCTGCTCTTTATGAGGAATTGTCAAAGCAGAATAACAAAGCCATTATCCCTCTCTTATCCGTATACACTATGATGGGGGAATATGAAAAAGCTGAGAAAAAAGCGCTGGAACAGCCCGGAGTTCAAATGAGCAGGGAGGTTTTATTGGTCTCCATTTTCGATGGAAAAAAAGGGGAGCGATATCGGGGAGAAGCGATACTGGCATTGCTTCATGAATTAAGATTGGCCATAGAATTTGCAATAGTAAGGAATGAAAAACTTGTAAATTCTAAAGAAGGTATTGAGATTTCTTTATTGGTGCGTCACTTATATGAAAAAATTCTTGGTGAAGAATATTGTGGCGATTTTAATAGCGACCTTTGTATGCTTGATTTAAGCTGTGTTAAAATTGCTGCCAATATGAAGGATTACGATAAGGCTCTTACCTTTTTTGATTCTGCTTATGAACATTATAATAAATGGTCAAAACATTTTAGCAATAAATTAGATGGGGGGTTTAAAGAGGAGCATTTTGACACTCCTCTGTTGTCTGAAGTGGGAAATATCTCTATTCCCATTATAGTATGCAGACCGGAATTCCTGAAGAATTCTATCTCATCTTTGCCTGAGGAAGTAAAAGCACAGATTAGTAACAATTCAAAATATGCAGGATTATTTGAGGAATGATTTTTTCAAACATGCCAACCTTTCATAAATTCTATACACTATATAAATGTACAGCGCTGTAACAGATAAGATTTAAGTAGAAACGGAATTGAAATGGATAAACAAAGAGCAGACCAAATAGTAGTGGAATACTCAAACAAAATATATGGTTTCGCTGTGAAAAAGTCATATTCCTATGACGAGGCCGAGGAACTCTGTGCGGAAATGGTAAAGGAAGTGTATCTTTCCTTATTGCATGCCCGGGAAATTGTGAATATAGACGGATATATCTGGCGCATCTGTGAACACACATATGCCAAGTATGTGGCAAAGAAAAAGAAAAAGCAGGGAATATCAATAGATGGTATGGAGATTCCTTATTTTGATGAGTATGATTTGGGCGATGCAGATGAAGAATTAAAGAAGCTTCGTAAAGAGATTGGATTTTTATCCTCCAAGCGACGCAAGATTGTTTATTCATTTTACTACGAAGGAAAGTCTATAGAGCAGATTGCAGCTGAACATGAACTTTCTGAAGGAACCGTGAAATGGCATTTGAACAAAGCACGTAACGACTTGAAGGAGGGTTTTGGTATGGAACGAAAGGTTGGTAGTTTGGGAATATCGCCTGTTGAGGTATTTAGTATTAGTCATGATGGACGCCCGGGAGCAAAAGGTGGTCCTGAATACTATATGGATGATAAAATTAACATGAATATTATCTACAGTGTATATGATAGTCCAATGACAAAAGATGAAATAGCAGAAGAACTGGGGATGACACCTGTATATTTGGAAGAAAAAATCGAAATGCTGGTTGCCAATGGTTTCTTGGTGGAGACAAAAGGGAATCGCTATACTACATATGTGAAGTTTACTCCGAAAAAAGTTTCATTAGAAATGGGAGAAAACATTCTTAAGATTAAGCTTAAGGCGGCAAAGGTATTAGCTGAAAAATATGTACCTAAGGTTCGTGAAGCGATTGGAGATTTTACGGATGTATATGTTCCGGGTGGTAATAGAGAATTATTTGAGGCAGCAGTGATTTTTTATGCTATTTCAGAGAAGTGTAATTTGCCAATAGAAAGAGATTTAACAAATTATAAGATAAGAACCTTAGATGGAGGAGACTACCTCGTAACGGTTAATGTCAAGCCAGAGATTGTTGATCCCGATTATCATTTTACACTTAATGAGACGGTGAAAGATTATAATTGTTGTGGACCTATGGGTAGAGGGTCTGATAAGTATCCGGAAGTGTACTCGTGGTCAGTAGATTCAAGGTTTAGCAATAGGACAGGCGGGTGGAAAAATAATTGGAATTCTGATTACGATGCAGTATATGAAGTGATGAATGGAACAATATGTAATACAAAAGCTAATGCTGAGAAATATACTAGGATGAGAGAGCGTGGATATATTACGGAGGATGAAACGATTAATATCATGATTGTGAAGAGCGGATTCAATATGTTCTTTGACAGGATTCCTAAACTTGAACAGAAAATTTTTGATGAATTTGCAAAGTACGCTCTTGAACAGGCGATGATTTTGGCTAAAATGTATCCATCTCAGATGCAGGACCTTGTTGTATACCAATTTGTTAGTTATTTTATCGGATGTGATGTTGCTATGATGGTTCTTGACCTGCTATATGATAATGGGGTATTTCGTCCGTTAACAGAATCAGAAAAGGTAACAGCCAATTTACTCATGTTTGCTGACAGATTGCCTTAAAAAGTTCTCAAATACAGGAATATGTCTCAGGACAATTCAATATGCTTCATTACTCCTCAGGATATGGTTCTGAGGAGTTTTTTGCGTGAAAGGCAATTGAAAAATAAACATATCACTCGATTCGCTCCAGATGAACAGAAAAAGAAAGCAATATACACTCGGCGCCGGTAACAGGCTCTTATAGGGCTAGAACAAGTCACCGGCTAAGCCGGTGGTTCTGGTTGATAGAGAAAAAACAGTTGACATTGACGTAACGTCAACTGATATAATATATTTGGGGTGATAATAATGGAGAATGACAGTTTAATAGATATTTCAGATGTCTGTGAACAGTTTGATATTTCTTCACGTACGCTGCGCTTTTATGAAGAGAAGGGATTGATTCAGAGTGAGAGAGCAAAAGATTCTAAGCGCAGAAAATATAATAAATCACAGATTGAACAAATCAAAAATGTTTTGGTATTGCGCTCAATGGGATTGTCGGTAAAAGCAATACAAGACTATCTTGCTGGTAATGTTCAACTTAAGGAGATAGTAAATCTTAAGCGAGCTGAAATCAATGCGTCAATAAGTACGGAGCTAAGGGAAAGCCGTTTGCTAAATAATGCTTATGCAGCGATTGAAGATGGAGAGAGTATATTTAATCTTGATGCAAAATTGCAGAAAGAGAATGCAACAGGCATAAAGCAGATATCTAGAAGGTGTTCTGAGTTCATTTTGAACAATGAATTAGACAATCTATATTCACATTTTAGCAGGCAGATGAAAGAATATATGCCACCGGATTCATTTGCAAAGGTTTGGGAAGATACGATATTGGGTGGCGGTAGTTTCGTTGAATTTGGAAAGACGGTTCATGATTTCGAGTATCAAAACATTGTTTACCAATATATGATATTTCAGAAAATGACATTAAGAATCAAATATGTGTTTCATGGAGATATCATACATGGTTTGTGGCTACAGTATTGTGAGTCAGAATAGGGGGTAAAATAATATGGACAGATTAACTGCAAAGAAACTGGTAATGATAAGAAATATAATAATTGTGCTTGGGATAGTTGTTGCCTTTACTATATGGTTATTTATTCCAGCCCTTATTGAAAATAATAGATTGGTTCATGTTGGAAATGGGCGTTTTGGTTCAAAAATAGGTTTTCTTTTGTTTTTGGGATTTCCATTGTTTGCATTAATTCCTCCTTCTGAAGATGCAGAGGAGATACATACAGATAATCCTACTGAAAGAGCCCAAATTGCAGATGAAAGGGCGAAGCATGCAGCGAAAAAGCAAATCGCATACGCTACGGGAGAAGCACTAACTGCGTGTCTTTGTATGATTTTAGCACTTGTTTTAGGGTGATTTTTGGGAAAACAGTTTACTTTCTTGAAATTAAGAATGCCGTATTTTCAGTACCCTCATCAATAAAAAGTTCTCAAATACAGGAATATGTCTCAGGACAATTCAATATGCTTCATTACTCCTCAGGACTATGGTTCTGAGGAGTTTTTTGCGTGAAAGACAACTGAAAAATGAGCATATCTGACGACTAAGCTTTCAGTTATTGCTTGACGATACAAGTTTGAAACAAAGAAGTAGAGGTTACCCAAGAAATTAGAGCATAACAAATAAACCATCTTTCGGTGGCTA
>Ga0129314_1002035_pt1 | contig 12215 bp, 13 predicted proteins | sample O1111metagenome_FD_94431 | JGI IMG/M metagenome (GOLD analysis project Ga0129314, IMG submission 94431) | Orangutan individual fecal microbial communities from fecal samples from Wisconsin, USA - O1111 metagenome | ecosystem: Host-associated > Mammals > Digestive system > Large intestine > Fecal...
AATCCTCGTGTCGTTGGTTCGATTCCGACCGGGGCCACCACTTTTATGCGGGTTTAGCTCATCTGGTAGAGCGCCACCTTGCCAAGGTGGAGGTAGCGAGTTCGAGCCTCGTAACCCGCTCCAGAAAACGCTGTACGACTGATGTGCAGCGTCTGATTCGGCGCCATAGCCAAGAGGTAAGGCAGAGGTCTGCAAAACCTTTATTCACCAGTTCAAATCTGGTTGGCGCCTCCAAAGAAAAGTCCAGATAAATGGCTTGTGTAGGCCGTTTGTCGGGGCTTTTTGTTTTGCAGAAATCCGATTTTTCAAGACCAGATATTTATGAATGATGCGCTTTTTTATCCTCTTTTTCCTGCAAAGTGCGGCCAAGAGTGTGGTCAAATTACAGGAATTTTTATCTTGTAAAACACGATTTTAATGGCAGGAAGAGAAAAAGCGTCTATGGGAAAACGGAACAAGAGGCCAAAAGAAAACGCAGAGAGTGGAAAAAGAATGTCAATTCTTCTGCTGTTTTGGGAAATGACAGAATTACCGTTGGTCAACCGATGAAAAGGTATCAGAAAATTTTGGTGAGGCAAAACAGGGCCGGGCGCAAGGCAAAACAGGGCCGGGCGCAAGGCGAAACAGGGCGCCGGGCGCAAGGCGAAACAGGGCCGGATGCAGACACCGGGATTACAGGCAAAGATCCCCTTCGACGGAAAGCGGCCCGAAATGCCGCTGAAAGCCTTTTTCCTTATTTGAGGGTACTTTCCTGTATTGCTCAATACAGAGCTTAAAACGGGGATTTTGACCGGTTTACGGAGAAGCAGAGGGTATTATGACATACCCTTATCAAAAGCGACAACAGAAAAGCGCCCTGCCGACATTGACAGGGCGCTTTTCTGTTGAACAGAGGGGATCATGAAGTTAAGAAACGTAGCAGGTTTCGGTGGTGGTTTCTCCACCTGCAGTAAAGGTGAACACTACTTTGTCGTTTTGATTTAGGCTATATTCCTCATATAGACTAAGATCACGGCTGTTGGATGCACTTTCAGTGAATTTTACCGATCTCATGTAATCATCTGCTACACTACTATATTTGTAAACTTGTGCTGTAATAGAAAGACTTGTGTTATAATGCGCTCCTAAATCAGCCTCTATCAGCGTTCTGGTTGCGCTAGAAACGGTATAGGATATAATTGTGAACCGAGCCGTTGCAGCGAAAGCAACAAGAACAGATGCACAGAGCATTAGAACTGCAAGGATAACTGAAATAACTTTTTTCATTTTTTAAACCGCCTTTTGTAAAAATTTTGTCATACTTCAATACGATATAAGTTAAAAAATATTACACTCAAATCAAACAACCATTTCAAAACTTTCTGCAATTCGTATGGTTTCCTTTTTAGAAAGGCCATTATTAATAATTATATAATAATTATTGGTATCGAAAAAGAATAGTGAAGATTCTTTATTTTTTAAAATATAATATGCTTTTTGGCCGTTTACTTGAATCTCTTCTTCAATATCAGCATTTTCGGAATCTAATTGAAATTTAACATTGTAACCGTTTAACTTATTTTGATAAATCAAAATATAGTTGTCATCATTATGAAATTCAAATTTTATTTTCTTTTTACTAACCTCCATATCTGTTATTGTGTACCCCTCCGGTACATACTTCGGGAAATACACCTGCATATCCATGCTGCTCGTCTTGTCTTCTATCAGTTCCTCCCGAACCTGCTCGGTTAACTGAATGCCGGTATGCGTTTGATGGGTCTGAAACAACAAATCAAAAATCGCGCCGTTGTTCGCCTGTGCCACAAATAACGCGCAGATGATAACCGATAACGAAACGGCAACCTGCGGAATCCCTTTCCGGGTAAAAAATTTTTTCGCACTGCCGATTCTTGCCTGCCGCCGGGATTGACGAAGCAGCTTATCCATGCCTTTTTTGAAATGTTCCGACGGCTGATAATCGTCCGGAACAGCCTTGCGCGCAGCGGCTAATACCTGGTCCGGATCAAACGCTTCTTGCGGTATGTTATGATGCATGAATTGTTCAAAAAGCTCTTTTTCATCCATCTCTTAGTCCTCCTGTTCCAGCAGTTTGCGAAGTCTTACACGAAACCGGAAAATTTTAACCGAAATGTTGGTTTCCGTCAAGCCGTATTTCTTTGACAGTTCCTTGTAGTGATAGCCCAGAATAACGGCGTCTATAAACAGGTTACGATTTCTCTCGGATAATCCTTCTAAAAAGATCATTAATTTTTTCTTAATTTCGTTCACGCTGAAAGTGTCCCAGACCATGTCCAGCGGATCGCTTTGAATCGCTTCATACTCTGTAAGGTCCTCGGCGGGAACAAATTTCAGCAGATAGTCGTAACAGGTATTGCGAACGGTGATGACCAGATAACGTTTGGTACGAGCCGAAGCGGGCTCTTCGATGTCTTCGATCCGTTTCAAAATTTTTACGTATGCGTCGTGGACGAGTTCCTCGGCTGCAGAGTGGGATTTCACGATGGAAATTGCATAGCGGAGCAGGTCTTGATAATATAGCTCGTACAGCTTAATGAATTTCTCATGGGTATCCAGGAGAAATTCATTGTCATATGATGTCGTCCTTCGCTGTCGATTTTTATAGCTCTATTATACCAAATGATAGAAAAATAGGAAAGTTCAATATATTGTGTAATTTTTTTTTGAATTTGGTTGGCGTTTTACACCGCAATCATGCTATAATCATTTCAACAACTCAGGATAATTGGGGGATATGCAAATGAAATATCAAAAGCTGGGAAAAACCGACCTAGAGGCTTCCGTAGTATCTTTTGGCGGATGGGGCATTGGCGGGGGATCGGTATGGTCTGACAAATCCGTAAACGTGGCAGATCTTGAAAAGCTGTTGGATCTGGCCGCTGAGCTTGGAATCAATTATATTGATACAGCGCCGGTATACGGCACAGGTGCCAGCGAGCAGCTGCTGGGGGAGGCGCTGAAAAAAGGGCGCCGCTCCAAATTCCTTTTGCAGACAAAGTGTTCTCTTAACTGGCGCAACGACGGCGGAAATTTCCACTATGAAAGGGACGGCTATACGGTCAATAACGATACCAGCGCCCGCGCCATCCGAAAGGATGTGGAGGATTCTTTAATTCGTATGCAGACGGATTATATTGATGTGCTGGTGGTTCACTATGTATGCAAAAGCTGGCCGGTGGAGGAAACCATGGGCGCCCTGCAGGAACTGATCCGGGAAGGAAAAATCCGTGCGGTCGGCATTTCCAACTCCAAGCCGCAGGATCTGGAGGAGTATGAAAAATACGGAACAGTGGCGCTGGTGCAGGAGCAGTTCAGCCTGCTGGCTCCTTATCACGGCGTGGATTATTTCCCGATGGCCAACCAGCACCAGACAACCTTTCAGGTATACGGCGCGCTGGAAGAAGGATTTTTGACGGACCCGTGCTATGTGGACCGCACTTTCCCCAAAGGGGATGTCCGCGGAAAGCTCCCCTGGATTCATGAGCCAATCAAAGGTTCTATTCATAAGCTTTTTGATGTTATGAAACCGCTTACGGAAAAATATCATTGTTCCTATTCGAATCTTGTGCAGGCGTGGACGCTGCTGCAAAATCCCGGAATCAATCTTTTGACAGGCTTTACCCGCCCGGAAACTATGATAAACACCTGTGAATCCCTGCGTGTTTGTTTGTCGCCAGAGGATGCGGCCCTCATGGAAGAGGCTGCAAAGCCGGCGCAGGTAAGGGAACTGGATAAATAATGAAAGCGCCTTTGGGCGTTTTGGAACTTTTACTGATCTGTTCATTTTTTGTTAGGATTTCCTGAAGCTTCACCAAAAAAGGCCCCTTATTGGTTTCGTTAGATATGTTAGCATTACCCCACTGTGACGATATGGGATGGTGGAGGTAGAAACATATGAAAATGAATGAAACATTGGCATGCAAGCTCTCAATCATGAGAAAATTGTGCGGAAAATCTTTGGTGGAATTTGCCGAGGAGATTGATGTCAGTAAGACCACGCTGCAGAATATTGAAGCCGGGAAAGCGAATTTGACTTTGAATATGGTGGAAACCATTGCAAATCGCTTGGGGATTTCTCCGATGGCTTTGATTTCGGATGAATATGACGCCAGACACTTATACACGGCAAAGTTGTTTTTGGAATTTCTCAAGTCCTTCCGAAATCTTTCGATGGAAGATCAGACAGAAGCCATTATTCTCTTTGACCGCTTGGTTCGGATTCTCTCCAGGAGAAAGGCGGGCGAATAGCCTTTTTTAAAATGGAACAGACAGCATTAAGAAAACCGTCCTGATAGAAATATGGGACGGTTTTCTTTATCCCAAATGAGCTTTGCTGTAGCGGTAGTATGGTAATAAAAATCGAGTACCAAAGTAGATCCTTTGCGTAGGCCGTAGGAGGATGTCAATTTTTGTGATTGTCTATATTTTTACGGTTGACGATGTTTTTTAGTGATATATTCGATTGCCCAGAAATAGAAAAGTTTCAAGTGCCATGTAGTTTTTCATAGAAACATTGGTTTTCTTTATCATAAGGTTATGTTTTGGTTTTATCACTCTAAAAACCAGGATGGGAAAATTCCAATCTGCTTGCGGTTTGCAAAAAGCAAGATAAAATGATTTTCTCAAAAAATATAAAAAACCACAATACTTATACTGAAAAGAGGAGATTCTATTACAATTTTTAAAGAGTGATTTTTTATTTCAGAAGGTCTAACGGTGAAACGCCCAAGGCTTTGGTAACCAACTCCACGGTGTTCAAGCTGGGATTTGCTCTGAAACGCTCAATCGCTCTGATTTCTGTCAGGCTTATCCCGGATAAATTGGCCAGCTGCTCTTGCGTCATCCACTTTGCCTTTCTGTATTTTTTCACATTTATTCCAAGCCTCTCATTCAGCATAGTGTCCTCCTCATACCTAGTGTATGGGAGAAGAGCATATCTTTTCAACATCATTATAGTGACGAAAATAATATATTGGTATTCGGTAGTAAAAAACAAGCAGATTTTAAACGGAGAGAACGCCAAAAGCGGAAGTTTAGCCTCCATAATCAGGTGAATCGGAAAGAGTCAGTTTGTCCTTTTTTCCTTAATCTTTACTTGTTTTATTGATCCTCACTATGATGGGGGAGAAAGTCAAACCCTATATGCCGATTGTACACTTTGGAAAGACCTTTTTGTAGTGGAGATTCATTCTCCATGTGGCCGCAAAGAGAGCTAAAAGGGACTGTTGCTTAAGGGATCAGCAGGTAAAAGGCATTTTGACGGAATTACGAATAAAGTAGATTTTAATGAAAGGAAATTTTTTGCCGCGATATATCTGTCCTGCAGAATCAATCGAAAAAAGAGGCCGATGTTTTCACAAAAAAGGGGCAGATTTTTTCTGCCCCTTTTGTCATTCCATGAAAAATGTAAATAGCCCCGTACCCTGTACGGAGAATCAATACAATTTATTATTTGAGAAGTTCAATTGGTGAAATTTCTAAAGCATCGGCGAGTAAATCAACAGTATCAAGGCTTGCGTTTGTTCTTTGGCGTTCGATATTTCTGATTTCTGTCAGGCTGACACCTGATTTGTCGGATAATTGTTTTTGTGTCATCCAGACGCTTTTTCTGTGATTTTTTAATTTTGCAGAAAGATTTTGATTTAGCATAGTAACCTCCTTGACATCATTAGCGTATGGGAGATTGCTATACAAATTCAACGTCATTATAATGATGATTTATAGAGATATAGACAAATCAGTGTTTCCAAAAATTTTGTGATTTGTGCCGCATGATCAAATTTTCCCAAAAATAAAACACCCTTGAAAGGGTGTTTTATTTACTGTATAGTGGGTTGCTTTTTTCTGCGCCAGGTAGAGGGACTGAAAAGAATCAAAAGAGGGAAAAATTCCAATCTTCCTAAAAGCATATCGAGTGAAAGCACCAATTTGCTTAGATTAGAGAAACCACCAAAATTCCCAGTGGGGCCGACCAGTTCCAAACCAGGGCCAATATTATTCAGACAGGAAACGACCGCTGTAAAATTAGTAATCATGCCAAAATTATCAAGAGAAATCACCAAAAAGGAAATTGCGGCAGTAAAAAAGTAAACAGTCATAAAGACGTTTACGCCGCGAATCACACGAGTATCCAGCGTTTTTCGGCTCATGCGGATGACCCGAACCGCCTTAGGATGCAGCATACGGCTGATTTCTTTCGCCGCCGATTTAAAGCAGATCAGCAGTCGGGAAACTTTCATACCGCCACCGGTAGAACCAGCCGAAGCGCCAATAAACATTAAAATAATCAGGATTGTTCGGGAGAATTCCGGCCAGGCATTAAAGTCAGCAGTGGCATAACCGGTAGTAGTCATGATGGAAGATACCTGAAAAGCGGCGTGATGAAAGGCCTGACTCCAAGATTGATACTGGGAATAAATGTTGAAGGCAATCAGTACAACAGAGCTGACCATAATTCCCAGATAGCAGCGCAGTTCTTCGTCATGCAGAACCTGGGAAAAATCGCGCATGAAAAGCAAAAAGAATATAGAAAAATTAACGCCAAACAGCGCCATAAAGATAGTAACAACATTTTGCAGATAAGCGCTGGGATATGCAGCCATACTGGCATTTTTGATTGAGAATCCTCCGGTGCCGGCGGTACCGAACATCGTGCATAGGCTATCAAACAGCGGCATGCCGCCGCATAAAAGCAGAATAACTTCTATTATGCTCAAAGCGATATAGATGACATACAAAGTCAAAGCGCCCTGGCGCAATTTCGGGGTGATTTTACCGACATCCGGCCCCGGACTTTCCGCCCGCAGTAGATGCAGAGAATGGCCTTCTCCTCCGCCAAAAGAAGTAATGGCCAATAAAAATACCAGCACTCCCATGCCGCCCAGCCAGTGGGTAAAACTACGCCAATACAAAAGCCCCATAGGGAGTATTTCAACATCGGACAATATGCTGGCTCCTGTTGTGGTAAAGCCGGAAACGACCTCAAAAAAAGCATCCACAGGGTTGGTAATAGCGCCGCTGAGGTAAAAAGGGAGTGCTCCGAACAGCGAAATAACCAGCCAAGACAATGCAGTGACAACAAAGCCTTCCGCAGCATAAAAAGCTCTTACCTTTGGCTTGGTGCTGCACAGCAGAAAGCCGACTACTGCCAGAATGATCATGGTCATGACAAAAGCTTTTACCGCTTCTGTTTCCTGATGGTACAATGAAATGGCAGTGGGTGGGGCAAGCGTAATCAATTCTATCAGCAAGATTTTTCCAAGCAGAGTGGAAATCATACGTAAATTCATGATAGGTCAAAAATCCTTTTCCAATTTATCCGATTGATCAAAGAAAAATATCATTTAATTCATAGAAGCGGCCGCTCTCTGTTGTTACAATCAGCACCCGATCCCCTAACTGGATACAGTCACTGCCGGTGGGGAAGATTGTCCGATCATCCCGTCGGATGGAAGCGATCAGCAAATTCGGACGCATGGGAACTTTGGAAAAAGGTACGCCCAGAAAGTGGGTATCCTTTCCAGCCAGAAATTCAATGGCCTCAACCTGATTGCCGATTAGTCGATACAGCGTGAGCATGGAGCCTTCTCCGCTGTTGCCGACTGCCCGCACATAACGCAGCACATCGTTACAGATCAGATTTTTGGGACTGATAAAGGATTCTTCCGTGAAGCTTTTGAAGACGTTCATATATTCAATGCGATCTATTTTAGCAATGACTTTGGGAACTCCAAGCTTTTTGGCATACATCGAGATTACCAAGTTGACTTCATCAATATTTAAAAGCGAAATCACAGCGTCGGCCTTACCGTATACTTCCTCGTTCAGCAATTTTTGCTGGCAACCATCCCCGTTGATAATCAGTGCTTTGGGCAGCAATTCTGAAAGTTGCAGGCAGCGTTCATAATCAATTTCAATGATTTTAACCTTGACACCTGATTGAATCAGCATATTCGCCAAATAATAGCCCAATCGGCTTCCTCCGACAATGACAACATCCCGCATTTTAGGAAGAGGAATGCCCAAATAATGGATCAACTTAGTCAGGTCCCTTGTTTCAGCAGTAACATGAATCTTATCCCCTTCCTCGATTTTAAAGTTACCGGAAGGAATGTAAACCTGTTCTCCCCGTTCCACAGCACAGACCAGGACTTTGACTTTTGCATTTTCATGCAGCTCGTGCAAATACTTTCCAATGATTGTACAGCCTTTTTCGACCTTTAATTCTACAATTTCTACTCGGCCCTTGGCAAAACGGTCACGGTTTAAAAAAGAAGGAAACTGTAAAATCTGAAACATTTCCCGCGCGGCAGTCGCTTCCGGGTTAATGACCATGCTTAGTCCCAGTTCGTCTTTCAAGAATACCAGCTGCCCTGCATATTCTGGATTGCGCACCCGCGCGATCGTATGGGCGCATCCGAGTTTTTTTGCGGTCAAACAGCATAGCAGGTTGATTTCATCGGCAGAAGTAGCAGCGATAACCAGATCTGCATCCTGCGCGCCAGCTTCGAGCAAGACCTGACGGCTGGCACCGTTTCCTGGAACCACCATTACATCAAATGTTTCCTGTGAGTTTTGCAATACCGTAGGGTTTTTGTCAATGACGACGATATCGTGTTCTTCTTTGGAGAGCTGCTCGGTTAGGGTTAGTCCTACTTTACCGTCTCCGACTACGATGATTTTCATTTTGAATTCCTCAAAAGCTTATAATCTTTATTTTATCTTTATATTTGTAAGATTGATTATAGCATTTTCATAGGAAAAGGCAAGCAAGATTCTGAGTATTTTCACGGGAGAATAGAGATACAGAAAAGAAATCGGTTGCAGAAAATGATTCCTTCTCTTATAATGAAGGCGTTAGTTTTGCACAACAAAACGGGAGAAGGGACAGAAAATGGGACCATATGAATATTTATTGATCCGGATTGACGGAGATTATGCTTTACTGCAAAGGATCGACCAAGAAGATAAAGATGTTCTGCCGATTGCGCGGGCACTGCTGCCGCCAGAAGCAGAAGAAGGCAGCCGACTGCATTATGAGAATTTTTGTTATACAATTATAATTGGAAAAGAATGATATAAAATAATAATTTAATGTTTTTCATTAAATTATTATTGATAAAAAAGAATACTCTTTCTATAATGAAAATAGAAGGGGGTTGAATCAAATGGAAAAAAGCTTACATTCTCTGAAAAAAACTTCTGAATTGATTCGAAAGATTTTTTTGGGGCTTTTGATGATTTCTTCTCTGTTTCTTCTGTGGACGGCATCTGCTTGGCTTTATGGGATGTTCTGTGCCGCGGAGAAAGTGCAGGTTTTTCAGACTGCTTCCGGCGGGTGGAGTCTTTCTGCCGGATCTTTTACGGTACTGATTCGTCAAGGGTATTTTGCGCCGAGTACGCCAATGGAAGCGATGGCAAAAACAACGTATCTGATTGAAAGCGGCATGAATCTGTTTGCGGGCCTTTTCCAATGGACGGTATTTTTTATAGCTCATTCTCTGTTTGATACCGTACAGGAAAATCCTTTTTCGATCCGCAACGGAAGTTATCTGCGCCGGATTGGTGCCCTACTGTGTTTGGGAGCTGTTTTGCCTGAAATCGGGAAGACCGTCTTATTCAGCGCGTTGTCCGGTGGATGCTGGTCGTTTTTCCCCGGAGGCTTACCGGTATTTTCTGTACTTGCCTGGTTGGTTCTTTTTGCGGTGTCAAAAATTTTTGATTATGGATGCGTGCTGCAGAAAGAGCATGATGAAACACTGTGAGGTATCAATAAAATGGCAATCATTCTGCGCTTAGACCGTGTCATGGCCGATCGAAAGATTTCTTTAAACGAATTGGCTCGCCGCGTGGGAATTTCTACGGTGAATTTATCCAACCTTAAAACCGGAAAGGTAAAAGCGATCCGTTTTTCCACTTTGGATGCCATTTGTCAAGAGCTGCACTGTCAGCCAGGCGATATTCTGGAATACAAGAGAACAGGTGAATAGTCTGCCTATTTCGAGAGGCGGGCAAAAAAGGAATATAAAAGCTGCCGAAAGATACGGTGAAAAATCAGAAAACTTGTGAGGATAGAAATGCCTGTGAGTGCCAGAAAACTACCTTTGCAGGAATTCGAAACGCCGTTCTAATGGCAGCTTTTGTTTGCAGGAGGAAAGAAGATGCTCGTCATTCCCGGCGAAGTACGGTATTTATTAAGCCGTTTAGAGCAAAAAGGATATGAAGGTTATTTGGTAGGCGGTTGTGTGAGAGATGCGCTGTTGGGTCTGACTCCTAAAGATTGGGATTTATGCACTTCCGCGCGTCCGGAAGAAGTGAAAGCCTGCTTTTATGATAAAAAATTGGTATTGTCCGGTTCCCGCCATGGCACAGTGGGCGTTGTACTGGACGGTCATCTATATGAGATTACCTCCTATCGAACCGAAAGCGGATACACGGATGGCCGCCATCCAGATTCGGTGACTTTTGTGCGCGATTTAAAAGAAGATTTGGCCAGAAGAGATTTTACGGTAAATGCAATGGCTTATCATCCGGAAAAAGGGTTGATCGACCCATGGAAAGGGCGAAAAGATTTGGTTCAAAGAGTCCTGCGGTGCGTAGGAAACCCCAATTTGAGATTTCAAGAGGATGCCCTTCGGATTCTGCGCGGGATGCGTTTTGCCGCTGCATATGGCTTTCATGTGGAAAAAGAGACAGCGCGGGCAGCTATTTCCTGCCGGGATGGTTTGAAACAGATTTCCAAAGAACGAATACAAACAGAATTGTGCCGCTTTTTGACAGAAAGCGGCACAGGAAGAGTTTTGTTTGCTTTTTGGCCGGTATTTGCTGTTATTTTGCCGGAATGCGGAGAAGAGGCTGAGGATTGGAAAAAACTGTCCGGGTGTCTTGAACGGGCAAGTACCGATTTGGTTATCCGGATAGCGGTTTTGCTTTCTCAATCGACCGACGTGCCGGCTGTGCTTTCCCGATTGCGGTTGCGTAAAAAACTTTCGGCTGAGGTGCAGATGTTGCTGCAGTGGAAAGAAAATTTATCTTTACCGCTGCGGGTATCAATGAAATACCTTTTGCGGGATTTGGGGCAGCAAAACGCACGCCGTTGGATTGATTACCGATTTGCCTTAGAAGGGGAAGCGGATTGCCGCCAAAAACGGATGGAACTTCTGGAGCGGATTTTGACCGATGAAGAGTGCTTTTCTATTGAGCAGTTGGCAATCAATGGTCAGGATTTGGCGGGTCTGGGTTTCACAGGGCCTCAGCTGGGAGCATGTCTATATACTTTGCTGGATCAGGTTATTATGGGAAAAACAAAAAATACACTTACAGCCTTGAAGAATGCAGCGAGTCGGCAAAAAGAGGACCGGTAAACGTCATTTTTTTCATTGCGGGAAAGTGGCATTCACGTTATAATAAAGAAAAAAGAGATTTTAGATCCACAAGAGAAAAACGCAAAAAGGAGGAAATAAGTATGGGAATCATCAAAGCTGTGCTGAGTGCTGCAGGCGGTGCACTGGCAGATCAGTGGCTGGAGGTGATTGAACCGGATGACATGGGAGAACATACTGTTTTTACTCGCGGCATTATGGTTCGTCCCAGAGATAAGCGGGGGCAAAATAACAAAGGAACGCAGGCTTTGATTACCAATGGGTCAGTGGTTCATGTCTATCCCAACCAGTTTATGATGCTGGTAGACGGTGGGAAGGTGGTAGACTATACTGCAGAAGAAGGATACTATCAGGTGGAGAATACAGGTGCTCCTTCGTTATTCAATGGACAGTTCGGTGATGCACTGGAAGAATCCTTTCGTCGGATTCAATACGGCGGCGTGCCGTCTGGTACACAAAAGGTATATTTTATCAACCTGCAGGAGATCAAAGGGATTCGATTTGGTACCCGCACACCAATTAACTATTTCGACCAGGCATATAATGCGGAGTTGTTTTTGCGTACCCATGGCACCTATTCCATCAAGATAACGGATCCGCTGCGGTTTTATGCAGAGGCGGTGCCGCGAAATCAGGAGAGGGTGGAGATTGAGGATATCAACGAGCAATACTTCTCCGAATTTATGGAGGCTTTGCAGGCTGCAATCAATCAGATGTCGGCAGATGGGGTTCGCATTTCTTATGTACCGTCAAAAGGGCGGGAGCTAAGCCGGTATATGAGCAGCATTCTGGATGAAGATTGGAAGCTGATGC
>Ga0129314_1002040_pt1 | contig 12193 bp, 13 predicted proteins | sample O1111metagenome_FD_94431 | JGI IMG/M metagenome (GOLD analysis project Ga0129314, IMG submission 94431) | Orangutan individual fecal microbial communities from fecal samples from Wisconsin, USA - O1111 metagenome | ecosystem: Host-associated > Mammals > Digestive system > Large intestine > Fecal...
TTGCACAGTTCCAGCGGCGGTTCTTTATTTATTATATTTTTTCATCTTTTGCGCTTTTCCATTATTATTTTTGTTCTTATTTTTTAAAGCACTTACTTGCAAGTTGAATGTATCTCATGTTTCTGTTGAAAATGTTTGTGCAATGTGCCTTTGGGCGCTTTTGGGCGGCAAAAGGGCCGGTTTTTCCCGAAATTTCGGGGCTTTTTTGCGGAATTCGGCAGATTTTTTCTTGACCGGTGCCCGGTGCGCCGTTTATAATTTTATCAGAGTATTTTGTGTATTTTCTATGCAGAGGCACGGCCCCTGCATATTTTTTCAGGAGGAAACGATCGTATGGGAATTGTGGTTCTCGGTGCTGTTTTTGTGGATATCAAGGGATATCCTTTGTCGGCTTATATTCCGGGCGGGCGCAATGCAGGCCGGGTAGATCAGGTGCATGGCGGTGTGAGCCGCAACATTGCCGAGGATATTGCCAATGTGGAGCTTCGGCCCACCTTTGTAAGCCTTGTGGACAACACGGGCATTGGCACCGATGTGATCGACAAGCTGAACAACCACAAGGTGAACACCGATTATATTTTGCGCACCCCCGACGGCCTTGGCACCTGGCTGGCCGTGTTTGACAACGACGGCGAGGTGTGCGCCGCCATTTCCAAGCGGCCCGACACCAGCCCCCTCACCGATCTGCTGGAAGAAAAGGGCGACGAGATCTTCAAGGACTGCGACAGCATTTCGCTGGAGCTGGACTTGGAAAAGGAAACCGTGAAGCAGGTGCTGCGCTATGCAAAAAAATACGGCAAAAAGGTGTTTTCGGCTGTTTCCAACATGAGCATTGCCATGGAGCGGCGCGACTTTTTGCAGCAGATCGACTGCTTTGTGTGCAACCAGCAGGAGGCCGGGCTTTTGTTTTCGGATGACTATCAGGACAAAACGCCCGCCGAAATGCAGGCCATTCTTGCCAGCAATGTTGCCAGCGCCAACATTCCGTGCATGGTGGTTACCATGGGCGGCGCGGGTGCCGTGTATGCCAGCGCCGGCGGGGAAAGCGGCTTTGTGCCCGCCAAAAAGGTTCATGTGATCGACACCACCGGCGCGGGCGATGCCTTTTTTGCGGGCGTTGCCATTGGCCTTACCTATGGCAAAAGCCTGCCCGATTCCTGCGAGATCGGCAGCCGCCTGGCGGCCTCGGTGATCTGCACCCTTGACAATGTGTGCCCCCGCTTTCTTCCCGGGGAATTCGGGCTGGATGTTCCCGTGCGGGAGTGAGAGTAAAAAAAAGAAAAGCAGGCGCTGCACACGGCGGTGCAGTGCCTGCTGCCTAACCGGCGCGCAGGGGAAATGCTTCCCCCTGCGCGCCGGTTGGCTTTTTTTCAGTTTATTCCAGATCGCCCGTCAGGGTCATGATAGCGGCCAAGGCGGCCAGCGGGGCGGTTTCGCAGCGCAAAATGCGCGGGCCAAGGCCCACGGCTTTTGCGCCTGCGGCGGTGATCTGCTCGGCTTCCTGCGGGCTGAAGCCGCCCTCGGAGCCTGTAATCACGGCAATTTTTTTGCCCTGCCAGTCCTGCCCGGCCAAAAGCTGGCGCAGCGGTGCGCCGCCGCATTCGTAAAACAGCAGCACGGCATCAAAGCCCTGCAGGGCTGCGCACAGTGTTTTCACATCTTTTAAGGGCAGCGCCACCTCGGGCAGTCTGCCGCGGCCGCACTGTTTGGCGGCCTCAACAGCGATGCGCGCAAGGCGCACGGCCTTTTTTTCTTCGTTTTTGGGCGCTGCCACGCAGTAGCGGCTGAAAAACGGCACAATGTGCGCCGCGCCCAGCTCTACGCCATGGCGAATGATCTGCTCCAGCTTATCCTGCTTGGGATAGCCCACAAACAGCGTGATCTCCACCCCCGGCTCGGCCACGCTGGGATATCCGGGCTCTACGGAAAACTCCACGCAGTCGGGCTGCAGGGCAGTGATGGTGCCGGTGTACTCGGTGGCGTGGCCGTCGCACAGGATCACGGTGTCACCCACGCGGCCGCGCATCACCTTGGCCAGATGATGGGCATCGTCGCCGTGCAGGCGGGCTTGGCCATTGGCAATATCTGTGGTAAAATAGCGGTGCGGCATGGTGAAGGGCCCTCCTTATGCCTTGCGGGCCAGAATGCATTCCCAGCCGCGCTTTTCCCGTACATCCACCACCTGCAGACCCACCTTTTGCAGCCCGGCGATCACTTCGTCCTTTTTCTGGTCAATGATGCCGCTGGCGATAAACAGCGTGTCGGGGCCCATCAAAGAGGGCAGATCCGGCGCAAGGCTCAAAATGGCAGCGGCCACAATGTTGGCGGTGATAATGTCATACCGGCCCTCGGCCTGATCGCTCAGATCGCCCACCAGCACCTGAAATTTCTCCTGCACGCCGTTTAGGCGGGCATTTTCGCCTGCGGTGCGCACGCACATGGGGTCGATATCCACGCCCTCGGCGCTTTTTGCCCCCAGCAGCAGCGCGGCAATGGCCAGAATGCCGCTGCCGGTGCCGATATCCAGCAGGCGCTCGCCGCCCTTGACAAATTCATCCAGTGCTTCCAGGCACAGGTTGGTGGTTTCGTGGGTGCCGGTGCCAAAGGCCATGCCGGGGTCCAGCTTGAGCACGGCGCGGCCGTCGGTGTTTTCATAGGTTTCCCAGCTGGGCACCACGGCCAGATGGCGGCCGATCTCCATGCTGTGGTAATATTTTTTCCAGCCGTTCTGCCAGTCCTCCTGCTCTACGCCGCTGGTGGAAAGCGTGTAGGCAATGCCGCTGGCTTCCAGCTTTTCCTGAAACAGCGCCAGAATTTCGGCCGGATGCTCCTCAGGGCTCAGGTACATATGCACGATCACGGTGTCGCGGTCTTTTTCCAAAAGCTCCTGCTCGATCAGGTCAATGTGGGCAATGGCCTGCACCTGTTCTTCCAGGTCGCTGTAATCCTCGATATAAATGCCGCCGTTGGCGATCATGGTGGCAATGGCTTCTGCCGTGTCGGCATCGGCCTTTTTCACAGTGATGCTGATATCGGTCCATTCCATAATGCAGGGTCTCCTTTTTTATTACGATTTTTATTACGATCCACTCGTATCACATTTTTCAGGCAATACCGCACTCTGCTGCGCCCGATGCGGCGCAAAGCGTGAGGTGTTGCCCTTATTATACACAAAATTTTCCCCGGGGAAAAGCCCGGGGCGGAAAGGAACCATAAAAGTTTATGACTACAACGCAATTTTACCTGCAGCCGGTTTCGCTGCAGCAGGCACAGCAGATCTACGAGCAGCACATGACACGGGATTTTCCCCCCGCCGAGCTGAAGCCCTTTGCCATGATCCGCCAGGGAATGCAGCAGGGCAGCTATGACTTTTTGGCTCTGTACCGAGCCGACGACACCCTGATGGGCTATGCCGTGCTGGTGGCCGAGCCCGGGCAGCCCGCGGCGCTTTTGGATTACTACGCCGTGCTGCCCCAAACCCGCGGCGGCGGTGTGGGCGCAGCAGGGCTGCAGCTTTTGCGGCAGTATTACGCCCCCCAAAAGGACAGCATTCTCATCGAAAGTGAATATCCCGCCGAAGCCCCCGACCCGGCGCTGGCCGAGCGGCGGCTGGGCTTTTACATTCGCGGCGGTGCCCGCAAAACCAGCATTGCCGAGCGCCTGTTTGGTGTGCGCTACACCATTTTTTCGCTGGACTGCTCGGCACAGGGCAGCGCCCGCAGTGAAAGCGAGCTGGAGCAGGCGCTGCAGGGCATTTACCGCCGCATGATCCCGGGCACGGCCGGCGCCCAGGCTGTGCAGTTTGGCGCTGAGGCCATTCCCTATCGTCCCGCCGTGGAGTGGGGCTAAGGCGGCCCTGCGGCTTTTTCTTATATTTTCGTTAAATTTCTGCTGATTCGTATCATTTTATGCAATTTTTTCTCTTTTGGCGCAGGATCGATTGTATGCGTCCCGGGAAGGTGATATACTGAATTTACAAAATGCTGTTTGAGGGCTTGGGCCAAAGCCCCGCGAAGAGAACGATGCATTTGGGCGGAAGATAACATTTTTCGGCGGTTTCTCTGTAATATGCCCCTTTTGGCCGCAGCGATCCGGGCGAGCAATCGCCCGTGCCGGTATATCGCTTTTGCAGCAAGCCGATGCCGCCGGGATTCACAACAGCGCCTACTTATTTATATATAAGGTGCCGCGCCCTTTGCATAAGGCGCGCGCCATAGATTTTTAGAACCAACTGAAACGGAAAAGGAGAAATCATCATGCAGATCGACCACGTTTATGCCCTTTATTTCAGCCCCACCGGCAACACGGCTTTGGCCGCGCGCACGGTGGCACACAAGCTGGCCGAGCGCTTTGACGCCCCCTGCAGCGAGATCGACATTACGCTGCCTGCTGCCCACGCCGAGCCCCACACCTTTGGCCCCGGCGATTTTGTGGTGGTGGCCGGCCCCACCTATGCCGGCAAGCTGCCCAACAAAATGCTGCCCTACTATCAGGAGCAGCTGCACGGCTGCGGCGCACTGGCCGCCGCTGTGGTGACCTTTGGCAACCGCTCGTTTGATAATTCTTTGGCCGAGCTGTGCGCTGTGCTGCAGAAAAACGAATTCTGCCCCGTGGGCGCAGGCGCTTTTGTGGGCACCCACGCCTTCTCGGACAAGCTGGCCCCCGGCCGCCCCGGCGCAGGGGATCTGCAGGCCCTGCGTGAATTTGCCGATGCCGTAGCCGCCAAGGTGCTGGCCGCCCAAGGCCCCCTGAGTGCCGTGCAGCCCACCGGCGATGCCGCCGCCCCGTATTATGTGCCCAAAGGCGTTGACGGCCAGCCTGCCAAATTCTTAAAGGCCAAGCCCCTCACGCATGAGGACCGCTGCACCGGCTGCGGCCTGTGCGCCCAGGAGTGCCCCATGGGCTCGATCGACATGGCCGACCCCAAACAGGTGACCGGCGTTTGCATCAAGTGCCAAAGCTGTGTGCGCAAGTGCCCCCACGGTGCAAAATATTTCACCGACGAGGCTTTCCTTTCGCACATTGCCATGCTGGAGCAAAACTTTACCCGCCCTGCCGAAAACGCTGTTTTCGTATAATGTGAGTTTTGGTTTTCCGGGGCTGCCGAGCGTGTTCGGCAGCCCCGGTTTCATTTTTGCACAACTTCAGCCAATTTTTCTTGGCAATTTTACCCATGCGCCGTGCCCATTTTGTACGGTCACAGCGCACTTTTCTGGCGGTTTTTACAAAAAAGTAACAATTTATTATGCGTTTTTCACAAATTTGTTACTTGATTCCCGGCGCAGAGTGGCCTATAATAAGTTCTCGGTAGGAGGGCATAGTGCCACACCTGCCACGGCGCTCGGCCTGCGAAGGTTTTTTCGCTTGTGCCGCACCGAATATTTTGCATTTGCATACAAAAGGAGATACTTATTATGAAAAAGATCGTTTCTGTTGCTCTGGCTGCTGCTCTGGCAATGAGCATGGTTGCTTGCGGTGGTTCCAAGGCTCCCGCTTCTTCTTCTCAGGCTGCTTCCGTGGCTTCCAGCGTTGCTGCTTCTTCCGAGGCTGCTTCTGAGGTTGCTTCCAGCGAGGCTGCTTCTGAGGTCGCTTCCAGCGAGGCTGCTTCCAGCGAGGCTGCTTCTTCTGAGGCTGCTTCTTCCGAGGCTGCTTCCAGCGAGGCTGCTTCTTCCGTGGCTGCTTCCAGCGCTGCTGCAAAGTAATTTAAGCCTTACAGGCACCGGCAGGGTGCGAAACCTTTTCAAGGGTTTCGCACCCTGCCTTTTTTGTGCCCCTTGCCCGTCTTCAGCCGCAACCCAAAAACTTTTTTGCGGCTGCGGCGGCGTTGGTGTTTTTTAAAAACACCACATTCAGCTCGTGGCTGCCGGTGAGCGGCGGGCAGGAAAACTGCGCGAACTCCGTTTCATTTTGCACCACGGCCTGATATAAAAAGCTGATCCCGGCTCCTTGGCGCACAAGCTCCTTGATCACCTTGAACGAGCTGATATACGCGCACGCCGCAAATGCCGAAACGCTGCAGCCCATCTGCTGCAGGCCGTTTTCCAGAATGGCGCGGGTGCCCGAGCCCTCTTCGCGCAGGATCAGCCGCTGGCGAAACAGTTCCTCGGGCGGCACCCTGCGCCCGGCAAACGGATGCTCACGGCTGCAAACGCCGATATACGGCTCTTCCCGCAGCAAAAACCAATCGTAGCGCTGCTTATCGAAGATGCCTTCCAAAATCACAAAATCCAATTCCCCCGCTTCCAGCCCGGCCAGCAAGCGGGCGGTATTATCCACCAGAAATTGCAGCGTGTGGCCCGGCTGAGAAAGAAACCGGCGGATCTCGGAAAGCAGAATGTAATCACCGATGGATTTTGTGGCCCCCATGCGCAGCAGTGTTTGCGGCTTTTTGTGCAGCCTTTGCACCAGCTTTTCTTCGTTGTAGCGCAGCGACACTGCGTATTGCTCCAGCAGCTCGCCCGCGCGGGTCTTGTGCAGGCGGCGGGCCGTGTAGGTGAACAGCTGCACGCCGTATTCGGTTTCCAGCGCCTTGATGTGCTTGCTCACGGCCGGCTGCGAAAGATTTAAAAGCTCGGCTGCGCGCCCATAGTGCATGGTTTGGCACAGGGCCAGAAAGGTTTCGAGTTTTTGTTCCATAGGGCCTCCCATCTATTACAAAGCGGAATTGAGCCATTCTCTTTTATGCCTTTATTTTATCATGTAAGAGTCGTAAAATAAACAGGCACCGCAAATTTTGGGAGGAACGGAACATGATGAAGAAGCTTACGAAATTTTTGCCCGGTATGGCGCTGGCTATTGTGATCGCAGCCATTGCCAAAAGCCTTGAAATGCTGGAAGAAAGCGCCGGGCTGCACTTTATTGGCGCATCGGTGATCGCCATGTTTATCGGCATGTTTGTAAACGCCGTAAAAAAGCCCACGCCCCTCACGGCGCCCGGCATTAAATTCACCTCGAAAAAGATTTTGAAATTCGCCATTATCCTGCTGGGTGCCAGCCTGAATATTTGCACCGTGCTCACCGTGGGGCGTTTTTCGCTTACCGTAATGGTGTTTACGCTGGCCACCTGCTTTGGCCTTGGCGCGCTGATCGGCAGGGCCATGGGCCTGAACTGGAAAACCAGCAGCCTGATCAACGCAGGCACCGGCATTTGCGGCGGCTCGGCCATTGCCGCCATTGCCCCGGTGATCGAAGCCACCGATATGGATATTGCCTATGGGCTTTCGGCCACCTTTTTGTTTGACACCGTGATGATCGTGGTTTTCCCCATTCTGGGGCACTGGCTGGGCCTTTCGGATGCCGCCTTCGGCCTGTGGGCCGGTACCGCCGTAAACGATACCTCCAGCGTGGTGGCCACCGGCTATGCCTTCAGCGAAGCCGCCGGTGACTTTGCCACCATGGTCAAGCTGACCCGCACCCTGGCCATTATCCCCGCCGTGCTGGCCTTTGCCGCCATCAACCTGCACCTGAAAAAGAAAAAGAGCCTGCAGTCCGGCGAGGGCGTAAAGGTGAGCATCCGCTCGATCTTTCCCTGGTTCATTCTGGGCTTTTTGGCCATGTCGGCACTCACCAGCTTGGGGCTGATCCCCGCTGCGTTGGCCGCCCAGCTGAAAGCCGTGAGCAAGTTTTTGATGGTGGCCGCTCTGGCTGCCATTGGCCTGAACACGGATTTTAAGGCGCTGTGCCGCAGCGGTGCGCGCCCCATGATCCACGGCTTTATCATTTCGCTGCTGGTGGTGCTGGTGGCCATCGGCGTGGAATTTATGATCGGCGTGGCCCCCAACGGCACACTGTAAGCGCCGCAGCCCTGCCGCTGCAGCCCATAGAAACAAAATATCGGAGAAAAGCAGACTTTTTGCAGCTTTTCTCCGATATTTTTTGTTTTGCGGCGGCCTTCGGCCGTGCAAAGGGGAAGGGCCCTTTTACAGCCTTGCGGTTTCGTTATAAATTTTCATAATATCGTGCGGCACATCCGGCTGGCCGAATTCGCCGTAATAGGCAATGTTGATCTCGCGCATCATGCTCAGGTTTTCCACCGGCAGCACAGCCAGCGTGCCGCTTCGCACTTCGTCCTGGCACACGCTGCGCGCCAGGATCGACACGCCGAAATCCTGCCGCACCAGATCCTTGATGGTGGCCATATTGTCCAGCTCCAGCACCACATTAAAATCCCTGATGCTCATGTTGTTGCTTTCCAGCTGGGCCTCAAAAAGATTGCGCGTGTTGGAGCCCGGCAGGCGCAGGATCATGCGCTCTTTCTGCAAATCCCCCAGCGTGACCATGCTGCGCCCGGCAAACGGGTGATCCTGGGATACCGCCAGCACCAGATAGTCGGTGTCCAGCAAAAGATAATGCATATTGGGGTACGGCACACGGCTTTCCACAATGGCAAGGTCCAGCTCATAGGTTTTGAGCATGGTATAAAGATTGCTTATGGAGTCCGTAATCATTTTAATGCTGGTGCCCTCGTTTCGGGCGCAGTATTTGGCCAGGGCCTCGGCAATGGCGTTGCTTTCGGCGGTGTGCGTGATGCCAATGGTCAAATGATTGGTACGGCTCATATTATCGCGCATGCTCTGGTATAAATTGTTGTACAGCCCCGCGATCTTCTGGGCAAATTTTACAGCCTCCACACATTCTCTTGTGGCCAGAAGGCTGCCGTTTGCGTGCTCGAACAGCTTAACGCCCAGCTCTTTTTCCAGCGCCTTGATATGCTGGCTCACGGCGGGCTGGGTCATGGAAAGCTGGCGGGCCGCCTGGGTGTAATTTCGGCACTCGTAAACCTTCATCAATGTGTACAGTTTGTTATCGATCATTCCGCATCACCATAATAAAAATTTATGCTATCAATTAAAATCATAATTTGACTTTATTGTTCCCCGGGCTATAATGGTAGCATCTGCCTGGACAGAAGTCAAGAAATCGAAGGGAGGCAGCGCCATGCCACGGCAGTATGACGGCGATATTTACAATTCGCCCGCCATGCAGGCTGCTCTTGGAATTTACAGCCCACATGGATTTTTTGAAAAATCGGACGATGATATCCCCGATGGCTGCATTCCGCCTGAGGCCCTTAGCTATTTTATATCGGAACAAAAAAGGGAGAAAACCTGAAATGACCTTGTTTGAGTATTTCAACAGCCAGTTTTCCATGCTGCAGAATCTGGATTTTCTGGCCCGCATTTTGGCGGCCTGTTTTTGCGGCGGCTGCATCGGCTTTGAGCGCACCAAGCGCTTTAAAGAAGCCGGCATCCGCACCCATGTGATCGTGTGCTGCGCCGCAGCTTTGCTGATGATCGTATCCAAATACGGCTTTGCTGACCTGACCGCGCTGGACGGCGCCAACTTTCACGGCACACGCGGGGCCGACCCGGCGCGTGTTGCCGCACAGGTGGTAAGCGGCATCAGCTTTTTGGGTGCAGGCGTGATTTTTAAAAACGGCAGCGCCGTAAAGGGCCTTACCACGGCGGCCGGCATTTGGGCCACAGCCGGCATTGGCCTGGCCCTTGGCTCGGGAATGTATTTCATCGGCTTTGCCGTGACCGTGCTGATCGCTGTTTTCCAGATCACGATGCACCGCTTCACCCTGGGTGCCGATGCCTACACCATCAACCAGCTTCGCTTTGTGGCGGAATATACCGACGAGTTGAAGCAAACAGTGGACGATCAGCTGCTGAAATGGGATGCCCATATCATTCGCAGCGAGCTGAGCCGTGACCCCGATGGCCATGTGTGCTGCGACCTTACGCTGATGATGCAGCGCGAGATCTCGCTGGAGGATATCAACGATTTTATCCTGCACAACCGGGGCATTATATCCGCCGAGAGTTCTCCCGTGACCTGATTTTGCGCACCCTGTTCCGCACTGTATATTACATAATAGAATTCACTGGATTTTTTCCAATCCCTCTCAAAAGGGCCGCCGCAGTTCTTGCACACTGCAGCGGCCCTTTTCTGGTTATGCTTCGGCAGGCAGAATTGCCAGATGCACCACAAACCGCCTGTCAGTGCTGTCGGTTCCGTTGATGCAGGTGCTCAAGGTCAGGATCTTGGGCTCGGCCTCGCTGCAGGGCAGCGCCGTAATTGCCGAGTGTTCGCGGATCTGCTGCAGCCACTGTGCATGGTTTTGCGCATTGCCGCCCATGCGGTAGGCGCTGCCGGTGGCTGTGGTTTCGTAGGCGCTTTGCACCGGCAGAATGTAGTTGCCCTGCGGGGTGTACAAAACAAGGCTGCTGTGTGCGTCATAATAATCCTGATCGGCATAGCCGGTCAGGCTGGCCAGCATGGTGCCATCCTTCATATTATGCCCGTACACAAGATTGTTGAAATCCGAAAAATCGGCGCTGCCGCGATAATCCAAAAACAGACTGCCGTGGTTGTTCTGTGTGCCGCCGGGCAGATGATTGAGGTAATAATCGTTGTTTGCCGCCTGCAGGATGGGATAATCGATGCTGCCCGCCGGGTCGCTGATCCAGCCCACAATGTCGGGATAGCTTGCCTGCAGGGAAGCCCAGTCAAACTTTCGCTGTAAGGGATCTTTCGGTGTGTTTGGGTCTGCCTGCTGCGGGGCCGCCTGCTGGGTGATCTCGCTGTAGGCCTTTTTGGCGGTGCTTGTGGCATGTAGAATACCATACACCTGCCATGCCGAAAATGCCGCCACCGCCAGCAGGCACACCGCCGCCACTGTTGTAAATGTTTTTTGAACCGCTGATTTTCTCATAATATCCTCCGAATATAGGGCAGTATCGCGCCATTTTTCGGCACAGCGTGTGTGCCGCAGCCGCCGGGGCCGTGCAAAGGCCGCTTGGGGCAGGAATTGTGCGGTGCTGCCTTAAATCATAGTTTCATTATATAAGCCCCTGTGCCGGAATGCAAGGCAGCGCCTCGGCAAAGCATACGGAACTCCTTTTCTGCCTTTGGTTGTATAGGCTTTTCATAGCTTTTGTAAACTTTCCGTCAAGTTTTTTCTTTTCTCTTGCACCTTTTTTGCCTTCGTGCTTTAATGAAGGTGAGTAGGGCCTGTTTTTGCCCTGCAAAGGAAAGTGTGTTTCAAATTATACCAAAAGTTAAGTATACATTTTGTAGAATCCATAGGAGAAGGAGTATATTTTTATGAGCAAGATCACTTATGATATGGTTCGTCAGTCACCCGAGATCCGCACCTATATTGAGCAGGCCGATGCCAGCCTTTCGGCCATGGGCTTTACCGAGCACAGCTTTGCCCATGTAGAGCGCGCCGCACAGGTTTCCAGCAAGCTGCTGGCTGATCTTGGCTACAGCGAGCGTGAGGTGGAACTGGCCCGCATTGCAGGCTTTATGCACGATATCGGCAATGTGGTGAACCGCATCGACCATGCCCAGAGCGGCGCCATGATGGCGTTTCGTATTTTAGATAAGTGGGGCATGGACCCTGCCGACACCGCCCTGGTGGTTACGGCCATCGGCAACCACGATGAGCACACGGCGTTTCCCGTAAATGCGGTTTCCGCTGCGCTGATCCTGGCCGATAAAACCGATGTGCGCCGCAGCCGTGTGCGCCAAAAGCCCCACGCCATGTTTGACATTCATGACCGCGTGAACTATTCGGTCACCGAAAGCCGCGTGGAGCTGGACACCGAAAAGCACGAATTCACCGAGATTCTCACGCTGGACACCGCCATTTGCCCCGTGCTGGAATATTTTGAGATTTTTATGGAGCGTATGCTGCTGTGCCAAAAGGCCGCTGCGCATCTGGGCCTTTCCTTCCGCCTGCGCGTGAACGGGCAGAACATTCTGTAACCGCCGCCCCTCCGCACCGCGCGGAAATTCTTTGCAAGCCGTTTCCCCGTCTTTAGACGGGGATTTTTTGTTATGGCGGCAGGGGAATGCGGCATCTTAATAAAATCTTAACGATTTGCACACTGTTTTCTCAAACAAAATTTCGCTACAATAAAAGCACAAGGAGAGTGCATAGTATGCTGAACATCTTGCTGTGTGACGATGACCGCGACATTGTCAACGCACTGAAAATTTATCTTTCCGCCCCGGACCGCTGCCTGCTGGAAGCCCACACGGGCCGCGAGGCACTGGAAATCGCCACCCACACCGAATTGCATTTGATCCTTTTGGATATCATGATGCCGGAAATGGACGGCATTGCCGCGCTGGCGGCGCTGCGCCAAACCAGCAATGTGCCGGTGATTTTGCTCACCGCCAA
>Ga0129314_1002044_pt1 | contig 12185 bp, 10 predicted proteins | sample O1111metagenome_FD_94431 | JGI IMG/M metagenome (GOLD analysis project Ga0129314, IMG submission 94431) | Orangutan individual fecal microbial communities from fecal samples from Wisconsin, USA - O1111 metagenome | ecosystem: Host-associated > Mammals > Digestive system > Large intestine > Fecal...
GTTATCCCCTGTAATCTTATCTGCCAGCAGAGAGCGTTTCTTAGCCTTTGCAGATACCAGCAATTCCTCTGCTTCATCTATTTTATCATAAGTCTTGTACAAATGGTTCTCTAAATCTGTTTTGCTCCGCTAATTTTCCACGAAGAACTGTTGCAAGCATATAAATTCCTTGCTCTGTAAATGCGTATGGTAAATATCTACGTCCGCCTTCCTGTCCAGCAAAAAAATCCTTTTTCCGTGAGGTCACAATTTGTGACCTCACGGAATCAATTTCACTATTAGATAGTCGAAACATAAAATCTTCCGGAAATCTTTCTATATTTCTTTTTACTTGTTGATTTAACTTTTTTACTTCATAGCCATAAATTTCTGCCAAATCTTTATCCAGCATTACCTGCTGTCCACGAATTATATACACTTTACTACGAATATCATCTGTAGTAATCAATTCTTTTGTTTCTTCCATTCTTCCTCCAAACAAATCGGTTGCAATTTCTATAAGCTGCTTATATCGTTCCATTATCGTGAAGCCACAAATTGTGATTTCACCGGTTAATCCTCCACTATACTCTCCATCTGCTCCAGCTTCTGCAGGGCTTTCATATACGCCATCAATCTTTTATACTGCTCATCTCCTAGGCTATGAATCTGCTTTAAAATCTTAATATCCGACCTGGTTACTTCATAATTCGCATCTTCATCTTTATATTCCGGATCAATTCCTTTTCCTGTCAAAAGCTGTTCGGGAGTAATCTCCAATGCATCACATATAGACAACAGACAGTCCGCTTTGGGATTTGTCTTTTTCTTCTTCCAGTCACTGATGTTACTCGTTGCAATCCCGGTTCTTCTTGAGAGTTCCAACTGCGTTATGTTCTTCTGCTCCATCTATTTCCCCGGCAGTATACGAGATCAATCCTTTGAATTTAGGAATTTTCTCCATACTGTTATCGCCAAATCAGTCTTTCTATAACCGTCCTGCCTTTCCATAATTTTGAAATCTGTCCTTAACCTGCTTATCGTTTTAATTTTCGATATTCGCTCGGAGTAATTCTATAGCGTTCCTTAAACGCTCTATTAAATGTTCTCTGGCTATCAAAGCCACTATCCAAACAGATATCAAGAATTGTATCTCTCGAATTCACTAGCCTTGTACATGCATAGCTCAATCTGGCATCATTAAGATACTGATTGAAATTACGATGAAATGTTTTAGAAAATACTCGTGACAAGACATACTTACTTACTCCAAGATCATGCGCCATCTCCTCTAGAGAAAATTTTTTCCTAAAATTTCCCGATACATAAGATACTGTTCTGTATATCAAATCATCACTCCCCACGCAACTTTTTTCCACCAATTCCATTTTTCCTATACATCTTGCCAGCACAATTTGAACATAAGCTTGAACAATCATAGGTTCGTTTTCTTCCATTTGGATAATCGCCTGAATTGCATTATAAACATCTGGTTCAATCTGCCCCGCACGAATAACCGGATATTTAGGAGCATATCCTTGTATTTTATCTTTAAATACTCCTGCAAAAGAAGACGGAACCATGATATAATCCGCCCGGCTCGTTTTTTCTGAAAACACTTGATAATGATGAATAATATCAGAAAAGACAAATCCGATATCACCCTTTTCCATATGATATAATTCCTGCCCCACTCCCATCTCAAGTGTTCCTTCCGTTACGCACACAATCTCCAATGCATTATGTAAATGTGGAGATACATGTTTTGACACTCTTTGCGCCGCATATACCTCTTCCTTTGTTTCCTTAAACGTCAAATGCATTGATACATCTCCCCTTTATTACTCAATTGTTGATTTCCTCTGCAACATTTGTCTACATTTTCTTTTAATTTGGCAAGCATTCTTATCCATCGTGACCTATAATGAATTTGCAAACAAGGAAAGGAGGAATACAAAATGAGCAGTTTCAAAAACTATATGAACAACCTTTTAGCTTTCTATGAAGGATACTTTGAACATGTATATCATGCATAATCGAGCTAAAAGGACTATTTGTGAAAAGTGAATATTGAAAAAACAGACCACTTCACAAATGTGAAATGGTCCTTTTTTTATATGCAGTCCAAAAATCGCTGAAAAGCTGCCTTACCTTCCGGTGTTCTCTTATAAACACCTGCACATTCCAAAACTTTTGCAAAAACAATTCCTATTTCCTTTTGCACGATTGCATGAATATTGTCGTCTGTGATTTCATAGTTTGGCAGCCATTTTTCTGCCCAATCCGCATGCGTTTTGGTCAAATCGCTTTCCCGCAGATCCTCATTCTGCAGAATTCTACATTCCAGCTCCTCCATTTCCATTTGCAATCTAGCCGGGAGAACTGCCAGTCCCATCACTTCGATCAAACCAATATTTTCTTTTTTTATATGGTGATATTCCGGATGTGGATGATACACACCTAACGGAAACTCTTCTGTGGTAATATTATTTCGTAACACCAGGTCTAATTCAAACAGATCTCCTCTCTTTCTTGCAATTGGTGTGATCGTGTTATGAGATATTCCTTGCGTTTCGCTGAAAATAAATGCTTTTTCATCTGTATATCCACGCCAGCAAGACAGGATGCGGTCAGCAGCCCCTACCAATGACTCTGTGTTATTCCCTTGTAGACGAATAACAGACATAGGCCATTTCACAGTTCCTGCATGAATATCTGGAAATTCTTTTAATGAAATTTCTGTCTCATAAGGTGCTTTAGCCATTGCGAACTCATATTCTCCCCCTTGAAAATGATCATGGCTTAATATGGACCCACCTACAATTGGCAAATCTGCATTTGAGCCTACTGTATAATGCGGAAACTGTTTTACAAAATCCAATAATTTAGCAAAAACTGCTTTATTAATTTTCATTGGAATATGTCGATCATTGAAAACAATACAATGTTCGTTATAATACACATACGGCGAATACTGTAAATTGTACTGTTCTCCACACAATGTAATCGGAATAATTCTGTGATTTTGTCTTGCCGGATGAGAAATATATCCGGCGTAGCCTTCATTTTCCTTGCATAACAGGCAACTCGGATACCCCGATTTCTTTGCTTTTCCCGCCTTTGCAATATCACGAGGATCTTTTTCCGGTTTTGATAAATTGATGGTTATATCCATTGCACCAAATTCTGTATTTGCTGTCCATTTCTCATCCTTTGCAATTCGATCTTTTCTAATATAATTTGTTGCCTGGCTAAACTGATAATAAAAATCTGTTGCAGCTTTAGGGGATATATTGTATTTATCCCAAAATTGCCTGCGAACCGCAGATGGGTATGGTGTCAATATTCCCATAATCTTTGTATCAAACAAGTCCTTTTCCGTAATTGTTTCTTCCCCCAGCATACCCTGCCGACATGCATATTCCAACATATCATTTAAAACCTGTGACAATTCTCTTTCTGATCTAACCTCTTTCGCTGTTCCTTCATGCTCTGTCAATTGAAATAATTCCAGAAGGCGATTCGTCACATATACTTCATCTTCCGGATCAACCAATCCCTGCTTCAATCCATACGCCACAAGTTCATTGATATACTCATTAATCATGACACTCCCCCCTTTACACATTCTGATATCCATTTGGATGACTTTTATGCCATTTCCATGCCGTACCGATAATTGTTTCCAAATCTGCGTATTGTGGATTCCATCCTAACACTTCCCTTGCTTTTGCACTGGAAGCAATCAACATAGATGGATCTCCTGCTCGACGCGGTTCTTCCTTCGCCGGAATTGGATGTCCTGTCACTTTTCTTGCAGTTTCCACAACCTCTTTTACCGTAAAACCAACTCCATTTCCAAGATTGAATATATTGCTGTCATTTCCATCACAAAGATACTTCATTGCAAGAATATGAGCCTGTGCAAGATCATTTACATGAATATAGTCTCTAACACAAGTACCATCCTTTGTATCGTAGTCCGTTCCAAAAATAGAAATATACTCTCTCTTTTCATTTGGTACCTGCAAAATTAAAGGAATAAGATGTGTTTCCGGATTGTGAGCCTCTCCAATCTTTCCATTAGGATGAGCCCCGCAAGCGTTAAAATAACGCAAAGACACAAATCTTAAGTTATATGCATTTGCCGTCCATTTAAACATTTTCTCCATAGACAATTTTGTTTCACCATAACAATTTGTCGGAAGTGTACGATCCGATTCCATAATAGGAATTCGCTCCGGTTCTCCATAAGTTGCCGCTGTAGAAGAAAACACAATCTTATCTACACCATGCGCAACCATGCTCTCCAACAGTACTTCTGTACCACAAAGATTATTACTATAATATTTCAATGGCTTTATCATACTTTCGCCTACTTGCGAACTAGCTGCAAAATGAATAACTCCATCTATATTTTCTTTATCAAATACAGAGTCAATAAAAGCCCGGTTACGAATATCTCCTTCATAAAACTTCGCTTTCGGATGAACCGCTGCCCGAAAACCTGTTTCAAGATTATCTACAACCACCACATCCTTTCCTGCATCAATCAACTCATAAACAGTATGCGAGCCAATATATCCGGCTCCGCCTAATACTAAAATGCTGCCCATAACTATTCCTCCTTGGTTTTTTTGTGTATCTTACATTACTTGAATTCCGCCATATTTACGAATTTTAAGTACATCACAAGCACCATCTCCAAACACCTTTTCCATCTCTGTTTTATATAATGTAACAATATCATTTGGTACAAATGCCTGTATTGTTCCGGCAAAGCCACCACCATGCACCCTGTTTGCTCCCTGCACGCCTAAAATCATATCACTGACAGCCAATGCAATAGAAACATTCTGATGTTCCACATCACGGCACACATACACATTCTGCAAATACTTATAAGAAGAATCACCTGACTCTTTAACTATTCTTAAAAATTCTCCAAATCTATTCTCTCTCAATGCTGCCACTTCTTTTTGCACTCGCTCATTTTCACACACATAGTGAATTGCTCTAAGTGCTGCCCGATCTCCTGCCTGTTCTCTGATGCGCGGAAGATTAGTAAGTACTTCTTTTCTCGTAACCTGTCCAAGCACTTCTTTTCCCAAACAAGCTGCTGCTCTTTTCATTTCTTCTGGAATTGCTGCATAATCCGATGTCAAATCCGCATGTGAGCCTTTTGTATCGGTAATACAAAGACTATATCCGTATCCATCCAAGTCAAACTCAATCCGCTCCACCAATGGTGCCGCTGGATTCTGAAAATTAATATGTGCCAAACTTCCAACGGAACACGCCATCTGATCCATCAATCCACATGGTTTCCCAAAATATACATTTTCTGCAAATTGCCCAATCATGGCTATTTCAACAGGCGAAATCTTTCCATCATTAAACAGTTCTGACAGGATTGTTCCCATCAATGTTTCAAACGCTGCTGAAGAAGACAATCCAGCTCCTATCAACACATCACTGGTAACAAAAGCCTGAAATCCGCCTATCTGATATCCATATTCTTTTGTTTTTGCCAACACCCCTCGAATTAATGCATTTGTTGTTGCTTCCTCATCCTCTCTCATACCTAGATCATCCAAATATATCGTGATCATCTCATATCCTGCAGATATAACTCTGACACACGGTTCTTCCAAATTTTGTACAATAGCTATTGCATCATTGTTAATGGAAGCTGCCAGCACCTCTCCACATTGATGATCTGTATGATTCCCACCAATTTCACTTCTGCCCGGTGCACTAAAGACAAAGACTTCTCCCTCTCCAAAATGTTCTGTATAACTCTCTATCGCCTTAATATAACGCTCTCTTTCATACGCTATTTTCTTCTCATCCACATAAATATCTTTCAATGTTTCATCATACATTCCATTTTTTATTTTTTTTATCAAATCATGTGTTACCATAAACCCATCTCCTTTTCTTTCCTGTTACCAGTTTCTGCTCATTACTGCTGAGCGGTTTCTACTATAATTCCCTTTTCTTTTTTGATCTTTACATTTGTCTCCTCCACATTCATTCTGGAAAGGATAAACATAATAAGTACATCAAAGATCAGTGGCAGCCAAAGATACATAAACTGCATCATATTCAACGCAGACTGTGGCTGAACAGCATGTGTTCCCACATAGCCACTAAGTTCTAAGAGCCATCCTACGACCGCCGTTCCAATACCTCCGCCAATCTTAACGCCAAGTGAAGTACAGGAATACATCGTACCATCCACACGCTTTCCCTGTGTCAGGTATGTATACTCGGAACAAGATGCGATCACTGCATTCATGTCTCCCTGCCAAGGTCCCTGTCCTAATGCTGCTAATGCTGTAAATGCCATCATCAAAGGAATACTTCCCATATATCCGGCAACAACAACAAGAGCTCTGCCAATCACAGCAAGGATGTAACCTCTCAAGTTCAGCTTATACATACCATTCCACTTTCCAACCAGTGTTGGTGTAAAGATTAATGCAATGATAAGAGGAATGTTTACCGCCCAGGCAAATTGTCCAAACAGATTTTTGTTTTTCAAAACCCAGGTCATATAATAAATACCGGCACCGATCATTGCACTGTATAACTGCTGTAAAATATAAGTACCACAGATCATCAGATAAAATTTATTCTTTACCAGCAGCTTGAATGCCTGAACCAGCCCATATTTTTCCTCTTCAGCTGTTGTGTCTTCTTCATTTAATTCCTCTTCCGGAAGTTCTTTAACAGATAATGCGGAAATAGTATTCACAACTAATCCGATCACTGCATAAATAATTGCAACCATACGCCATGCGGCTGCATCTCCACCACATTTTGCAACAAATCCAACAGTAACTGCTTGAATCAGAAGACTGGTTGAAAAAGCAAAAATGAAACGGTAAGAACCCATCTGCACACGCTCTTTACTGTTCTTGGTAACAAGTGATGTCAGAGCAGAATAAGCAATGTTATTTGCCGTATAAAACACGCCATTCAACAGCGTATACGCAATAAAGAACCACACATACTGTGCCGTCCTGCCAAGACTTGTTGGAACTGCAAAACAGGCTACCAATGTAATTGCACAACCAATGTAACCATACAGCATCCATGGTCTTGCCTTTCCCATCTTACTATGCGTCTTATCAATCATTGATCCAAAAAAGATGTCTGTAAATCCATCGAGTAATTTGGAAACGGCAATCAGTGTTCCCACTATACCGGATGCCAATCCAATCGTATCTGTCAGATATACCATCACAAATGATGTCAGGAATGCATACACTACATTTCCCGCAATATCACCAGATCCGTATCCTATCTTGTTGTACCATTTTAAGTATTTCTTTTCCTCCATAAGAAACGCTCCTTCACTATTTGTTATTTAGAAAAAATTTTATCCTTTTACAAACGGAATTAATTCAAACTGAAACTGAAATGCTTCCTCATCAAACCGATATTTATCCATGACATCCGGTCCGCAGCTATTTGAACCAATTCCATTCATTGCATAATCCATACAGAATACGGTGCTATCTGATTCTTTCAATTCATAATTGTGCGATACCCGTTCCAACTCCTCCTGTGTATAAACAGAAGCGTTAAACGAAAATGGATTCTTTGAAACTGCTGCAATTCCACATTGACCATTTGTAAGCTCTACATAATCACAGTCATAATGGCTTCCATTCTCCTGTGGACGAATATAATCTTCATGCATCTGAGCCACCTTAGAGCGAAATAATCCATGACAGGAAGCCTGATGTTTATCCCGGTAGCTTTCCTGTGGTCCCATTCCAAAATAAGTAATCTCATCCATTTTCTTATTCAAAAACATCCGAATTCCAAACCTTGGCAGATCCGGGAATTCTTTATCTTTTACTGCCTCTATAACCGCCTCTATTTTCCCGTCTTCATTGATCTTCCATGTCATTTCCACATCCAAAATCTTTTGTACGGTATCAGCTACTACTGCCAGATGCTCCACGATCAGCACACCGTGCTTGTTCTGAAGCACCTCTATACGGTATGCTCTGGTATAGGCAGCATCATAATGTGCCTTTTCCCATTCCAGTTTTATATACATATCGTTATCCGTCGGAGCCCGCCAAATATTCAATTCCATTGGATGATTAATATAACTTCTTCCGGCAAACTGCATGTCCTCAAACAATCCAGTACGCTTATCTAAAACATAAGTAAAATCCTTTGCCTGTAACACGATCTGCTTATCGTTTTCCTTAACAGCAATGGTTCCGATTACTTTTTCCTGCTCCAGCCACTTTACAGCCTGTCTGTTTCTATCATCCTCATTTGCAAGCTTCATTTCATCAAAACCTAATTCATACCCCTGTTCAAGCAACGGCATTTCCTTTTTCAACCGGTAAATAAGCTTCAGATAAATCTTACCGGTATTTGGGACCTGCAGCTTCAACTCCACTTTTGCATCGCTATGGGGTGATGCAACAACATTTGCCAGTTTTCCTTTTTCCACAGTCAAGCCATCCTGTGTCATTTCATAGAAAATATCCACATAATCCTTCAAATCATCAAAATCCATATAATTGTGAAGAACCATCTGTCCGTTTTCTTGGTCATAAGATACGATTCTCACCGGACGATAGACATTTTTATATTCCAGCAGTCCCGTATGCGGCGTACGATCCGGATAGACCAGCCCGTCCATACAGAAATTGCCATCATGAATGGTTTCTCCATGATCCCCTCCATAATAATATCTGGTCTTTCCATTTTCTGCCGTTCCATGTGCGATTGCATGATCACACCACTCCCAGACAAACCCGCCACACATCCGGTCATCCTTATGAATCATCTGAAAATAATCTTCAAAATCTCCCGGTCCGTTTCCCATACTATGGCAGTATTCTACCAGCAGAAACGGTTTGCTTCCGTCTTTTTTCAAATAATCCTCTATCTCCTGCAGTGACGGATACATCCGGCTGTAAAGATCCAAATTGTCATAATCATAGGTAATATCATAATTACGGTATCTTGCACTTTCGTACTGCGTGATCCTGTCCGGATCAAACTTCTTTGTCCATGCAAGCGCCTTTTCAAAATTACATCCATACGCACTTTCATTTCCCATAGACCACATTACAATGCTTGGACGGTTTTTGTCTCTCTGTACCATAAGCTGGACACGGTCCACAATTGCCTTTTCCCATGCCGGATCATCTGCAATCTTTTCATTCCAACGGTGAAAACGGTTCTGGTCTGTATCCTCCTTCCGGTACAGCATAAATGGTCCATGTGCCTCAATATCCGCCTCGTCAATCACCATAAATCCATATTCATCGCACATCTGATAAAAATATGGTGCATTTGGATAATGACTGGAACGAATAGCGTTAAAGTTATGCTGCTTCATCAACATTAAATCCTTTTTTATCTGCTGGACATTGATCACAAATCCTGTCTCCGGATCAGAATCATGGCGGTTGACTCCACGGAATTTAATCTTTTCTCCGTTAAAATAAACAACCTTGTCCTTAATTTCAATCGTCCGGAAACCAATCCGATCAACGATCACTTCATCCGGCATTGTCAAAATAACCTGATACAAATAAGGATTCTCCGCATTCCATAAAACCGGATTTAACACGGTCAGTTCTAACACACCATTCTCTGCTGTTTCCCCTCTTGCTACGACTGCTCCATATTTATCTTCTATATTAACTTTCGTTTCCACTGGTTCTGCAAAATGCATATCCAATTTCACAACAACGCTGTCTTTTTCTACATCTGTCGTAATGTAATAATCTCTGATTGTCTTTTCCGGTCTTTTCAGCAAATAAACATCTCTGAAAATGCCACTCATCCGAAACTTATCCTGATCCTCCAAATACGATCCATCACACCATTTGAGCACCAAAACCGCTAATGTATTTTCCCCTTCATTCAACAAGTCTGTTACATCAAATTCACTGGTAGCGTGGGGCACCTGACTGTATCCGGCATAAGCACCATTTACCCATACATAAAAACAGCTATCGACACCTTCAAAATTCAGAAATGCTTTTGATGCCTTTTTTTCTCTGTGATATTCAAAGTTATGAACATATGCTCCACATGGAATATTCTGTGGCACATATGGTGGATCGAATGGAAACGGGTAACGAATATTCGTGTACTGATGCGTGTCATAACCGTCCATCTGCCATACACCCGGAACAGTTACCTGATCAAACCCGGAAACATCATAGCCTTTCTCATAAAATGATTCCGTTACGTCATAAATGCTGTTATAATACTGAAACTTCCACTCTCCGGTTAACAGCTGAAAACGATCCGATCTTTCCCGATGCTCCACTAGATCATTCATACGAACTGATGCCGGAATGTAATATGTCCTCGCCGGCATTGTCTTGTCGTGCATAACATTCAAATCTTCATAAAAGCGTGGTACGAGCATTGTGTAATCCTCCTTTAATATATATTTTTTTATTCACCGCATTAGGCAATCAATAAAATACCTTCTGTGTCTCATTATCTTCCGTCCCTGTATTACCTTGAATCCATCATACATTTTTGCAAAGAAAATGTCTATAAACAGAAATGGACAAAATATGCACAAAATGATACGCTAAAGTGAATGCAGTTTTAGTTCTTCTCAAATATTGACTACATGTAGTCAGATATTTGGAAAAGGTTAAAACTATATGAGCGCAGCTCTCATCGAACAAACGTAGGTTTTGAGGTGGTATTCACTATATAACTCCGGTTCATCATTGACTGCTAACAGTCAGACATTTCACTTTCCAAAGGAGGACTCAAAATGTATATAAATTCCGGTTATCACAACCACTCCCTTATCGACTTCAAAGACAAAAGCCGACCACTTATTGTAGGAAGCTGTGGCACCTATCGCCTATCCTCACACCCAAAGCTTCCAACTTATCGTCCCAGAGGAAGACTCGACTTTCAAATCATCTATATAGCAGCCGGACGAGCTCATTTTCATTTTGACAACGCAGATGACGATACTGTCGTTACAGCAGGAAACATAGTACTTTACCGCCCCAGGGAATTCCAGAAATATGAATACTATGGCATTGATAAAACAGAAGTTTACTGGGTGCATTTTACCGGAAGTGATGTAAAGAACATTTTAAGAAATTATGGTTTCCCGAATAACCAGCGTATCTTCCATGTTGGAACATCTCTGGAATACGAACGTATTTTTAAACGCATTATTTTAGAATTGCAAAGATGTCAGGATGATTACGAAGAAATGCTGACGCTACTGCTACGCCATTTACTGATCATTTTTCACCGGGAGCTTACTCATAAACATGTACTAAAAAACGAATACCTCGATCATGAAATGGACACTGCAGCGTCCTATTTTAACGAAAACTATAACCGTGATATCAACATCGAAGAATATGCTATTTCCAGAGGAATGAGTGTCAGTTGGTTTATTCGGAATTTCAAAAAATTTACCGGTACAACACCTATGCAGTTCATCACCTCCATCCGAATCACTAATTCCCAGATGTTATTGGAAACCACAAATTACGCCGTAAATGAAATTGCACGCATTGTCGGTTATGATAACCCACTATATTTTAGCCGACTGTTTCATAAACAAAAAGGCTGTTCACCATCTGAATATCGAAAACTTTTAAAATGAACCAATAAAAGAGGCCCTTTGCTTTTTGTTTTCTTGTCTCCGTCAATTCCGGTGCCAAACTCACCCAACGGAATGTCATTGGATGAAAAGATTTCCAACAGTTCTTCATTATCGAAAGGCTGCATACGAGCATTTACGGTCATAATGACGGAACGAATCGTTTCATCCGGACCTCCCCGGTATCGCTGATAGGCTTTTACCGCCGGATGATCCGGCTTCTTTTTTGCCAGTTCTTCCATACGCAGATCCAGTTTCGGCGGTGCGTCTGCATCCACAAACTGAACCTCATCCAACAGATATAAAATTGTTTTCCAGTTTTTCTGCAATAGTTCCGCCTTCTCCCCAAATGGGTCTGCACTTGAATTTTTAATGTTTGGAGAGTTTGTATTCTGTATCAGATTCGTTACCAACTTGGTCACATCACTTTTACTGCGGATGTAAAGATACACTTTTATCTTTTCTTTAGACATTCTTATCACCTCTTAATGTCATTTTCGCAGTCAAAGCATGGCTACTAATTATACCTGTTTATCTGGCAATGAAAGTAATCTGTCTATTA
>Ga0129314_1002046_pt1 | contig 12170 bp, 10 predicted proteins | sample O1111metagenome_FD_94431 | JGI IMG/M metagenome (GOLD analysis project Ga0129314, IMG submission 94431) | Orangutan individual fecal microbial communities from fecal samples from Wisconsin, USA - O1111 metagenome | ecosystem: Host-associated > Mammals > Digestive system > Large intestine > Fecal...
AACTTGGACTTGGTGAACCACAGCACAAAGTCGTTGCGGTTGCGCTTGTTGGTGTCCTCCTCCACGCCCTCGCGGACGCCCACCGCCAGATCCTCCTCGTTGTGGTCGTTGAAGATATAGTAGCGCTGGAGCTTGCTGGTGTCAAAATAGATGTTGCCGCCCGCCTCATAGGCGTAGCCGGTGTCCAGCAGCTTGGTGATGATCTTGATATAGTCGTCAATAAGGCCGGTGGCGGGCTGCACCACGTCGGGGCGCTTGATGTTCAGCTTGCGGCAGTCCTCAAAGAAGGCGTCGGTATAGTACTGGGCGATCTCCATCACGGACTTGTGCTCCCGCTTGGCGCCCTTGAGCATCTTGTCCTCGCCCTCGTCAGCGTCAGAGGTCAGGTGGCCCACGTCGGTGATGTTCATCACCCGGTTCACGTCGTAGCCTGCGTAGCGCAGATACTTCTCCAGCACGTCCTCCATAATATAGGAGCGCAGGTTGCCGATGTGGGCAAAGTGGTATACCGTGGGGCCGCAGGTGTACATTTCCACATGGCCGGGGGTGTGGGTGATAAATTCGCCCTTTTTGTGGGTAGCGGAGTTATACAGATACATAGTGTTTTCTCCTTCTTTATGCTTAATTTGTATTTGCTTGTGTGACGCGGGCATGCCGGCATGAAAAAAGCCTCCCATGCCCGCAGGCATGAGAGGCGAAAATAATCCGCGGTTCCACTCTCGTTTATCGCTCGAATTCGGCCGTTTACGGCGGCTGGCCGGAGGGCATCCAGTTCCCCCGCGCTCCCGGACGCACTTTCTGTCCGCAGCGGGTAAGGGGGCTTTCAGCCGGTGGCCCCTTCTCTCTATCCCCGTGGGGTGGACATACTCTTTCCGATCCTCGCGCTGTTTAGTTGTAGCCTTTTGAAAAAGGCGAGCCGCTTTTCACTCACGGTACCGATTATTGTAGCAGACCGCCGTCCGGTTTGTCAAGCCTTCGCCGCAATTTCAGCTCTTGCCCCGGATCTCCGCGCCGCACTTGGGACAGGTGATCACGATCTTGCCCTTGCCTACCGGCACGCGGCACACGGTCTTGCACCGGGGACAGGTGAAATACTTGTGCTCCCGATCCATCCGCTGCTGCCTGCCGCTGCTGAAGCGCCGCTTGACAGGCCACCAGATCTTCTGTAAAAAGACGGCGTTTTCCGCCCGGCGCTTTTCCAGATTTCGGGAAAACACCCGCCACAGCGCCCAGATCACCAGCACCGTGGCGGCAAAGGAGACGATCGTGGATGCGATGCTGCTCTTTCTCGTCAGCATGCCCGCCAGATCCAACAGGATAGCACCCCAGATCATACACACGCCCAGCTGGTCCGCGCCGTTGCGCCCATACATGAATCGGCTCAGCGCGTTGCGCAGCCGTTGAAAAAAACTCATAGCTCTGCCTCGTTTTCCCTGTGTGGTATTGGTACAATAAGCTATTCTAGCGGAAAACAGGGGAAAGGTAAAGAGCGCAGCGGGAAAATTAACAAATTGGACAAATATTTTGCCCCTGACGGAGAAGCCGGGAACTCTCTGTTGCAATCCCACGGGGGAATTGCTATAATAAATTGGTTAAAGCACACATTGGGAGTCGGCGGGATAACGCCCGCCGACCCCCTATCTGAAAAGCGGCGTCCGCCCGGGCAGGGCAGGGAAGCGCTGCGCGGAACAGCACGGGCTGTGGGCCGCTTAGTGCATCATATGCCGCGCCGCTGTGATCGGTGCGGTGAAAGGAGCTCCATCATGATCAAGATCGCCCCCTCTATTCTCTCGGCGGATTTCGCCAACCTCCAGCGGGATATTGAGAAAATCGCCACCGCCGATTACGTCCATGTAGACGTGATGGACGGCATGTTCGTGCCCAATATCTCCATCGGTATCCCGGTGGTCAAGTCCATTCGCCCCACCACCGCTCTGCCGCTGGATGTCCACCTGATGATCGAGCAGCCTGTCCGCTATGTGGATCAGTTCTGCGATGCCGGCGCGGATATCGTCACCTGCCATGTGGAGGCGGACAGCGAGGAGAACATTCTCGCCGCGCTGGATAAGATCCATGCCAAGGGGAAAAAGGCCGGCGTGGTGGTCAAGCCCAAGACCCCGGCCAGCGCCGTGCTGCCCTTTATCGACCGATGCGATATCATTCTGGTGATGACCGTGGAGCCGGGCTTCGGCGGCCAGAAATTCATGGCCGACATGATGCCCAAGGTGCAGACGATCCGCGGCTATATCGACGCGATGAATCCCGCCTGCGAGCTGGAGGTGGACGGCGGCGTGGACGCCAATACCTGCCATCCGTGCATCCATGCCGGGGCCAACGTGCTGGTGGCCGGCAGCGCCGTATATAAGGCGGCGGATATCCCCGGCCGCATCCGGGAATTGAGAGGTTGATCCCATGGAATTTTTCCCCGCACCGCTTGAAAAGCTGGTGGAGCAGTTTGCCCGTCTGCCGGGCATCGGCGGTAAATCTGCCCAGCGTCTGGCCTTCCATGTGCTGAACCTGCCCATGGACGAGGCGCAGGCCTTTGCTGACGCCATTGTGGACGCCAAGCGCAGCGTAACGCTGTGCCCTGTGTGCTGCAACCTGACGGCGGGCGGCCTGTGCCCCATCTGCGCCGATCCCCGCCGGGACGAGACGGTGATATGCGTGGTGGCCGATCCGCGGGATGTGCTGGCCATCGAGCGCAGCCGCGAGTTTGGCGGCCATTACCATGTGCTCCACGGCGTTCTGTCCCCCATGAACCATGTGGGGCCTGACGATCTTCAGATCAAACCCCTGCTGGACCGGGTGGCAAAGGGCGGTGTCAGCGAGGTGATCATGGCCACCAACCCCGATACCGAGGGGGAGGCCACGGCGCTGTACATTGCCCGGCTTTTGAAGCCCTTCGGCGTCAAGGTGACCCGCCTTGCCTACGGTATTCCGGTGGGCGGCCATCTGGAATTTGCCGACGACGCCACGCTGATGCGGGCGCTGGAAGGGCGGCAAGAGCTATGAAAAAGCGCCTGATCTGCCTTGCGCTGGCGCTGGTGCTGGCCCTGCCGCTGATGGGCTGCGGCGCACCCAAAACCGAAACGCTGGATATCTTTGCCATGGATACCTACATGTCGCTGGCGGCCATCGGCGATGGCGGCGCAGAGGTGCTGCAAGCGTGCTCCGCCCGGATCAACGCTCTGGAGCAGAAGCTGAGCCGCACCATTGAAGATAGCGACGTATCCCGCCTGAACGCCGAGGGCAGCGCCCGTCTGAGCGAGGATACGGCGGCGCTGCTGCGTGCGGCGCTGGACTACAGCGAGGCGACTGGCGGTGCCTTTGATGTAACCGTCGCGCCGCTGGTATCCCTGTGGGGCATCACAACGGACGCGCCCCGCGTTCCCTCACAGGCGGAGATCGATGCGCTGCTGCCGCAGGTGGGCTTTCGCCACGTCCATCTGGACGGCGATACCGCCGCGCTGGACGAGGGCTGCGCCATCGATCTGGGCGGCATCGGCAAGGGCTATGCCTCCGACAAGACGGCGGAGCTGTTTTCCGAAAGCGGCCTCTCCGGCGGCTTTGTGAGCCTTGGCGGCAATGTCTACGTCCACGGTGTCACCGCCGAGGGTAATCTGTGGAACGTGGCCATTCAGGATCCCCGGAATACCGGGAATTACGCCTGTACGTTGCGCCTGACGGACGCCTTTGTGGTGACCTCCGGCGGCTATCAGCGCAACTTCACTGCCCCGGACGGCACGGTGTACCAGCATATCATTGACCCCGCCACCGGCTATCCGGTGGATCGCGGCCTTTTAAGCGTCTCCATCGTCACCCGCCGGAAAAACGGCGGCACCGGCGCCATGGCCGATGCCTATTCCACCGCCCTGTATGTGATGGGCGAGACGGCTGCCGTGGATTTCTGGCGGCAGCAGGGAAGCTTCGACATGGTGCTGGTGACGGAAGATGGCCGCGTGCTCTACACGCCCGGCCTGTCGGATTGCTTCAATCAAACGGAGGGAAGCGGCTATGACTACCAGTGCCTCGCAGCCTGAACTGAAATGGAACCGTTATGATGCCGTGGCGGCGCTTATTGTGGCGCTGCTGGCTGTTGCGGCGGCGCTGTGGTTCTACCTGCCCAAGGTGAATAGCGGCGGCCTGACGGTGGTCATCTCCGTGGATGGCCAACAGACGGAGCGGGTTCGGCTGGATCGCTTTACGCAGGCCACCGTTTCCAACGGCGGCTATACCCTCCGCGTCGCCTCCGATGGGGAAGGCGTGTGGATCGCCAGCAGCGACTGTCCCGGGCAGGACTGCGTTCATACCGGGCGCATCCGCCGCGGCGGCCAGTCCATCGTCTGCCTTCCTGCGCAGGTGGTGGTGTATCTGGAGGGCGCCGCCTCGCCGGACGCGCCCGACGTGATCGTGGGGTGAGCGTCATGAGAAAAATGCAGTGGACAACGAAAAATCTGGCCCTGTGCGCCGTGCTGACGGCGCTGGCGCTGGGACTGAGTACGCTGGAGAACCTGTTTCCCGTGTCGCTGGTGATCCCGCTGCCCGGCGTGAAGCTGGGCCTTGCCAATATTGTCACCGTGTTCGCCCTGTATGAGCTGGGGGCGGCCCCGGCGCTGGTGATCCTGTTGGCCCGGTGCTGTCTGGGCAGCCTCTTTGCGGGTAATGCCTCGGCGCTGCTGTTCTCCCTGCTGGGCGGGCTGACCGCTATGGTGACCATGATCGGTTTAAAGCATAGCCGCCGGCTGAGCATCTACGGCGTGTCCATCGGCGGCGCGGCGGCCCACAATCTGGGTCAGATGGCGGCTGCGGTCATCACGCTGGGCAATACCATGGTGCTGGGCTATCTGCCCTTCCTGCTGGCGGTATCCCTTGTTACCGGAACGCTGACAGGCTTTGTGTCGGCGCTGCTCTTCCAGGCCATGGCCCATGTCAGGCTGTCAAAATAAAGGACAGTGTATTTTGCCATGCGGCCCACATCGGCCTACCCAATTTACTCCCTGTCAGGAGGAAGCTATAATGGATAAAAAAGATAAGATCATTTTGCAGCAGCTGGATGTGATCCGCTCCATGACGGAAAGCAGCATGAAGCGGATGAACAGCGACTTCTGGGGCGCGCCTGCCGCACCGCAGAAGCCTGCCGCACCGCAGACGCCGTCGGACGGCGGCGCGGAGAAAAAGACCGCCGTATCCACCGGCCAGAAGGAGGCGGAGCCTCAGGAGACGCTGCCGCCGCCGGAAAAGCTGGAGGATCTGCTTGGCGAGCTGGATACCTATATCGGCCTTGACGTGGTTAAGGAGGAGGTTCGCAGTCTCATCAATATGGTGCAGGTCTATAAGCTGCGCCGCGAGCATGACCTGCCCACCACCGACATGTCGCTCCATATGGTGTTCACCGGCAACCCCGGCACCGGCAAAACCATGATGGCCCGCATGATGGCCCGGATCTACCGCAGCCTCGGCATTCTGTCCAAGGGGCAGCTGGTGGAGGTGGACCGCAGCGGCCTTGTGGCCGGCTATGTGGGGCAGACGGCGCTGAAAACCCAGAAGGTCATTGAAAAGGCGATGGGCGGCGTACTCTTCATCGATGAGGCCTACGCCCTCAACGGCAAGTCGGAGAACGACTTCGGTCAGGAGGCCATTGACACCGTGCTCAAGGCCATGGAGGATCACCGGGACGATCTGGTGGTGATCGTGGCGGGCTATACCGACCTGATGGAGAAGTTCATCCACTCCAATCCCGGCCTTGAGAGCCGCTTCAACCGCTTCCTGCTCTTCCCCGACTACACGGTGGACGAGATGATGGCCATCTTCAAGATGCGCTGCGGCAAGGGCTATGTGCTGACGCCGGAGGCCGAGCCGCTGGTGCGGGACTATATCGCCGAGGAGAGCGCCGCCGGCGACAGCTTTGGCAACGCCCGCGGCGTGCGGAATATTTTCGAGCATATTCTGGTGGCCCAGAATAACCGCCTTGCTAAGATGGAAAACGTCACCCGGGACGACCTGATGGCGCTGACGGCGGACGATGTGCTCCATGCCCGCGGCAAGCTGGACGAATAAAAGGCCGGGCCTTAGCGGGCGGTATCCCGCCCTTTGACAGCCGAAGAACGGGGAGGTACAACCTCCCCGTCTGCGTATCGCACTCATTTTGTGAAGAATCTGTAAAACTTCTGCCTGCCCGCTGAAAAGTGCTTGCATTTCCCGCGGCGCTTTGCTATACTGTCGGTCGAAGTGAATATCCTATGTTTTTCATGGGGGAGTAGTTGCGCGCCTGCGGGCGTGAGTTAAGTCAACATACATGGCGGCAGCGTCTGGCTTAACTTTTCACAGCGAGACTCATGTACAGTGTTTTTTCTGTGCATGGATGTCTCGCTTTTTTGTGTTTATGGGTAAAATGCCGGTCAATAGGAGGAGTTGTCATCATGAAGTATTATCTGGAGCGCCCTGAAGCCGTGCTGACGGCGCTTGACGCCGACCCCGGCGGCCTGACGGGAAGCGAGGCGGAGCGCCGCCTTGCGGAAAACGGGAAAAACAAGCTGGCCGAGGGAAAGAAAGATTCGCTCATCAAACGCTTTTTCAAGCAGATGGCCGATCCCATGACCCTGATCCTGCTGGCGGCCGCCGTCATCAGCGCCGTGCTGGCCGTGGTGCAGCACGAAAGCTTTGCCGATGTGATCGTGATCCTCTTCGTGGTCATGGTCAATGCCGTGCTGGGCGTCTTTCAGGAGAGCAAGGCGGAAAAGGCCATCGAGGCACTGCAGCAGATGGCCGCCGCCACCAGCAAGGTGCTGCGTGACGGGAAAGAGGTTACCGTTCGCAGCGAGGAGCTGGCAGTAGGTGATATCGTGCTGCTGGAGGCGGGCGATGCCGTCCCGGCGGACGGCCGTGTGCTGGAGAGCGCCAGCATGAAGGTGGAGGAGGCCGCCCTCACCGGCGAGTCTGTCCCTGTCACCAAGCTGGTGGATCTTCTGCACCTGCGGGCACAGACGCAGGATATCCCGCTGGGTGACCGCCGCAATATGGTCTATATGGGCTCCACTGTGGTCTATGGCCGTGGCCGCATGGTGGTCACCCATACCGGTATGGACACCGAGATGGGCAAGATCGCCGATGCGCTGGCCAACGCGCAGGAGGGGCAGACGCCGCTTCAGCGCAAGCTGACCCAGCTTTCCGGCATCCTCACCAAGCTGGTGCTGGTGATCTGCGTGCTGATCTTCGGCGTGCAGCTGCTGCGCGCCGGTGCGTTCACGCCGGATGTGATCCTCCACTCCTTCATGATCGCCGTGTCGCTGGCTGTGGCCGCCATCCCGGAGGGCCTTGCCGCCGTGGTGACGGTGGTGCTCAGCATCGGTGTTACCAACATGTCTAAAAGAAGCGCCATCATCCGCCGCCTGACCGCTGTGGAGACGCTGGGCTGTGCCCAGATCATCTGCTCGGATAAAACCGGTACCCTGACCCAGAATAAAATGACCGTGGTGGAGGACTACGGCGCGGAGCGTGACCGTACCGCCGCGGCCATGGCCCTGTGCTCCGATGCCGCGCTGAATGCGGACGGCAGCGTGACCGGTGAGCCGACCGAAGCCGCGCTGGTGGCGTGGAGCGCCAAGTGCAGCCTGCCCAAGGGCGAGCTTCAGGAAAAGCTTCCCCGCGTGGGCGAGGCTCCCTTTGACTCCGGCCGCAAGATGATGTCCACCGTCCACCGCACGGAGGGCGGCTTCCTCCAGTTCACCAAGGGCGGCCCCGATGTGGTGCTGGAGCATTGCACCACCTACTGGGACGGCGCCGCGGCGCGTCCTATGACCGAGGAAAAGCGCGCCGAGATTCTGGCCGCCAACAAGGCCATGGCCGACCGTGCCCTTCGCGTGCTGGCTGCCGCCCAGCGCACCTATGACGCGCTGCCCGCCTCCATGGAGGCCGCCGCGCTGGAGCATGACCTGTGCTTCCTGGGCCTTGCCGGCATGATCGACCCCGTCCGCCCGGAGGTAAAGGCCGCCATCGAAGAGTGCCGCGAGGCGGGCATCCGCCCCATCATGATCACCGGCGACCATATCGATACCGCCGTGGCCATCGCCCGGGAGCTGGGCATCCTCACCGACGGTATGAAGGCCGTCACCGGCGCACAGCTGAGCGCCATGAGCGACGAGGAATTTGACCGACAGCTGTCCCATATCGCCGTCTATGCCCGCGTGCAGCCGGAGCATAAGACCCGCATCGTCAATGCCTGGCGCAAGGCGGGCTATGTCACCGCCATGACCGGCGACGGCGTCAACGACGCGCCGTCCATCAAGTCCGCCGATATCGGCGTGGGCATGGGCATCACCGGCACCGACGTCACCAAAAACGTGGCGGATATGGTGCTGGCCGACGACAACTTCGCCACCATCGTAGGCGCGGTGGAGGAGGGCCGCCGCATCTATGACAACATCCGCAAGGCCATCCAGTTCCTGCTCTCGTCCAACATGAGCGAGGTGCTCTCCATCTTTGCCGCCACGCTGCTGGGCTTCACCGTTCTGGAGCCGGTGCACCTTTTGTGGATCAATCTGGTAACCGACTGCTTCCCCGCGCTGGCGCTGGGCATGGAGCAGGCGGAGCCTGCCATCATGCGCCGCCGTCCCCGTGACGCCAAGGCGGGCATCTTCGCCGGCGGCATGGGCGTGGACGTGGCCTATCAGGGCCTTGTGATCTCCGCCCTGACCATTGCCGCCTTCTTCATCGGCCATTTCATGGAGTCCGGTATGTGGGAGATCCCGGCAAGCGGCCTCAGCCCCGACGGCACCACCATGGCCTTTGTCACCATGTCCATGGCGGAGATTTTCCACAGCCTCAATATGCGCTCCCAGCGGGGCAGCATCTTCCGCCTGCATACCCGCAATAAGCTGATGACCTTTGCCGCCATCGGCAGCCTGCTGGCCACCACACTGGTGTGCGAGGTGCCGTTCCTGGCCGCCGCCTTCGGCTTCACCAGCGTGGAAGTAAGCGAATACCTGATCGCGCTGGCACTGGCCGTGTGCGTGATTCCCATCGTGGAGGCGGTAAAGCTCTTCCAGCGCCGGGCGGAAAAATAAAAGCGGGAAAAAACAAAGCGGAAAATAAGAAGATGACCGGCGCTTTTGATGCGCCGGTCATCTTCTGTTGTTATTCCTCTGCCTTCGGCGGCTGCTCCTTCCCCTTACGCCGCAGCGAAAACCTTTTCCCGCTGCGCTTGCGGCGGATGAGACGGATGCTGACCACGATCACCGCGGCGATCACCGCCAGCCATACCCAGCTGTATGCCAGCCACACGGCAAAGTCCTCCAGCGTGCTGCCCACGGCCTGCAGTCCGTTGCTAAAGGATTGCCCCAGCCGCCCGCCGAAGGTGGTGACGGCCTCATCCTGTCCGGACAGCTTATAGACCTCGCTGAGTTCCACGTTGATGGTGGCGTAATCCACCAGCGCGTCGTAGTGCCGCAGCGTGCCGCTGAGATTCTCGATATCCCACTCCGTCTCCGAAATGGCGCTTTCAATGGTGATGATGTCCTCCATGCTGGTGGCCTTGGCCAGCAGCTGCTGCAAGCGCTCCAGCTTGATCCGGGCCGTCTCCAGCCGTGCCTCGGTGTCGTAGTAGTTCTCCGACACATCGTCTGCCGTGGTGTTGGTATAGGTCACATGGCACAGCTGACCTGCCCGCTGAAAGAAGGTTTCAAACTGTGCCGCAGGGATCCGGATGGAGTAGCTGCCGTAGCGATAGCTGTTGCTGCCCCGGTTGGATACGCTGCTCTGCTGGAAATAGCCGCCCAGCTCGCGGACAAGGGCTTCAATGCCGCTGGCGGCGGCGTCAAAGTCCTGCGTCTGCATCTCCATGTAGCCGTTGTAGATCATCTTGACCGGCCGGCTGGCCGGGTCACTGGCGGCCGGCGTTCCATCCGCGTCGTAACCGCCTTCGTCATAGTTGTCATCGGATTTGCTGTTGTTGCTCCAGTAGCCGGTTTCCGGCTCACTGGCAGCCATGCTGTCGCTTGCGCCGCCTGCCGCCTTGCTGGCGCCGCAGCCTGCCAGCATCAGTGCCAGCACCAGCGCCAGCAAGAGAGATACCATGCGTTTCATAGACAAAAACCTCCTTTTTTTGGATCTTCCTGTCTATGTGACGCACAGCCGCGGTAAAAAGTTCCCGTTCCCGGCAAAAAAGCAGCCGGCTTTTCAAAACCGGCTGCTTTCTGTAGGGGTCATTTCACGTATTCTCTGGGATCGATCAGCTCGCCGTCCCGCTCCACGGCAAAATGCAGATGGGGGCCTACGCTGGCCTCGGCGGCGGCGGTACCCACATAGCCCACAATGTCTCCGGCGGTCAGCTGCTGGCCCTGACTGATGGGCGGATTCTCCTGCAAGCTGCTGTAGCGCGTCACATAGCCGCCGCTGTGGGCGATGCATACGGTGGTGCCCATCAGATCGTCCCGCGTCACCGATACCACCTCGCCTGCCGCCGCGGTTTTCACCGCGTCTCCCTCGGCGGCCTGAATGTCCAGCCCATTGTGGGTGCGCCAGTCGGCCATGGTCTCGTCATACAAAAGCTCCGACATGCTGAACACCGTTACCGTGGTGCCGTCCAGCGGCGAAACCACCTGCGGCAGCAGCTCTCTCACGGTCTCCACCGGTGGCTCCTCCTCTTTCTCCTCTGCCTTCTTCACCGGCAGATCGGGCTTTACCGGCGTCACCACCGGCGGCTTTACCTCAACGGTGGGCTGCGCGGTGGAGGCTGGCTGAACCGGCGTCTCCCGGCTTCGCGCCAGAAACCCTGTTACGGCGGCTGCCGCGCACAGCGCCAGCGCGATGTAGAGGGCGCGGCGATGCTGTTTGATAAACTCCATAGCGTCTCCTTTCACCGGATGCTCTCCGGTGGCCGCCTGTTACGGCCGGCGGCCGGCCGGAATGAAAAAAGACCTCTGCCGCCTATTTTGGTCAAGCAGAGGTCATTTTATACATTTTTACGGAGAACGCCGGTTTATCAGAAAAATCTGCCGCCTTGGCAGATGCCTCCTCAGTTGTCGAACTCGCCCTTCAGATCCCGTCCCATCAGCATCCGTATCGCCTCATGGGGGTCGCCGTTTTCATAGAGGATGTGATAGACCGACTGGCAGATGGGCAGCTCCACGCCGTATTCCTGCCCCAGCTGCACCAGCGCCTTGACCGTGTAGTAGCCCTCGGCCAGCTTTGTATAAGGCTTGCCCTGGACAAAGCACTCGCCGAACTGCCGGTTGTGGCTGTAGGGGGAGAATACGGTGGCCTCATAGTCGCCCAGATGGCACAGTCCGTAGGCCGACAGCTCGTTGCCGCCCATAGCCCGGATCAGCCGCGCCACCTCCCGGGTGCCCCGGCTCATCAGCGCACCCTTGAGCGTCACAAGACCCGCGCCGTCCAGAAATCCGGCGGCGATGCCCACCACGTTCTTGGCCGCCGCGCCCACCTCGTTGCCCAGCAGGTCGTTGCCGTAATAGAAGCGGATCAGATTGCTGGAGAATTCCCGCACCAAACGCTCCTTTACCTGCGCATCCTCGCTGTCGATGACCATGCAGTTGGGCACGCCGCGGTAGAATTCCTGCACATGCCCCGGCCCCAGCCAGACGGCGATGGCGTTGGAGGGATCCAGATATTCGCGGGACACCTGACTGAGCCGCTTACCTGTGCCGATCTCCAGACCTTTCATACACAGCACAAAAATCTTATCCCGCAGCGCCATGGGGCGCAGCTCCTCCATCAGTCCCCGCAGGCTCTGGGAGCCAATGGAAATAATGATGACCTCCGCGTTTTTCACGCAGTTCAGATCGGTGGACAGGGTGATGGATTCCGGCAGTGTCAGCAAATCATTGCTGCGGCTTTCCAGAAACCGCTGCATCCGCGCCGAGCCTGCCCGGCCATACAGCGTTACGCTGTGTCCTGTGCGATTGAGATACCATGTAATCAGCGAGCCCCAGCGCCCGCAGCCGATAACGGTGATATTCATATGAGGTTCCTCCTGAGTTGAGGGAATAGTAAAGTATGTCGTGCTATATGGCAGGGGCGGACGACGCGGTCCACCCCTGTTAAAAGCCTTGCGGCGTTGGCGGCACGGATGCCGCGGCGCCTGTTTATCCTCTTCTGCCGGTGTGCGCATCGGCGATCAGCCGGCAATCAGCTTCCGGTTTGCCGGTGTGCTTGAA
>Ga0129314_1002048_pt1 | contig 12164 bp, 11 predicted proteins | sample O1111metagenome_FD_94431 | JGI IMG/M metagenome (GOLD analysis project Ga0129314, IMG submission 94431) | Orangutan individual fecal microbial communities from fecal samples from Wisconsin, USA - O1111 metagenome | ecosystem: Host-associated > Mammals > Digestive system > Large intestine > Fecal...
AGGGCTGACTATGGAAGATGCGAAATGGTACTTCACACATGAAACGGAAGAAGACAGATTATGGTATCGTATCTTTTTTGCGATGTGCCGGAAATTCGGCGTGTCGTGGTCGAAAGCCAGCGAAGAGCAGAAGGCTTTCATTGAGGAGATTACCCGAATCAATTATGAGAGAGAAATGGCAAAACGAAATATGACGGCGAAGCCTGTCCGCGGCTTCTTTGACGCAGAGGTGTCTGCTTGACCCACACCCTGACCCACATCGGGGAAATGAGCGGACAAAAACAGTGGAGAGGATAGGACGTACCTCCCGCAATATACCGAGCGGAAAGGCTCCAAAATCCCTGAAAACCGTCAAATGGAGCGCCCCGATACACTTCGTAATCAGCAGGTCATGTGTTCGAGTCACACCACCAGCTCCAAAAAACGCCTGAAATCTTCGGATTTCTGGTGTTTTTCGTTACAAAAACGCACTTTTAAGTGTGGGTCAAAATGCGGGTCAACCGCACTGACCCACACCGTGACCCACACGCGGAAATGTGCGGATAGGTTCAAAGAGTACCAGAGAGGAGGTTTGTCCCCTCTCCGGTATTTCGCATCCTTTTTCTGCTCACATCACTTGCGCCATGAAGCTTCCCATCGTTTGTGCAGCTTCATCCTGCTTCTGCCTTGTGGCGTGGGTGTAGGTTCGCAGGGTAAAGCCTGCATCGTAGTGCCCCAGCATACTGCTGACCGTTTTCACGTCCACACCGTTCTGTAGTGCTAACGTGGCGAATGTGTGTCTGAGATCATGGAAGCGAATGTGTGGCAGTCCCGCATCTTTTAGTATCTTCTTATGCAGGTTTACGATGGAATCGGGATAGTACATCTCGCCCGTGATGGGTGAGGGGAACATATACGGATTGTCGGGATGCTTATTATGTTCCGCTACGAGGAGGTCAACGGCTCCTTGTGGTATGCTGACCTTGCGGACCGAAGTCTCTGTTTTTGGTCGTGTTAGCGCCAGTTCGCCGTTTGGATTCTTAACATATTGTTTGCTGACGGAGATGGTGCCGTTGGCTTCGTCGAGATCACTCCATTGAAGCGCGACCAGCTCGCCCTTGCGCAGCCCGCTGACCAGTTCCAGATAGAACATAGGGAGCGCACCGCGCTGCTCGGCGGCGTCAAGGTATGCGCTGATGTGGTCGGGGTGGAGTATCTTCATTTCCTGCTTCTCAATTTTGGGGATGATGCAGTTTTCGGTGGGATTGCTGAGAATGAGTTTTTCCTTTACCGCCCGGTCCAGAGCATTGTGCAGCATCATGTGGATGCCGCGCACAGTGGAATTGCTCAGTCCGGGTTTTTCCTTTTTCTGTACCTTTCGCAACCTGCCGCTGCTTTGCAGGTCATTGTAGAGTTTTTACAGGTCACGGGTGGTGAGCTTGTTCAGCGGAATATCTCCGATAGCAGGAATGACATGCTGCTCGATATTTCGGTGGTAGTAGTTCATGGTAGACGGGCGGATGTGCGGTTTGGCATAGATTTCAAACCATGCTCTCAGCCAAGCGGCAACCGTGTATTCATCGGCGCGGCTGACATCCAGCGATTTACAATCCGCCATTGCCTTGGTGAGCTTCGCTTTACATTCCGCCTGTGTCTTGCCGAGGACATTCTTGATGATCCGTTTGCCTGTTTCGGGATGGTAGCCTGCGGTGTAGCGGCCCTCCCAGCGCCCATCGGACCGCTTGCGGATGCTGCCCTCGCCGTTGGCGCGTTTTTTTGCCATGAGCATCGCTCCTTTCTTTGGTAGCCACAACACATACCACACCTTGCGCCGGAAAGCTACTGATTCTTCCAAAGAAATCGAAATATTTTTAAAAATGCTTTTATTGATTCCAGCAGCGCAAAATGTACACTAGTTTTGAACTGCCTTTAGCGTTTGTTAGGTCAACGGAGTGCCATTGTAAATCATTTGAAAATGTGTTATCTTCTTCGCAGAAGTGTCCATACAGAATTCTACATTTTTCACGCAAAGGGGCTTTTTATGAGTAAGGTCAAATCTTGGTGCCGCGCCAATGCCATGCTGGTCATTTCATTACTGGCCGCAGTTGTAACAGCATTTTTTGTTCCGCCTGATAGGGACTACTTAGGTTATTATGACCTTAAAACGCTTTCCTGCCTGTTTTGTGTGCTGGCAGTGGTGGGTGCTTTGCGAGATCTGCATATCTTTTCCGCTCTTTCCCAGCGGATGGTACACACCTTTTCCACTGTCCGGGGCGTGTGTACGGCGCTGGTAGTTATCACCATGTTCGGCTCTATGCTCCTGACCAATGATACCGCCTTGCTGACCTTTCTGCCGCTTGGCTGGTTTGTGCTTTCCTCTACCGGTCAGGAAAAGCACGCCGCGCTTCTGTTCATTCTGCAAAACTGCGCCGCCAACCTCTGCGGAATGATTACGCCCTTCGGCAATCCACAGAATCTCTATCTTTTCAGCTATTACGGTCTTTCCACGAAAACGTTCTTTTCGGCAATGCTGCCGCCTTTCATCCTGTCTACCGTCCTCATTCTCTTGTGCTGCCTGGCGTTTCCCAAGGACCGGCTTTCTGTGCCGGAAGCGCAGGCTGCGGTAGACTCCCGCCAAGCCGCCGTCTATGGTGGGCTATTCTGTTTAGCCGTTGCCATGGTGCTGCGGCTGGTACCCTATGTCCTTGGCTTGACGGTCATTGTTCTGGCGCTCTGGTTTCTGGACCGGCACGCACTAAAAACCGTGGACTGGGGACTGCTGGCCACCTTCGCCGCGTTCTTCACCTTTTCCGGCAATCTTGCCCGGCTGGAATCTGTCCGGGTACTGTTCGCCCGCCTTTTGTCCCACGGGACCATGCTGGTCTCCGCGCTTACCTGCCAGATCATCAGTAATGTCCCTGCCGCCATTTTACTCAGCCGCTTCACGCAGGATGCCTGCGGGCTTCTGGTTGGCGTCAATGTGGGCGGCGCAGGAACGCTGGTAGCTTCTCTGGCAAGCCTTATTACGTTTCGGGAATATACGCGCCGCATTCCTAATGGTGGAAAACAGTTCCTTTTTCTTTTTTCTGGGATCAGCTTTGCCTTTTTGACGATTCTTTTGGCTGCCATGTCCTTCCTGAACGGATGAGCCTTTATTGCCAGCATCTTTGGGAAAAATCCTTAAATAATACTCTTTGCTTGTAGCGCTGCATTTGCGAGGGAGCTCGGCGCATTGATCTTTGACCCACACCCTGACCCACACGGGGAAATGAGCGGACAAAAACAGTGAAGAGGATAGGACGTACCTCCCACAATATACCGAGCGGAAAGGCTCCAAAATCCCTGAAAACCGTCAAATGGAGCACCCCGATACACTTCGTAATCAGCAGGTCATGTGTTCAAGTCACACCACCAGCTCCAAAAAGCATCGAAAGCTTCGGCTTTCGATGCTTTTTTGTTGCAAAAACGCTGAAAATGGTGTGGGTCAAAATGTGGGTCAACTGCCTGACCCACACCGTGACCCACACGCGGAAATGTGCGGATAGGTTTAAAGAGTACCGGAGAGGAGGTTTTGCCCCCCTCTCCGGTATTTCGCATCCTTTTTCTGCTTACATCACTTGCGCCATGAAGCTGCCCATCGTTTGTGCGGCTTCGTCCTGCATCTGCCGTGTGGCGTGGGTGTAGGTGCGGAGCGTGAAGCCCGCGTCGTAGTGCCCGAGCATACTGCTGACGATATTTTGAAACAAATCAGGAATTAGTGCTTTCTTATCCTCCTTATTGCCTTTCTCTTGCGACAACTTGTAAATAAAGATGATAGCTCTAATCTTGAGCCTGACATCCCTTTCTTATGGTATCATCCGTCGGACGACAGTGGGACCGATACATCCTTAAACGGCGTATCGGTAACAAGATAGACCGTCATAGAATCCAGAAATTTACGAATATCACTTTCATAAAATTTCAGCAATGAATCATAATTGTCACAGTAGAACTCTAAAATAACTTCTTTTCCTCCGCAGACGATTGTCTCACAACGCACCACTTCCGGCACGGTTTGAACATATCGGTAGAAATCGTAGAGCATTACGGAATATACCCCTCCGATTATGAAGCCATGCACGGTTTTTCCACCTGCCTGCGGCGAAATCATCGTGCGAAAGCCACGGATGATCCCGCGTTCCTGCATCAGCTCTATCCTGCGAGTCACCGCTGTTGTGCTCAGATGCACCTCAGCGGCAATACTGCTGAAGCTGATGCGCGCATTCTCTTGCAATAATGAGAGAATTTTTAAATCGGTCGAATCAATTCTCATAGTTCACCTGCCACTTCAGCTGTCCGGAAAATATCCTTTCGTCCATACAAAAAGGCGCACTTTATTATATTATATTAAAACAGCAGCTGAATTGCAATTCAAAAATCAACAATTCTCTTCGTCATTTCGGTAAATAAAACTAAAAGAGCGCGAATATATATTAATATTACAATTCCATTCCGCGTTTTTATACTATATAATACAGCCAGGCTAAGAGATCAGAGGGGTGTACAACTTCTGATACAACAGCCCAAAACTGATTAGGAGGAATGCAAGTTGCGTAAGATTAAGATTTATTTTCCAAAAGCTGACATCACTTGTTATGCTACCGTGTTGGAAGATGATTTCCCTGAATTAGCAGACGAGTTGTGGGAGAAGATCGCTCAGCCCATGGAATGCGAGGCTCATAACACTCTCTCCACCGGCGACTATGTTCAGTGCCGTCCCATCCCCCCGTATCATGTTCCCAAGTATGTTGGTGACCAGTCTAATCCTCTTGGCGGAAATAAAGTCCCGGCTCTGTGTGACTGTGTAAACGGCGACATCGCCTGGTCTGGCTGGTATTTCGCTATGACCTATGGTCCCTGCACAGAGCCTCTGCCGAATATGGGGCCCATCATGGCAAAAGTCGACCCTGAATATCTGGATGCATTCCATCGCGGCGGCATGGACTGTTGGAACCACACCTATCTCTATCACGAACTGGCAACCGTTATTTTCACCAGAGGGGAGGAAGCTTAAATGGCAGTGAATTGGAAAGATTTGAAGCGCGAGATCCACGACGAAGTTGAAAAGGTCTGGTTGAAGGAACCCATTGAGGTGACAATGAGCAAGCTCGGCATTTTCCCGAGCGGCGCCGGCACTGACAATCAGATTCTCGGCAATCTCTTTTTCCTGAATGCCGATACGCAGGCAATGGGTTGGTGGACGATTGAGCCGTCTATGTACTGCGTACTGGGAGATGACAAATTCTCTCTGGACGTCTGCAAGCAGCTTTTCATTTATCTCAACGGTCCGATTGCCCATCTGCTCGGTGATGTTTTGGAACCGAATTGCCCTGCTCCTTGGCTGAACATGCCAAAGTTTGCCTATTTCCACGACAAGATCGTGGAGTCCTACCCCACCATTGAGACAAAAGAAGAATTCCGCGACCTTCTGTGGTCCTGGTTCTGCTATGTCAACCGCATCAACAGCTGGTTCTACACCGTTCTTCCCTGGGAGCTCGGCAAGAATCTGCAGCGCAAGGATGTTGATGATGTTGAGCAGCTCGCCGATCTCCTTGGTTACAAATTAGAAAAGAAGTAAGACCAACCAACCCGTGAACTCAAGTTGCCATTGAGAGTACCATCTCTCCAACGGAGGTTCTGCCCGGTGACAAGACGCTTCTCCTGTACGGCCGTTTCACTGTCAGGAACGAGTCTGCATCAGGCAGGACCTCCGCTGCATTCAAAAAAGGGGTGAAATTATGAGCATTTTTCTAAACCCGGTCGTCTTTTCGGTCATTCTCATGTGCATTCTTTGCTTGTGCAAGCTGAATGTCATGTTTTCCCTGATTATCGCCTGTTTTGTTGGCGGACTAATGGGTGGTATGTCTGTTTCAGACATTTCCTCCACCATGCTCGCCGGCTTCAGCAACAACGCAGAGGCGGCACTCGCCTATATTCTACTCGGCACCTTTGCTTCCTGCCTTGCCTATACCGGTCTTGCTGATATCTTTGCAAAGAGGGTTGCACAGGCCATTCGCGGCAGCAAGCTGAAACTGTTTCTTCTGATTCTGATTTTCTCCATCATTTCTCAGACGATCATTCCCATCCACACAGCATACATTCCCATTCTTATTCCTCCGATGCTGGCAATGATGAATGAAATGAAAATGGATCGCCGTCTAATGGCTGGCGCTCTGGTATCCGGTATGATGCCGTATGTCGGTATCCCCATCGGCTACGGTCTGATTTTCATGGGTATTGTAAAGGATAATATGTGTGCAAATGGTCTTGCTGTCACCGTGCAGCAGGTTTACAGTGTAAACTGGATGTTGATGCTCACTTTTATCCCCGGTATCATCTACATCTGGTTCCGCTACCGCAAGCCTCGCGAGTACAAAAATGTTGATGTTGACCTGAGCGCATATAACGCTGTTGAATCCACCAAATTGGAACTGCGCCACTGGATCTCAATTGCGGCGGTTCTGGTCGTCACCGCAGTCGAATTTAAAACGCAATCTCTGGCTGTTGCCGCACTGGCGGGTCTTGTTATCATGTTCTTCTCTGGCGCAGTCAAATGGAAGGATATCGAAGAGCGCTTTAACGACGGTATTCGCATGATGGGCAGCATTGCTTTCATTATGCTCGTTGCAGGCGGCTTCGGCATGGTCATGCGTGCTACCGGCGGTGTAGACGCACTGGTAGAAAGAGCTGCGGGTGCGCTCTCAAGCAGTCATTTGCTTGCCGCTACCGTCATCACGCTCATAGGTCTCGTTGTTACCATGGGCATCGGCACGTCCTTTGGCACGATTCCTGTCATTGCCGTTCTTTTCGTACCGCTTTGCACCAAACTCGGTTTCTCTCCCGCAGCAACGATCCTAATGATTTCCTCCGCCGCGGCATTGGGCGATGCCGGTTCTCCCGCATCGGATGCTACGCTCGGCCCGACCTGCGGCCTGAATGCAGACGGGCAACATGATCATATTTGGGATACCTGTGTGCCAACCTTTGGTGCACTGAATATCCCGCTGATGATTGGAACGATCATCATTGCACAGTTCATCTAAAAAATGCATCTGGTCCGTTCTTGGCTTGCTTCACCATGGCAAAGGACCGGCAGATAAACATCTGCCGGTCCTTTGCTGTTTTCCAGTTACCTATTCCTTTCCACACGTACACATTAGTCGGCACAAGATTGTGACTATTCTGTTGAAAGCTATTTCCCGTGAAGGCATTTTCTGACCCACTTGCCGAAATACGCGGAAAGGGTAAAAGCGCACCGGAGAGGAATCTGTTTCCTCTCCGGTGCACTGTTTGAAGGATGCCTTTACTTTACTTGTGCCATGAAGCTGTCCATCGTTTGCGCGGCTTCGTCCTGCTTCTGCCTTGTGGCGTGGGTGTAGGTGCGGAGCGTGAAGCCCGCGGGCGTTTGCTGCATCGAGATAGTCTTTTCGACCATCAGCTGGTAGCGGTCGGCTGTGGCGATACGGACGTTTGGCTTTGCGTAAATGTTGTACCAGCTTCGCAGCCATGTGGCGACGGTATATTCATCTGCACGGCTGACATCGATTCCTCTGGTAGCTTCCATTGCGGCACTGAGCTTCGCCTTGCATTCCGCCTGCGTCTTACCGAGAACATTTTTGATGATCCGCTTACCTGTTTCGGGATGGTAGCCTGCGCTGAGCGCCCCTCCCAGCGCCCGTCTGCGCGTTTTTGGCCATAAGCATCGCTCCTTAGTCCCGCGAATGCCTGCTCCAGCTTGAAAAGCTGGAAGCAATAGCATTTGCTCGTGTATCAACTGTTAAGCAAGATGAGAATCGGAGGCAGCGAATTCGTGATGGATTTATTTACGCCCACCAGCCGATGTTGGCTGCGATAAGAACTGCGTTGAAAAAGTCGATGAACATGCCGCCAACCATTGGAATGGCAAAGTATGCCACCGGCGAAGGACCGTATTTCTTCGTCACGACCTGCATGTTGGCCATCGCGTTCGAGGTCGCACCCATAGCAAAGCCGATGAAGCCCGCCGTCATAACTGCCGCATCGTAATTACGGCCCATAACGCGAAAGACAACAAAGTAAGCAAAGAGAACCATCACCACACACTGCAGCAGCAGGCATACGATCATCGGCAAGGCAAGGTCAATCAGCTCCCAGAGTTTCAAGCCCGCGAGCGCCATAGCGAGGAAGATGGAGAGAAACATATTGCCCATTGTGTCGATCTCCTCGGCGGGATATTCAGTATGTGCGCCGTCCATCACATTGCGAACGACCACGGCGACGAGCATCGCACCGATGTACGCAGGAAAGGTCAGATCTGTCAGTGCCGTGAGCCACACGCTGACTTGATTTCCGATGCCGACCGCCAGCAGGAGCAACATGAAGCCCTTGACAAAGCGAGGGCTGTTTGTGATAAAACGCTCATCTTCACTCGCCACATCAGTAGCAAGGCCGACGCCCTGTGTGCCGCCGATGGCAGTCATCGTCTCCGGGCGCAGATTATGTTTTTCAATCAAGCGGCGTGCTGTCGGGCCACCCATCAGCGAGCCGGCTACAAGGCCGAATGTCGCCGCCGCGATGGAAACGACGCTGCCGCCGACCGCACCCGCGGCCTCAAGATCCGGACCGAAAGCCGCGGCTGTGCCGGGGCCGCCGATAAGGGCGATAGAGCCGCAGCCGATGCCCAGCAGCGGATCACGGCCAAACACCTCCATCACGCCGCCGCCGAGGAAATTTTGCAGAGGGATCATCACGACAGACACAATCAGACACAATACAACAGCTTTGCCGCCCTTGAGCAGAGCGGGAATGCTGACTGTAAAGCCGACCGTTGTAAAGAACATGATCATGAAGACGGTTTGCAGTGTGCTGTCAAAGGTGACAGAGGCAATGCCGGCAGAGTAGAGAATACAGTTGAGAACAGAAAAGCACAGGCCGCCAATCAGCGGAGCGGGGATACAATATCGGTTGAGCAGTCTCACCTTGTCAGTGATGATCCCGCCCATCCAGAACAGGAAAGCGCCTAAAGCAACTGCGTGGTACATATTTAACTCGATTGTCAGCATAATAAGTCCTCCTTTTCATTGTATCAAACGGAAGCGGCAGGCTGTCCCACACACTTCAGCCCGCACGATCCATCTCGTAAAGGAGGTTATCACTGCCGTTTCAAAAAGTATCAATTCGCGTCATAAAGTCACGCCGTTTCTGCATAATCAACGAGCGCAGACATTTTGTTATGGATATTTTGACCGTTATGAAATTGTAAAGATGCGTAAATATACAGTTTCACCCACTGTTCACAAGCACAGTGGGTGAAATTTTCGAATTCGGACTCAGTCGTCCAACAGAACCATCAGGCCGTCCAGAAAAGTCTTGACACTGACATGTCCCCCTCTGCCTCGCCCTTGTATCGCAGCCATTTCACGCCGAACCTCCTCAAAGGGAAATAGATGTGTCGCATAGCGCACAAAGACCTCGTTGGTATAATCCTCTAACCCAAGACTTGCTATATGCCGCAGGCTTCGTTCCATGGCTCGACGCATACGCTGCTCCGTTGATTTAGGCGCGTCAGGACAGAGAGCCATACACAAGGATCGAATACCGGAGCTTGACACTGTCCCGCCATGTTCACGGACAAAGCAGCACGCATCAATGATGTCTTGCGTACCCCTTTCGCCGGACATACCAAGCTGGCTCAAGATATAGCGCAGTCTCTGTCGCAGCTCATCCTCGTGAGAATCCTTTTTTGCGCTATTTTGCAGGGCGAAAACACCGCGTATTGCGGCAAGCACCTTTTCATTTTCTATTTGATTTTTGGCGTTGCGTACCACCTGACAGACCTCGATGCGGTTAATCGGCTTCTGAATATAGAAATCGGCGCCCGAAGAATACGCACGAGCTACCATCTCTTTGGCTGACACCTGTGAGATAACAATGAATTTTGCCTGGCTTCCGGAGGATTTTAACTCGCGCATCAACTGAATGCCATCCTTTCCCGGCATAAGAAGATCCGTTAAAACCAGATCCGGAGCTTTTGCAAGAATATCGATCAGATCGGCATAGCCGTCCGTGCTGCTGCCGCAGACCGTTCCGAGTCCCTCACCTTCAATGATATCCTCCAGCATGCTGATGACGGCTTCATCGTCTTCAATGATGTAGATTTTCATTGCTTCCTCCCTTTAATAATTCAAGCGACAGCCGAACACAAAAGGCCGCTCCATCAGCGACATCGGGGATAACACTCACTTCGCCGCCAAGCTCCTCTGCAATTGTCTTCACAGCGGGGAGTCCCACGCCGCGGTTAATGTCGCCTGTTTGGGAATTGAATTTTGTCGAATAACCAAGCCGAAACAAATGCGGTAGTACGCGCGGCGCGATACCCGGGCCGTCATCTTTTACGCAGATCAGAAGATACTTCTCCTCAATCCGGCAATCGACCTCCACGACGCCGTGCCCTGTGCCGGACTGAATTGCCTCAACAGCATTCATTACAAGATTCTTGAGAATAGAAAGCAGTTGATAGTGCTCCCGAACGATCATATCCTCCTCGCAGCGGCAAACAAGGCGAATATCACTCTGCTGTATGCCGAGCATTTGATTTGTTGAGACCGTCAGCAGGTGCAAAAGATTTTTCAGGCTCATCTCCCTTTGATCATAAGCACCCTGCACCTCAGATTCCAATCCGCGGATGATGCGCAGGTTGTCCTTTTTGATCTCGTGCATATCACGCGCAACAGAAAGAGACAGAGCGGCCAATGCCTTTTGCTCCGGCGACGCACAAAGCTGTTCATAGATCTGATAAGCTTTCAGCGTGACCTTTTCAATGTCCTCCGCGTCCTTTTTGAGAAAATAAAGCTCCGTTTTCAAGTCTGCTGCCATAACAAATAACTGCTGATACCGCACCGTTTCCTGCTGATGGATCAAAGCCTGCTCACGCAGGGACAAAAGCCATATTACAGTTGAGGCAGCAAGCGCGCGGGATAACGCGAGCGCGAGACCAATGCCCACAATTCGCGCGGCTGCGGAACGGTCCGCAGTGAACAATAATAGGTGATGGCCGGATACCATAAAATCAAGCAGGTTCGATGCCATATCACAAAGAAAAAGTGATGCGAGAAGGCGCGGCGGACGCACAGCTCGTCTGTCGCTTATCAGCAGGCAAAGAATGGCATCATAGCAGAAATAAAAAAGGCCGCCGTGGTATTCCTGAAGCAGTGCGGCAAGCAGTGCGGACCCCTGCATACACGCAATGATGCAGCGAACGATCAGGACCGTCAAAAATGTTACGGCGCCCGCCAATGGACAGCGGCGGTCACTACCCAGACGGATAAGCAGAATAGGATAGATGACCGGTGCCGCAGAAATGCGGAACCCATCGCCTATCGTAGAAAAATACACCTGGCTGAAAAGCACCACGGAGCCTGAAGTCAGTGCCAGCTGCACCCATGTTCGTTTGACAGCATTCGCAAGAACTGTGCTGTTTTGCTTCATACGCACTCCTCCTCTGCAGTGCAAAGAACTCATTCTGAACACAATTTACCTTGTTTTTTTCTATGCGTGCAATGGATACGATACAAACTTAATCTTTTCGATATTCTTTTGTGATAAAGCATAGCAGAATCATAACATATAGTTGCTATGTAAACCTGCATACTTAGCTATTGCCGCAAGGATGCGGAGAAAGAACGTTTTTATGAGATATTCTTTCAACTGTGCCGCAAATACAGTGTGCGATGGGCGAGCGCCACGCCGAAAGAGAAAGACTTTATTGAGGAAGTGACACGCGTCACCTATGAGCGGGACAGAGCGCAGAGGCTCGGCTTGCCGCTGTCAGAGGTACGCCCCTCGTTCGTATTCTGAAAGTGGTTTGACCCACACCGTGACCCACACGGGAAAATGAGCGGACAAAAACAGTGGAGAGGATAGGACGTACCTCCCGCAATATACCGAGCGGAAAGGCTCCAAAATCCCTGAAAACCGTCAAATGGAGTACCCCGATACACTTCGTAATCAGCAGGTCATGTGTTCAAGTCACACCACCAGCTTCAAAAAAGCATCGAAAGCCGAAGCTTTCGATGCTTTTTTTACTGCAAAAATTGTGTGCATGCGAGAAGGTATATGCCGATACCCACGATAACAACAAGATCTACGAGCGTGATGACGGTAGCAAC
>Ga0129314_1002050_pt1 | contig 12150 bp, 10 predicted proteins | sample O1111metagenome_FD_94431 | JGI IMG/M metagenome (GOLD analysis project Ga0129314, IMG submission 94431) | Orangutan individual fecal microbial communities from fecal samples from Wisconsin, USA - O1111 metagenome | ecosystem: Host-associated > Mammals > Digestive system > Large intestine > Fecal...
CATGCGTCCCTCCGAATCCTTCCGGGGCCGGCCGTTCCGGCCCGCGGGGGTTCGGGTTCCCAGACTCAGGGGGACGCGTGCGGTTGAGTTAAAGAACTGTTCGGGTGAAGTTGCAAATCAAGGAGGTTTTGCGCACTTGTGGGTGGGTGTGGGGTGGGGCTTGCATAAAGATGGGCGTTCGGGTATATTGCAGATGTACTTAATCTGCTTACCTATGTTGAGGAAGCGGGCCCTTGGCCCGCTTCCTTTTTTATGTCCCCGCTGGGGGAGGGAGGAGCGACATGGCTGCCGTAAAAGCCGATGAGCTGGTCCTTGAGGCCCTGGAGGCCCATGCTGCCGAGCGTGGCCTCGACATCGTAGACGTCGAGGTGGCAGGCCCTGCCTCCCACCCCACGCTGCGCGTGCGCATCGACAACCTTGAGGGTGACACCATCGACATGGACACCGTGTGCGCCCAGACCGCATGGGTGTCCGAGGTCGTCGAGGGGCTCGACCCCTTCGCGGGTGCCTATGAGCTCGAGGTTTCTTCCCCCGGTGTTGATCGCCCTCTGCGCAAGGAGGCCGATTTCAACCGCTTTGCCGGTGAGACGGTCGTGTTCGACGCTCGCAGTGCCGTCGATGGCCGCAAGTCGTGGACCGGCGTGCTCAAGGGCTTCGCCGAGGGCAACGTCCTTGTCGAGGTCGACGGCCAGGAATGCGCCCTCGCGCTTGACAACATGAAGCGCTGCCACATCAAGCCTGACTTCGACGCCATCATGGCCGCTGCCAAGAAGGCCGCCAAGCAGGCTAAGGCCGCTGCGGCCCAGGCCGGCGACGTCGAGATCGAAGACGTCTCCGACGAGGACGACGCTGAGTAGCCCCACCCACACTCTTAAACATTCGGTACGAACAAGCATCTTTGTTTGAAAGGAAACGCCCCATGGCCTCGGAAATGATGGAAGCCCTCATCGCGCTTGCCCAGGAGAAGCACATCGATGAGCTGTATCTGCTCGACCGTCTTGAGCAGTCCCTCGCCAAGAGCTACGCCGACCTTCTGCACCTCGACTGGGGCGCAAAGGTCACCATCGACCGCCAGACCGGCAAGGTTTGGGTCTACCGTCTCGAGCCCGTCGACGACTCCATGGACGAAGAGGGCAACTACCAGGAGTGGGAGGAGATCGACGTCACTCCCGCCGACACGAGCCGCACTGCTGCTCAGCATGCCAAGGCCGAGATCAACTCCATCGTGCGCATGGCTGCCCGTGAGGCCATCTACGAGGAGTTCTCCAAGCGCGTCGGCGAACTCATCACCGGCACGGTGCTCCAGGTGACCAACGACTTCACCATCCTCAAGATCCGTGAGGGTGTCGAGGCCGAGCTTCCCCACTTTGACCGCCGCCGTTTCCCCGACGAGATGAACGAGCGCCCCAACGGCGAGTACTACCAGCACAACCAGCGCGTCCGCGCTGTCATCGTCGGTGTGCGCGACCCCAAGGCCGTCCAGAACGGCACCGCCTCCCGCGGTGAGCACAACCGTCCCGCCATCATCGTCTCTCGTACCCACCCCGACCTCATCCGTCGTCTCTTTGAGCTTGAGGTTCCTGAGGTTTACGACGGAATCGTCGAGGTCAAGGCTGTTTCCCGCGAGCCTGGCACTCGCTCCAAGGTCGCCGTTGCCTCCCTCGAGCAGCACCTCGACCCCGTGGGCGCCTGCGTCGGCCCCAAGGGCACCCGTGTGCGCACCGTCGTCTCCGAGCTTCGCGGCGAGCGCATCGACGTCGTCCTGTGGGACAAGGACCCGGCGAAGTATGTCGCCAACGCCCTGTCGCCCGCAAAGGTGACCCGTGTGCTGGCCGACACCGAGAACCAGTACGCCACGGTCATCGTTCCCGACGACCAGCTCTCCCTGGCCATCGGCAAGGAGGGCCAGAACGCCCGTCTCGCTGCCCGCCTCACCGGCTGGCACATCGACATCAAGAACGAGTCGCTTGCCGCCAACCTCATGGGCAACCTGCACTCCCTCATGGACAACGACGTTGACCTGTCCGACGAGGGCCGCTGCTCTTATGTCGACGAGCAGGGCAACCGTTGCCGCAACCAGGCTCGCCCCGGCACGCACTTCTGCTCGGTGCATCAGGCGTCTGCCGGCGTCGCTGACGATTTCGACTCGCTCATCTAGTCCCATAAAGGGGGAGATTGCATGGCCAAGGCCAAGATACGCACATGTATTGCCTGTGGGCGTACCTCAAACAAGTCAGACCTGGTACGATTCGTAAGGCAAGCCGACGGCCGTGTTGCACTCGACCCCACGGGAAAGATGGCTGGGCGAGGCGCGTACGTTTGCGCGACGCCTGAGTGCCTCGACGCCGCCCGGAAGCGCAAGGGGCTTGACAGGGCGCTTCGAGTAAAGCTTGACGCCGACACGTACGCTCGTCTGAGCGATGAATTCAAAACGCTGTGCCTTGGGCACATCGAGCAGTAGGGACAGGAGACACACATGGCCAAGATTCGAGTTCATGAGCTTGCCAAGGAATACGGCATGACCGGCAAGGAGATGCTGCAGCATCTCGCCGATATGAAGATTCCCGCCAAGAGCGCCTCGGCCTCTCTGGAGGATGCTTACATTTCCATCATCCGCCGCAACCTCGCTCCCATCATGGAGCAGCGCGCCGCGCAGATCGAGGCTGAGAAGCAGGCCGCAGAGCAGGCTGAGAAGCAGGCTGCCGAGGAGGCCGCTCGCGAGGCTGAGGAGCAGCGTCTTGCGGCCGAGGCCCGTCGCGAGGAGGAGCGCCGCATCGAGGCTGCCCGCCGCGCCGAGGAAGAGAAGCGCCGCGCCGACGAGGAGGCTGCCCGCAAGGCCGAGGAGGAGAAGCGTCGTGCCGAGGAGGAGCGCAAGCGCCCCCGCGACACCGCCCCCAAGTCCGCCCCCTCGTTCTCGAGCCTTCTGGCTCAGATCGCCCAGCAGGAGCGCGTGCTTGCCGATGCCAACAAGCAGAAGGAAGAGGCTGCCGCCGCCGAGAAGGCCGAGCAGCCCAAGCAGCAGCGCTCCAATGGCCGCAACGCCGGTGGCGAGAACCGCGGCAAGCAGGGCGGCAAGCCTGCCCGTGGCGAGGCCAACAAGCAGCAGGCTGGCGAGGGTTCTTCCACGAAGGCCCGCTTGAAGAAGGACGCCCAGGCCGCAGCGCAGCCCGAGGAGCGTGCCCCCCGCAGCGCCGAGGAGTACAGCCGCGACCGCGTTCTGGCCGAGGCCCGCGCCGCTGTGCAGGAGGCCAGCCGTGAGACCGGCCGCCGCAAGAAGCGCAAGGAGCGTCGTGAGCTTGCCGCTGAGGAGGCCAGGCACCAGGAGGCCGTTGCCGACGCAATCGCCAACGACCAGAACCCCGCCGACCTCGATGTCGTGAAGATTCGCGAGGGCATCACCGTCTCCGAGTTCGCCGACGCGCTCGAGGTCCCGGCAAACGACATCATCAAGCGCCTCTTCCTGCTTGGTTCCCCGCTTACCCTCACGCAGTCCATGTCCAACGACCTCATCGAGCTTATCTCCGACGATATGGGCCGCCGCGTGAAGATCATGAACGAGGAGGAGGAGAACTCCTTCACCTTCTACGACGACCCGAAGGACCTCGAGCCCCGCGCTCCTGTCGTCACGGTCATGGGCCACGTCGACCACGGCAAGACCTCGCTGCTTGACGCCATCCGCCACACCGCCGTTACCTCCGGCGAGGCCGGCGGCATTACGCAGCACATCGGCGCCTCTGAGGCCGTCATCAACGGCCGCAAGATCACCTTCGTCGACACCCCTGGTCACGAGGCGTTTACCGCCATGCGTGCCCGTGGTGCAAAGGTGACCGACATCGTCATCCTCGTGGTTGCCGCCGACGACGGCGTCATGCCGCAGACCGTCGAGGCCATCAACCACGCCAACGCCGCCGGCGCGCCCATCGTGGTTGCCGTCAACAAGGTCGATAAGCCTTCCGCCAACCCCGACCGCGTGCGCCAGGAGCTCGTCGAGCACGGCGTCATCCCCGAGGAGTGGGGCGGACAGCACATGTTCGTCAACATCTCCGCCAAGAAGGGCATCGGCATCGACGAGCTGCTCGAGGCCGTCCTGCTGCAGGCCGACTACATGGAGCTCAAGGCCAACAAGAAGACCTTCGCCTCCGGCTACGTCCTCGAGGCCAAACTCGACCGCGGCCGCGGCCCCGTTGCATCCGTGCTCGTGAAGCGCGGCACCCTGCATGTGGGCGACACCGTCGTCGCCGGTCTCGCCTATGGCCGCGTGCGCGCCATGCTCGGCCAGAACGGCAAGCGCGTCTCCTCCGTGTGCCCCTCTGAGGCGGCCGAGATTCAGGGTCTGAACTCCGTGCCGGATGCCGGTGACGAGTTCCGCGTGTTTAAGGACGAGCGCGAGGCCCGCGCCCTGGCCGACCAGCGCGCACTCAAGCGCCGCCAGGCCGAGCAGGAGCGCCGTACGCACGTCACGCTCGAGAACCTCTTCGAGACCATGGACCAGGCCGACTTCAAGCAGCTCAACCTGGTTGTCAAGGCCGACGTTCAGGGCTCCATCGAGGCTCTGGCCGACGCCCTGTCCAAGATCGACCAGTCCGAGGTCAAGATCGAGATCATCCACTCCGCAGTGGGTGCCATCTCCGAGACTGACGTTACCCTGGCCGCTGCCTCCAACGCCATTATCATCGGCTTCGGTGTGCGTCCCGACGCCAAGGCTCGTGACGCCGCGGAGCGCGAGGGTGTCCAGATCAAGACGTACCGCGTCATTTACCAGGCTCTCGACGACATCAACGCCGCCCGCGTCGGTATGCTTGCCCCCGAGTTCGAGGACCGCGACACCGGTAGCGCCGAGGTCCGCGAGACCTTCAAGGTTCCCCGCGTGGGCACCATCGCCGGCTGCATGGTTCTCAACGGCGAGATCAGCCGTGACGACAACGTCCGCGTCGTGCGCGACGGCGTCGTGGTGTACGAGGGCAAGATTGGCTCCCTGCGCCGCTTCAAGGACGACGTCAAGACCGTCAAGAGCGGCTACGAGTGCGGTATCGGCGTCGAAGGCTTCCAGGATATCCATCTTGGCGACATCATCGAGGGGTATAAGACCGTCGAGATCGCGCGAAAGGAGTAAGACATGAAGCAAAACTCTGCAACTCGCCGCCTTGCCGAAGAGGCAAGGGAAAAGATCGCGACCATCCTCATGACGGAGATTTCCGACCCGCGCCTTGACCTCGTGACCGTTACGGGGTGCGAGGTATCCGTCGATCGCTCGGTGTGCAAGGTCTGGGTCAGCGCCGATCCCGACTCCTACGACGAGGTGCTCGAGGGCCTGCAGTCCGCAAAGGGCCGCATCCGTTCGCTCCTTGGCCGTTCGCTGACCTGGAGGGTGACTCCTGAGCTCATCTTCCAGATTGACCGCTCCACTGATGAGGCCCAGCGTATTGCAGAGGCGCTCAAGAACGTGCCGCCGACCATGTCCATCCCGAAGGACGAGTTCGGCTACCCCCTTCCGCAGGAAGAGGAGGGTTCTGACGCCGACGAGTCCGATGAGGACGAAGCAGGCGACGAGAACCTGTAACAGCACTTTGATGTAACCCAACACGAGGGGGCCCTTTCGATGAGATTTGACGATGCGTCCGAGATGTTCGAACGCGCCCGGCAGATGATCGAGGGGGCCTCCTCGATTGCTGTATCGGGTCATACCGATCCCGATGGCGACGCCTTGGGCAGCGTCCTTGCCATGACCCTGCTTATCGAGCAGATTTGGCCCGGCAAGACGGTCACGCCGCTTTTGGCAAACGACCGTCCGGTGCCAGCCAACCTTGCCTTCTTGCCTGCCGCTGAGCGCCTGTGCCCCGCACAGGGTTCTTCGTGCTCCCCAGACCTCTTCATAAGCGTCGATACGCCCACCCGTGCCCGCCTGGCCGACTCGGGTCAAGTCCTGGCGCGTGCGAGCGCATGCGTGAGTTTTGATCACCACCCCGCGGTGGAGGACTCTTTCGACTGCGCATACACGAACCCCTCAGCTGCCTCATGCGCCGACGTGGTCCTCGATTTCGCAGACTACTTGGGAGCCCAGCTTTCCTGCGACATAGCAACGTGCCTGCTTGCGGGCATCATCACCGACACGGGACGCTTCCAGTATCAAAACACCGACCCCCATGCGCTTGAAAGCGCCTCGCGCCTCGTGCAAGTGGGTGCCGACCCTTCGGATATCTGCCTGCATGTCTATCAGAGCAAGACGATGGCGCAGCTCAAGCTTCAGCAGGTCACGCTCAATCGGCTGGCCTTGGCATGCAACGATGAATTGGCCTACAGCTACGTGCTCCAGTCTGATTTTGCCCGCTTCGGCGCATCCGCCTCTGACTGCGACGAGCTGGTCGACAGCGTGCGCTCGCTGGGAGGCATCAAGGGCGTGCTGTTCTTGCGCGAACTGCCCGAAGGCGGGTTCCGCGGCAACCTGCGCTCCAAAGACGCATCTCGCGACGTGAGCCTCATCGCCCACAGGCTTGGAGGCGGCGGGCATAAGATGGCCTCGGGCTTTTCGGTTGCCGGCACGGCGCAAGAGGCCGTGGCGCGTGTCTGCGAGATATATGCCGACGTGTATCTTGACGCTGAAGGTGGTGCCCGATGAAGCGCACGCCAAGCGGTCTGAACCTACTTGTGGGTATCGACAAGCCCTGTGGCATGACGTCGCATGATGTCGTGAACAAGGTGCGTCGCGCGTTGGGGGAGCGCCGGGTAGGGCATGCCGGCACCCTCGATCCCTTTGCCAGCGGCATCCTCGTGGTCGGCGTCGGCCAGGCCACGCGACTCATGCAATATGCCACGAGCGACTTCAAGTCGTACACAGCCCGCATCAGCTGGGGCATGGAGACGCTGACCGACGACCTCGAGGGTGAGGTTCGCTGCGAGGCGCCCGTCCCCGAGGCGGTACTCGACAAGGAGTACGCCCTTACGGCCCTCGAGAGGCTTTCCCGCCAAACGGAGCAGGTCCCCCCGGCGTTCAGCGCGATTAAGGTGGACGGTGTGCGTGCCTACAGCGAGGCTCGCAAGGGCCACGAGGTCGAGCTGGCCGCCCGTCCCATCGAGGTGCGCCAGGCGGAGCTTCTTGCCATGGGCGTCGATGAGCGCGGACCTTGGTGGGACGTTGACTTCACGGTGTCGAAGGGCACCTACATCCGTGCCCTGGCACGCGATTTAGGCCGCATGTGCGAAAGCGCCGCACATCTGAGCGCACTTTCGCGCACCTCGAGCGGCAAAGTTGACCGATCAAGTTGCATGAGCCTGTCTGAACTCGAGCAAACCGAGACATTGCGCGTCATCGACCCGGTCGAACTTCTCGGTTTTCCCGTCATTCAGCTCGATGAACAGGGCGTGGCAGACATCAAGTGCGGCAAGAAGCTGTCATGCGCGCGCACCGATGGCGGACGTGCCCTTGAGCTGCCCGAGGGGCAAACGCTGTGCCTGGTGGGTCAAAACAGGCTTTTTGCAATCGCAACTCGCTCACAAAAGGCTATAGTAGCTCTTTGTGTCTTTTCAGACGGCATAAGCCGTGGGGACGTCGTCCTCGAGAACCGAAAGGGATTGCATTGACGAATTCGGCGATACTGGACCTCGCGCGCCGCACGTTTCTCCGTGATGTGCCCCTCGACGCGTGCGCGGTGCGTGGTTTCGGCCATCCTGATACGCGAATCATCCGCCCCGGTGTTTCACACGAGGGCTTCATCGGTGATGCCGTGTGCACCATTGGCGCCTTCGACGGAGTCCATCGCGGGCACCGGTACCTTTTTCAGGCAACTATCCAAGACGCCCGTCGCCGTGGGGTTCCCAGCGTCATCTTGACGTTCGACCCCGATCCCGACGAGCTCTTTTTCCCGACGGCGCGCATTCACAAGCTGCTCAACAACGAGGACCGACTGTCGTTTCTCACCAAGTTCGGGGCCGACTTCGTCGTGTGCCTGCCGTTCAACCGCGAACTTGCCGCCCATAGCACGGAGGCGTTCTTCAAGACGTATGTCTTCCCCACGTTCATGCCCAAGGCCATTCACGTGGGCGCCGACTTCAAGCTGGGGGCAGGCAATGCCGGCAACGTGGCGGAGCTCCGTCAGCTGGGCTCGGTGCGTGGCCGTAGCTGGGAGGTCAACGGGTACGACCTGCTTTGCAACAAGGCGGCTCCTGTTTCCGCTACGCGCATTCGTCATCTTCTGATCGACGAGGGCGACTGCCGCTCGGCAAACAACCTGCTCCAGCGCGCCCACTTTGTCCGCGGTACCGTTGTGCGCGGCAGGCAGAAGGGTCGCATCTTCGGCTTCCCCACGGCAAACGTTTCCCTCTCGTACCCTTATGTCGTGCCGGCTGAGGGCGTCTACGCCGGCCTTGTGCTCGTCGATGGCGTGGCATGGCCGGCTGCCATCAACGTGGGCATTCCCCGCACCTTTGCCGACGAGCCCAACTGTGCGAGCATTGAGGCGAATATGGTGGGCTTCAACGAGGACATCTACGGTCGCGAAGTTGCCGTTGCCTTCATCGAGAAGCTGCGCGGCCAGCAGAAGTTCGCCTCTCTTGATGAGCTCATGGCTGCGGTCAACGGCAACGTTGACTGGGTGAGGACCAACATCGGGTCGACCGGCTTTAGGATTTAGCGTGTTCACTCCCGAAGAGAAGCAGAAAGTGCGCGAGGCGACCGACCTCGTGCAGCTTGTCGGCGAAACGGTGGCCTTGCGTCAGCGCGGCCATGACATGTGGGGCTGCTGCCCCTTCCATCATGAGAAGTCCCCGTCGTTTCATGTGATGCCTGACAGGGGCTTCTGGAAGTGCTTCAGCTGCGGCAAGGGCGGTGACTGCTTCAACTTCGTGATGGAGCGCGACCACGTCGAGTTTCCCGAGGCCGTGCGCATCCTGGCCGACCGCGCGGGTATCGTGCTGTCCGATGACGGCTCGAGTTATAAGCGCGACCCCAACGCGACGCAAAAGGGCCGCTTGTATGAGGTCGTGCAGGCGGCGGCTGAGTTCTATCACGCCCAGCTCACCCGCTCGCGCACTCAAGCTGCGGCGGCTGCGCGTGACTATCTCGGGCATCGCGGCTTCGGTTCGGCGGTCGCGCAGAACTGGACGCTGGGGTATGCGCCGGGCATGGGAGCCCTGTCGCGCCATCTGTCTTCGCTTGGGTTTTCGCCTCGCGAGATGGTCGACGCCAACCTGGCCATTCGCCGCGACGACGGCACGCTTGCCGACCGCTTCTACAACCGCGTGATGTTCCTCATCCGCGACGAGCGCGGCCGAGCCGTTGGTTTTGGTGGCCGTGTCCTCGACGACTCCAAGCCCAAGTACCTCAACACGTCCGACACGGCGGTTTTCCACAAGAAGGCGAACCTTTTCGCCCTCGAGCGGGCCAAGGCATCCATCACCGCCAACCTCGAGGCCATCGTCATGGAGGGCTACACCGACGTCATCTCTTCCCACGAGGCGGGCATCACGAACTGCGTCGCCCCTCTGGGCACGTCGTTTACCTCACAGCAGGTCAAGATGCTGTCGCGCTATCTCACGCCGGCAGGGGAGCGCCTGTCGCGCGGTCGCATTGTCTGCCTGTTTGACGGCGACGAGGCCGGCCTCAAGGCGGCCGAGCGCGCGATGCAGTACGTCACGACTACGACCGCCGGCATGTACTGCGTCGTCCTCCCCGGCGGCATGGACCCTGCCGAGTACATTGCCGCGCAGGGCGTGCAGGCCATGCGCGACCGCATCGCCGAGCGCGTGCCGCTCGTGCGCTTCGTCATCGACCGCCATCTCGACCGCTTCGACATCTCTACGCCTGAGGCGAGGGCGTTGGCGCTTGCCGATGTCGTGGGCGCCATGGGGCCGATCAAGGGCAGCGTCTTGGCCGACGAGTACGTTGACTACGTGGCCGGAAGGCTTTTGGCCGATGCCTCGACGGTGCGCGGCGCACTTGCCAATGTGCGTTGGGTGGCCCCGCGCGAAGACGACTCAGACGACGCCCCGCTTATCAGCGTTCGCCAGCAGTCGTTTGACGTGCGCGACCCCGAGTCGTCCTACGAGCACGTGCAGCCCGCGCCCGTTGTGCCGCTTTTGCCTGAGGATGCCCGCGCCCTGCAGCTAGAGCGCGAGCTTTTGAGCGCGCTTGCGGCCGACGTGCGCGTTGCGAAGTGCTACGCCGACCGCGTTGCCCAGCTTACCTGGCGCGACCCCGGCCATGAGGCGATTGCCTGGGCCATCATGGCGGTTCAAGACGACGCGACGCCGCTGCAGGTGCTCGACGACGCCGAGGCCGTGTGCCCGGGTGCCGCGCAGATCCTGGCTTCGGGCGCACGCGAGATCGAGGCCGACAAGAGCGCCTGCGCGGTGGAGGTGCTGCTCGACGACATCGAGGCGCGTGAGCTGCGTCGCGCCATCGAGAGCGGCCGCAGCGAATTGCGCACCATCGACCCGCGGGACACGGCGACCTTGCGCGACAAGATGGCGGCTCTTTCCGACCTCCAGCAGCGTCTTATGCAGCTGGAAGATAGGCGAAGAAAGCGCAACTAGGATTGACTTTAGGGGTATAACTCGTCATAATCAATAAGTTGCACACTAGTCGTATTGTGTCCTGTTTTCAATCGGTTGAATGAATCAGACGCTCGTTACGGCACTTAGAGGCGAAAGGACCCGGTTTGAGCAGCGAAAACAGTGTGGTGGCTTTTTCTAGCGAACTCTCATCGGCTATCGAGAAGCTCATTGCGACGAGCAAGCCCCTCGGTACGGTGACGGAAGACGAGATTCAGGTTGCCCTGGCCGACGTCGACGTCGACGCCGATGAGCTCAATGTCATCTATGACCAGGTCCGCGGTGCTGGCATCGAGATCACGACCGCCGGCTCTGCTGAAATCTCCGAGGAGGACGAGGAGTCGTTCGCCGAGGAGCAGATCGAGGAGGAGATCGACACCTCCGAGGCCGCCGTCGTCGATGCCGAGCTTGGCAATGCGCCCGTCACCGAGATTACCGGCAAGAAGCGCCGCAAGCATTCCCCGCGTCGCGACCAGACGCCCCAGCCTACCCAGCTCACGGGCGATCCGGTGCGCATGTACCTCAAGGAGATCGGCAAGGTCGACCTTCTGACCGCCTCCGACGAGGTCGACCTCGCCATGAAGATTGAGGCCGGTCTGGAGGCCTCCCGCAAGCTCGACGAGGCTCACGACAACGGCATCCAGCTTCCCCGTTCCGACCTGCGTCGTCTTACCAAGATTGAGCAGATCGGCGTCGAGGCCAAGCAGAAGCTCATCAGCGCCAACCTGCGACTCGTCGTCTCCATCGCCAAGCGCTATGTCGGTCGCGGCATGCTCTTCCTCGACCTCATTCAGGAAGGCAACCTCGGCCTTATCCGCGCTGTCGAGAAGTTCGACTACACCAAGGGCTTCAAGTTCTCCACGTACGCCACGTGGTGGATTCGCCAGGCCATTACGCGCGCCATCGCCGACCAGGCCCGCACCATCCGTATCCCCGTGCACATGGTCGAGACCATCAACAAGCTCGTTCGCGTGCAGCGTGCGCTTCTCCAGGAGCTCGGCCGTGAACCTACGCCCGAGGAGATTGCTGAGAAGATGGACATGACGCCCGACCGCGTCCGCGAGATTCAGAAGATCTCCCAGGAGCCCGTGTCGCTCGAGACGCCCATCGGCGAGGAGGAAGACTCCCAGCTCGGCGACTTCATCGAGGACTCGCAGGCAGTGGTTCCTCCGGATGCTGCCAGCTTCTCGATGCTTCAGGAGCAGATTTCTCAGGTGCTCGACACGCTTGCCGAACGCGAGCGCAAGGTCATCGAGCTTCGCTTCGGCCTGGCCGACGGTCATCCCCGCACGCTCGAGGAGGTCGGCAAGGAGTTCGGCGTTACCCGTGAGCGCATTCGTCAGATCGAGAGCAAGACGCTTGCCAAGCTGCGTCATCCCTCTCGTTCGAGCAAGCTCAAGGACTTCATGGAGGAGTAATCCTCTTATGTGTTCGAAATGTGTTGAAGTAAGATTCCAGCAACTAGGACTTGCTTCAATCGCTGAGATAAAGTATCTTTATTTCTTGCAAGCGCGTTTCTGAAAACCGCATTCCCCGATAGCTCAATGGTAGAGCACTCGGCTGTTAACCGAGTTGTTGCAGGTTCGAGCCCTGCTCGGGGAGCCA
>Ga0129314_1002051_pt1 | contig 12136 bp, 9 predicted proteins | sample O1111metagenome_FD_94431 | JGI IMG/M metagenome (GOLD analysis project Ga0129314, IMG submission 94431) | Orangutan individual fecal microbial communities from fecal samples from Wisconsin, USA - O1111 metagenome | ecosystem: Host-associated > Mammals > Digestive system > Large intestine > Fecal...
CGTCATATTGCTCTGAAACTCTACAAAAGTTATCAGAAAGTCAAGCTGAGTATGAAAGTCAAATGAAATTGTCAATAACACTTGACACATTAACCGCAAGGATTATGAAGTTAAGCAGCGATAACACTATACAAAATCTACCTGACAGCTTTGCATAACATCTATGTACAATCTTTATGCAGTTGTTGCTTTTAATCGAGTGAACACAAGGAAAGGAAGTGAATTTATGAACGTTAAGACAATAACCGGAATTCTCACAGCGGCAGTATCCTTTGTTGCAACAATAATTAGCATTATCGATGACAATAAGAACAATGACTAATAAGAACGATTTCTAAATTTTTACAGGAAGAAAAGAGGTGACACTCATCTCTGTTGTTGATTATACATCAATTGGTAACAAACCTATTTCCCAAAATTAAAGGACGGTGACTAATATGAGAGTAATCTTTGATGATATCTTAGTATAAGACAAAAATACAAAATAAAAGGAGGTGAATAATATTCCGCGTATTGATATTTCCAATGTATGGTAATTTGTGCAGCACCGTACAATTTTTGTGCGGTGCTGCACAAAAACAATCCTATACAAAGAATGATTAAACAATTGACACAAAAATATATACCGCAATATCATGAAAAGCATGGTTTCTGATGTCTGATACTCATGGTGTGTTTATCAGAGTTTCTGTAAATTCATTATACATTTAGGTAAAAAAATTTAAGAGTCTTAATATATGTTTGACAAAAGCAGTGAAATGTGTTAAAATAATTTTATTAATAATATTTAGGAGGTGCCGCTTTGGCAAATGTAATTCTGACAAACCTGAGTATACTCTCCAATATGGCAAAACTTTTCGTATACAAATCAGACATCGGTGAGATATCAGGAAAGCAAACAAACGAAGCTCCAATAAAATACCTTATTTCGTATCTGAATAAGAATGCAAAATCCGTAGGCAGAATTCTTACAGTTGCAACTAAGGAAGCAAAGGAATCTTATGATAATATTTGCAAGGTGCTGAAAGAATATGGCGAGGAAAAAAACATAGCTATTCCTGAACCTGAAATGATTGAAACTACTGAAAATACTATTGCCGAAACTATTCAGGAAATATCGAATAAGATTTCTACAGATGATGAAGTATACATAGATACAACTGGCGGTTTCAGAAACTCAAGCTATCTTCTTATGGGTGCGGTAAGAGTGATGGAATATTCGGATATAAAAGTTAAGAAAGCTGTTTATTCCAACTATCAAAAAGAACGTATTGAGGACATAACCGATCTGTATCGTATGTTTGACCTTATCAATGCAGCTAATACCTTCACGTCCGTGGGCAATTCATATGAACTGGAGGAATACTTCAAAGATACAGACAATGCTACTGTAAAAAGCACAATCGAGGCAATGAATAAATTTTCTGATGAAATTACACTATGCAGAACCTCAAAGCTTAATGATGTTATTAAAGAACTGAATAACTGCCTTGAAGAGCTGTCGGGAGTTCAGTCTGATTCAAAGGATATTATTCTTTTCAAGAGCTTGTCTGAAGCTATTCGTTCCAAGTTCAACATACATGGAGAAAGAATCAGTTATCCGGATGTGGTTGAATGGTGTGTGCATAACAGACTCATACAGCAGGCTGTAACAATATATGTCGAGAAAATGCCTGAATATTTCTACAATAAAAAACTGTATACAGTATCTGATTCCATAAAAAAGCAAGTTGAGAACAAAAAGTCAACGTTTGATTATTACTATGAAGTGTTTTATAACACTATGATGAAACAAACAGAACTACCCGAAGAAATACAGCAGCTTGCAGAAATAATACGTAAATCAAAGGAAGCATCACTTTTACATTGTCCAAAGTTCATAAAGAAAAGTGAGGAAGAAATTATATTTGATGCTCTCGCAGAATGCAATGATACATCAACCTTCATGAACAGAGTGGTCAGGTTAAAGAAATACAACTTCACAAGCAGTAAACCGTATCTGCAAAAATACTTCAAGGTACGCAACTCAATATGGAGAGAAAAGACTCTTAATAACAAAGAAGAAATTAATAAAAATCTCAAGAATTATCCGAATGTAATTGAAATAATCAACACTAGCAAAAAGTCTCTTCCTAATACCCCTGATAAATTTCCTCTATTTCTGGTAAACGATCAGAAACTCCTTAAAGCAGTATTTGAAATAGAAAAAAGTGCAGATGGCAGAATCAGTTTCATAGAAACACTCGCTGAAAGAGGAGATTCCGAAAATTACAAGTTTGCAAAAGATGTTCCGACAAAAGAAATACAGAAGATGTTCAGAGATATACTTTACTTCAAGATTTTCGTGAGAAACAAACTGAATCACGCAAGTGAAGAGGACAAGATAAGCGAGGAAATGCTTGAATATTTCACTAAATGCGGATATAAAACGAACGAAGAACTCAATGTAAGAGAACTAAGTGATATATTATGCGAAACAATAAAAACGATAAAGGACTTAGGGTAACACCGCACAAAGCAAAAGCATATGATTCTTTCAAATGAAAAAGAGGAGGTATTATGCTGAAACAGTACGATTTTGCTTTCAGTTCCAAAGGAATAGAAAATGTACATTCTGAATTAGCAGTTAAAATACACGGAATGCTGATGCATAATGTACCTGATGCCGACGCAAAACGAATGCATCAAAACAAATATCACCCATATTCTCTGTATTGCGTTCCTGCAATGGACGGCAGGAAGATTATTACCCGTATATCTTCAATACACGAAAGCGCTGATATTTTTGTGGAGAAAGCAGCAAAGCTTGATGCTGTAAATATTAAGGGAATGGGAATTGTTAAGATTACTGAAAAGGGTGAGATATTTGAAAGTGAATTGTCTTATCTTGCAGACAGAATTAAGGGTAGAAGGTTCAGACTCCAATTCATTACTCCCTCTGTGTTTAAAGTAAAGGGAAACGAATTTGGATTTCCTGATATATCAATGCATTTTATATCTGTAATAAGAAGAATGAATGAATTTGAAGGCGAAAATATTAACTTTGATGATTTCAGAAAAGCACTTTATAAATGCCGCATTGATTCATGGCAGTTCAACAGCTATAAGTATAACATAAGCGGTACTCATATACCGGGAATGACCGGATATACGGACATACTGCTTCCGGAGGATGAAGATCAGATGATGTTGAAAAAAGTATTCATATATGCTTCATTCAGCGGTACAGGCGGACGAACAGCTATGGGAATGGGCGGTTTCTTTTTTCAGGAACTATAGGAAATACCGCACAAAGCACATCAAAAGACTTTGTACAACACAGAAAAACATAAGGAGGATTCAGAATGGCAAAAGTATTTATGACCGTTGTAGGCATGGGAGGATATGACGAAGCAACCTACAGGATAGGTGATAATGAATATACAAACAGATCAATACAGAAAGCTCTGCTGACATACTTCAAGGATACAGGCAGAGAATTTGATAAAATAGTGTTTTTGCTAACAGAAAAAGCAAGAGAAAATAACTGGGAAAAAGTAAAATATACTGAAAGGAAAAAAGCTGATGACGGTTCTGAATTAAAAATACCGCATGAGGAGGAAGGTCTCAGGTCATTTACTGAAAAACTGTTTCCCGGCAAGGCGGTAGATAAAAATATTGCAGACGGAGTCAACGACAATGACTTCTTATCAATATTTCAGCAGATATATGAATCAATGGATGAAAATGATGAGATTACATTCGATGTTACAAACGGATTTCGCTCTATTCCCTTCCTTTTTTACCCTGTTATCAGCTATGCAAAGGAATTGAAGAATATTACAATAGATAATATCTATTACGGGCCATATGTAAGAGGTATCAATCCGACTGTTATTCTTGACTTACAGAAATACGGAGAAATACTTGACTGGGCAAACGCAGCACATATTTTCAGAATTTCAGGAAATGCCAAGGAAATACTCCAGCTTTCACAAAAACGATATAACGGACTGGAAAAAAAGGACTCTTTCGGAGAATCACAGCAAGCTTCAAAGTGGCTGTCAAGCTTAACAGAAGCCTTGCTTACCTGCAGAGGTGATGATTCAGAGGAATCAATATCCAAATCAGCAAAGGAACTTTTCCGATCAAAAGGCAAAAAGGAAAGCAGTTCAAGAAATAAGGAATATATGCTGTTCGACGAGCTGCTGAAGCACGCTCTTGATTCTGTAAGTGAATTCAACAAGGATATGAACCATTATGAACTCGGAATGCACACTGCTGAATGGTGTATAGAAAGAGGTCTTGTACAACAGGCATATACTGCACTGAGGGAAGCAAACATCTCCTATCTCTGTTATGCTTTTGGTGATAATAATGATGCATTTAACAAAGACTACAGGGAAAATGTCATTGCCACAATAATAAATACATATACACTAAAATCACTGAGGCACAAAACTGATCCGATTCAGGATATAAAGAAGGTCAAAGCTGTTTCAGAAAATGAAAAGTACATGATACTGGCTGTAAAAATGTTAAATATATTTGATAAAATTCCAGTATCGTTCGTTCAGCAAATATTTAGAAACAGAAACAAGATAAATCATTTCTTTATGAGCAACGATTCTGAGACGATAGACATGGAAAGTCTGAAAATGCATTACAATGATACAGTTGAATTTATAAAAATGGTTGAAGAAAACAAGTGCAGTATTATGTCGGATGATGAAGCTCGCAGCATATTGAATCAATATATACCAAAAAGGAACAATATATTTGTTAATTTCTCAAATCACCCATCAGAAAACTGGAGCAATGAACAGATAAATGCTGCAAAACGCATTGTTTCAGGAGGCAGTATAGTGGATATTGCTTTTCCTCAGGTCAGCGGAGATGCTGATGAATCCGAAATAAGCAGGACAGCCGATAAATATTCAAAGGAAATAATTTCCCTCAATCCGTCTGCTGTAATGTGTCAGGGTGAATTCGGAATATGTCTGGAAGTTGTCACAACCCTAAAAAATAACGGAATAAAGGTGCTGTACAGCTGTTCAGAAAGAAAAACAGTAGAAACCGTAATTGATAACAGAACAGAAAAAACATCAGTATTTAAATTTGTACGTTTTCGGGAATACAACTAAGAAAAGGAGGAAATATGGTGTCTGAAGAAAAGAAAATACTTGCACTGTATGACTGCCGAAGCAAGCAGGAATACATTTACAGGACAAACAGAGTTAAAGAAATTATCGGAGCATCAATGCTTCTTACAGATTTGTTTAAGGAGTTCTTTGTTAATAACAAGGATTTCAAATTTGAAACAGAATGGGATAAGAACCATAATGCACCTGAAAATTACCTTGATTATTTTGAGAAAAGCGGTCTTGACGGTGAAATAGTATATGAGGGCGGAGGAAATCTTTGTATAATATACAGGAATTATGAAACATACATAAAAGTAAATCAACAGCTTTCAAAAAAAGTTCTTGAAAAGACTTTTGGTGTCAGCATAATTGCCGCATATACAGAGGTATCAGGAAATTTTGTAGAAGACAGAAAAAAGCTCTACTATGAAAACGCACTTCGGAAAAACATTGGCTCTTATCATACTCCATGCAATACTCTCCCGTTTACTCAGGTTGACAGATTGACATATCAGCCGATTATAGAAAAGAAGGACAATCACCAGTATACAATGGAGAGTAAGCGAAAACTTAAAAAGTATGAAGACGGCACAAAAGATGACGGTATAATCGTTGAAACCGAATTTGATAAAATGGTATCCGGAAAGGGTGAAGAAAGTCTTCTTGCAATAATATATATTGACGGCAATAATATGGGCGACAAGATTAGGGAGATTACAAAGGGTGCGATTGATTATTCTTCCGGTATTTCCGCTTTGAGAAGCTTCTCTAAAAATACAAATAATGATTTCGTAAAGAAACCTATAGAGGCTATTGAAGAAGAATTGACACGCAGATATGAAGCAGCTACGGATAACAATGAGGAAAAGAACAAATATCTTTTCAGACCAATAATCATGGGCGGCGATGAAATAAACATTGTATGCAATGCACGTGCAGTTCCCTGCATCATTGAAAAATACTTTGAAACGCTTAAAAGTGAGGGTGGGAACTCCTCATGTGCAGGGATTGCAATATTTCACAGTCATTCTCCATTTGCTGATACATACAATATTGCGGAACAGTGCTGTGAGAACGGTAAGAAAATATCTCATCGTGATGGAAATGGCGGAAACAATTACATAGACTTTCATTTTTGTCACTCGGGAATTACCAACACCCTTGATAAAATCAGAAATATTCAGGAGGAGAAAATAACGGCAAGACCTTATGAATACAGCAAAACTTGGCAGAAATTCATGGAATACGGAAAAATTCTGTCCGCTTTAAAAAGGTCAGACGTAAAGGCATTGGGCGAATCAATCATAAAAGGCGATTCATATTATCTGTTTGAGCTTGAAAGAATAAAGTCACGTGACAAGGAAAACAAGCTTTCAATGGTATATGACGATCCTGAAAAGGCAAAAAAATACATATTTGATGTATCCATTGTATACGACCTTTGGTTTGGAAAGGCAGGAGGAAATGAGTAAACTTGAAATAACACTTAAATCAGATCTGTGTGCTGCTTGCGGAGATGGCTTTTCATCTGTTATTGATACAGATGTAAGCTATGACAAGTATGGATTTCCTTTTATCGGCGGCAGGAGAATAAAGGGATGTTTGAGAGAAGCAGCAGGACTTATCGGCTCTCCATACATAAATGAAATTTTCGGTGTATCAGGCAGCAATGAATCGGGTTCACTTAAAATATCTGATGCAGTAATGCCCGATTATGATGAACTGAAAAAGGAAGCATGCAACAGCAGTCTTTCTGTTAAAGAAATTATTGCTGCTTTTGCCTATACCAAGGCATCAACAGCTGTTAAAGGCGATACCGCAAAGGAAAATTCGCTCAGATTTACAAGAGTAGTAAAACATTTCTCACCTGTGGACGGCGAAGAAATGAAATTCATTGCCGATGTTGATATTGCCATGGAATATGTTGAAGAATTTTCTGATATCTGCAAGGCTCTGAGAAATATCGGATATAAGAGGAACAGAGGTTTCGGAGCAATAGAATGCAGATTCACATACGAAAACAATTCTGATGCCAAAACATCAGTCTGCGATGTACAGGACGAAGAGTGTTCATACACATACACCATTAAGCTGAAAGATAATATCATGCTGCCCGGAAAGGTTTCTGATGAAACTATGGACTATATTCCGGGTACGTCAGTAATGGGATTTGCCGCCGGGAAATATGTTAAAAAATACGGCAAGGAAAACTTTGATGATATTTTTCTTAAAAACAACTTAAGGTTTTCAAATCTGTATATTTCCGATGAAACAGGAAATCAGTTCTTTCCTGCACCTGTTACACTCGGACGAATTAAGGGTGAAAATGAAATCTTCAATATTATAAGATATAACGGAGAAAAGACAGTAAAGCCTGTTAAATCCGGCTATTGCAATTTTAATTCAGATTTTAAAAAGCCGCTGATGGAAACAGTATATCACCATACAACTCAGGGTAAAAAGGACCTCTACACACAGACAAGCCTTTGCAGTGACCAGTATTTCACAGGTACTATATGCGGTAAAAAAGAATATGTAGAGATAATATGCTCTATACTTGAAAATGAAACTATTCGTTTCGGAAGAAGCAAATCAGCCCAGTATTCCAATTGTAAGCTTGTAAGCGGCAGCTGCAATCCTATAAGCAGGAAAAGCATTGAAGTGAAAAAAGATGATATTGTCTTAGCATTCCTTACTTCAGATGTGCTTATTCCTGACGGCATGGGCGGATATGATATTTCCGTACAGGCATTGAAAAAGGAAATAGAAGTATCAATAGGACAAGAACTTCCTGAATTGGACAAGGGTACAAAAAGAAAATATTCTGCATTGCGTTACAGAGTAATTACAGGATATAATGCTAAGTGGAATATGCAAAAACCGCACATTCGTACAATTGCGGCAGGCTCTACCCTTGTTTTCATAGCTGAACAAAATATGTCGCTTCCCGAAAGCATACTTATTGGAGCAAAGCAGAATGAAGGCTTTGGTCAGGTCAGGTTCTGTCATGCCGATAAGTTTGAAGAACGAATCTCCCCCAACAAAATCAGTAAAAAAGAGGAAATAACAGACGGTGTTCTCAGTACTCTGATTGCAAGGGAAGCAAAAATCGAGGAAATGCGTCAAAATGCCATTAAGCATGCGGTACCAAATAAGAACTCCATTAATTCTTCCCAGATTGGCAGATATGCTCTCATGGTAAAGAATGCCGACACATTTGAACAGCTTAAAGAAATGCAAAGTATGATAAAATCCGACCAATCAAAAAATTGCTTTGAAACTATTATTAAGGAAAGTGGAGCAGAGCAATACGCAGATGATATGTGGAAGGAATATCTTAACATTATTTTGACACTTATGAAATACCAGAACAGGAGTGAGAAACAATGAGTACGCTTACATATTACAGAATCAAATTGCAGCTTGCTTCTCCCCTTGCTGTAGGCTCCGGCGAAGACAGCAATACTGACAGTGATGTTATTCTGGACAGCAGCGGTGCACCTATAATACCTGCAGCCTCCATAGCGGGAGCTGTTAGACATTTTCTTGGTGTAGAATGTGATGATAAAAGCATGTTATTCGGATATGTCAATGGAAAAAATGGAAACAATGGAAATAATGTAGATAATGGAAGTGATTCACTTGAAAGCAAGGTGAAATTCTACGATGCCGTCCTTATTTCCGATAGCTTTATTACCGTAAGAGACAGCGTTGCTCTGGAAAACAAGGTAGGAGTAAAGGGAGCTAAATTTGATAAGGAAGCAGTTGAAACTGATTCGGTTTTTGAAACTCTTATAGAACTTAGAAATGTATCGGAAGATGAAGAAAACGCCATTCTTGATGCAGTTTCGGCAATTGATTCAGGATTATTGAGAATCGGCTCAAAGACAACCAGAGGTTACGGAGAGTTTAGGGTTACTGAGATAAAAAAAGCAGTGTTCTGTCTTCCTGATGACAGAAAAGAATGGGTTGAATTCTTACCTTATGATTTTTCTTCAGACAAATGCTACACTGACATCTTACATGAAATAAAAAATCGTAAGCAGAACTTTAATTATACAAGAATTCATCTTGAATTAAAGCAGCGTGGAGCTGTATCAATACGCAGCTACACCGTAAAAAATGCAAATGACATAAAAACTGCTGATTTTGTTCAGCTTTCTACAAATGACGGAGTACCGGTTATTCCTGGAACAAGCTGGGCAGGAGCTTTCAGAAAGAGATTTTCAGATTTTACAGGAAAGGATAAGGAATATGTAAACAGCGTCTGGGGGAACGTTGATATCGAGAAAAATATTCAGTCCAAGTCAAAAATTATCTTCTCTGAAAGCAGATTGACCAACTATGTTGAAAAGAAAATTGATCGAAATGCTATTGACAGATTTTCTGCTGGAACCAAGGATGGTGCACTTTATAGTGAAAAGACAGTATATAACGGCAAATGCTCGCTTAATATAGACATAAAAAATGACGTGGCTGAACCTGATAAGTGCATGAAAATCATCTCCGCCGTAATATGCGACCTTGACAGAGGGTATCTTGCCGTAGGCGGTCTTACCTCAGTAGGACGTGGTTTATTCAGCGTGGAGAAAGTAACCATTGATAATGCCGATGTCACTGAAGCTATGAAAAGGGCTGACATTCAGGGCATGACAGGAGGAAATGCATAATGACAACAAAAAACTATATTTCTGAAAGCGGCAGAGTTGATACGGAAATCAATGCTTTCATTGAAAGCAGGATTCAAAACGGCACAATGATTGTTATGACTACTGAGAAATTCGATTGCTTTCCACAAGGGAAAATTGAGGACGTTGAACATCTCCTTGAGCTGAGAATCTTTACTGAAAGCAAAGAGCTGAAAATAATGAGACCTGCTATATCTGACAGCTTTACCTACAGAATAATAGAAGATGACAGCAAGGAAAAATATGATGCTATAGATGAGGATCAATATCTTGATATAAATACCCAAAAAAGTACACCGGATGAATATACATATATAGCAACAGGAGGCGGAAGCTATCATCTGCCGATTAAAAACGCTGAAAAGGTAAGAATAAGGAACTATATTTCCTTTGATGAGCATGGAATTGCTCAGATTACTGACTTCAGAGTTGTTAAATTCCTGAGAGGAGGAGAAAAATGAGTGGCAGATTTATTAATCCATATACATTTGTGCCGGTTAACAACGGCGAAAAGAATGTTTATGATGATTACTTCAAAGATGAGCTGTTAAGCGGTAAAATCAGCTGCACATTAAAGGCACGCACACAGCTTGCTGTATGTGACAAGATTACAGAAAAGGATTTTGATTTCTTCAAGGTAGAGGGTAAAGCGGTTATTCCCGGAAGTTCCCTAAGAGGTACAATAAGAAGTGTATTCGAGGCTCTTACAGACTCTTGTTTCTCGTCCGCCAATGCTGAAAATGATGACTATTTCTCATCTCGCCTTAACAAGCAGTTCCCAGGCATAATTGAATTTGATGGCGAAAATTATATCCTATACGATGCAGTAAGATACAAGGACAATTATAACAATCAGCTCAATGATTATAAAACAGGTGATGAAGTAAACTTCTCTGAAATGTCGAGAGGCAATATCAAGTATTTCAAGCTTAATGTCGGAATTAAGAAAGGATATGTCCTGAAAGTTGACAGATTCAAATCTAAAAATAAAGGCAAACAGACTGAAAACAAGGACAGTGTTTTTGAAAAAACGGCAAAAAGTACTGTTATTGATAAGAAATGCATAGAGCTTCTTAAACTCAATCTTGATAAGTATGAGACAAAGGACGAGAATATATCTAAAAACTATAAAGAACAGTTTGACAAAATGAAAGCTGGCAACGGTGTACTTCCTGTATGGTACTATAAAGAGCGTCAGAATTACTACCTTGCACCCTCTCAGATGTCAAGAGCCTTTTTCTTCACACAGCCTGTAGATATGCTTAAAAGGAGCAATCTCGATGTTTGTTCTGAAAAGGAAAAAGTCTGTGAAGCATGTGCCTTATTCGGTATTGTAGGCAGAACAGGCTCTGAATTTGCCAGAGCGTCAAGGATTCGTTTTTCCGATGCGGTTTGTGAGGACAAAAACTGCTTTGACAAAAAGTTCACTATGCCTATTTCAGGAACTCCAAGAATTTCTTCATTTGAGTTTTATCTGAAATCAGATTTGGATCAGTTTCATGCTGATTATAACGGAGTTACAATCGCAGGCAGAAAGTTCTACTGGCATCACAAGGGCTATGTTATGAACAAGGATTCTGTGAACAAGGAAGGCAACAACATGGAATACAAGGCTGAACTTGTTAAGTCAGGAAGTGAATTTACCTTTGATGTGTATTTCGATGAAATAACTGAAAATGAGCTGAAAAAGCTGTTGTTTACTTTGAATTTGGGTGAAAACAGTCTTGATTCTGATAAGTGCCATAAGATTGGTCACGGAAAGCCTATTGGTCTTGGTTCAGCCAAAATAGTAATCAATGATGTAACTGTACGTTCCTTTAAAGACGGAATATATTCAGAAGAAAGCCATTCAGAATACCTTAAAAACAACAAAGGCGAAATGTTTGGTAATGCTCAAAATGTCAGAAACATTCTGAAAGTTACGGATATGAATGCAGTTGACAGCAAAAAAATTCATTATCCGCAGACAGAAGGTTCCTCCGAAATATTCAAGTGGTTTGCAGACAACAGAAAATGCCTCAAATCCATAGGTAAGCCTATGGGATATCACAACAAGCTTCCAAAGCTTACTGATGACGACCAGACGCTCCCATGCGATCCCAAAAAAGATGATAAAAGCGTCAATGGTTCAAGAGGAAATGACAAGAGAAACGTAAACAGACCGTCTTTCGGTCCGAAAGGCAGTGTTTTTGGTACTGGTGGAATCAGGACTAAGGATTCAGGCCACAAGAACCGCAGGAAGAAGTAATTCCAACAAATATATAAAAAAGCACACAGCATCTTAATTGATGTTGTGTGCTTTTTTGTTTTTTATCAACCACCCTA
>Ga0129314_1002054_pt1 | contig 12106 bp, 10 predicted proteins | sample O1111metagenome_FD_94431 | JGI IMG/M metagenome (GOLD analysis project Ga0129314, IMG submission 94431) | Orangutan individual fecal microbial communities from fecal samples from Wisconsin, USA - O1111 metagenome | ecosystem: Host-associated > Mammals > Digestive system > Large intestine > Fecal...
AAAAAAATATTTGCAAAAAGTAAAAAAACAGTTGACATTGCCGTAATGCACTGTTATAATTAGTTGTCGCACTTTGAGGTGCGTATGCACATTATGCAATAATGTGCTCCTTACCCATGGTGTTTGCCGTGGGTCATAAGTCCAAAAGGAGGTGTACAGATTATGGCAAAATACGAGACCATGCTGGTTACCAGCGCTACTCTCGATGAAGAGGCTACCGCCGCTCTGGTGGGCAAGTTCAAGTCTCTGATCGAGGCTAACGGTACCATTGATTCTGTTGACGAGTGGGGCAAGAAGCGTCTTGCTTACCCCATCAACGACGAGGTCGAGGGTGTCTACACTGTGATTAAGTTCACCAGTGGGCCCGCTTTCCCCGCTGAGCTGGATCGTGTGTACAAGATCACCGACGGTGTTCTGCGTACTATGATCGTAGCCGAGGCTGAATAAGTTTTCGCCCGCAGGAGGACAAAATGCTGAATGTTGTTGTTTTGATGGGCCGCCTTGTGGCGGATCCTCAGCTGCGCCAAACCCCTCAGGGAATCAACGTAGCATCTTTCCGAATTGCTGTTGACCGCAATTTTGCCCGTCAGGGTGAGCAGCGTCAGGCCGATTTTATCGACATTGTCGCATGGCGTCAGCAGGCCGAGTTTGTGAGCAAATACTTCCAGAAGGGTAGTCCTATCGTTGTGGAAGGCAGCCTGCAGACCCGCCAGTATCAGGACAAAAACGGCAACAACCGCACTGCTGTAGAAGTGGTTGCTAACCAGATCAATTTTGTTCCTCGCACAAACGGCCAGGGCTCCGCTTCCGGTGCCGCAGGTTATGCACCTGCTGCCCCCGCTGCTCCTGCCGCAGGCGGTTACAGCCGCCCTGCCGTACAGGATGCCGCGCCCAGCTATTCGGCTGGCAGCAGCGAAGACTTTGCTGTGATTGACGACAACGAAGATCTGCCTTTCTAATTGAAACAGAATCAAATCTTAACAGGAGGTAACAAGCAATGGCTTTTGAGAAATCCGATCGTTCTTCTCGCCCCATGCATCGCGGCCGCAAGAAGGTTTGCAGCTTCTGCGTGGATCGTGTGGACACTATCGATTACAAGGACGTTCCCCGTCTGCGTAAGTATGTTAGCGAGCGCGCTAAGATCATTCCCCGCCGTGTCACCGGCACTTGCGCTTTCCATCAGCGTGCACTGACTGTCGCTATCAAGCGCGCACGTCATGTTGCCCTGATGCCCTATGTGAGCGACTAATTTATTGTTGCTTTCATTGTAAAGAGCATATTTTTAAAGCACCGCCTGATTTTGGGCGGTGCTTTTTTGTTTTGTATCCATAAAAAGCCAGAGCCTGCATCTAAAAAACGCAGGCTCTGGCTTTTGTTCAAGGCAGTGCTGCCTTAATCCGTAATTTTCCAATATGCAATGCTGTAGGGCGGCAGCTCGTTTTGCGCAAAATCGTGTTCGGTTCCGCTCAAAAGGTCCACTCCCCTGCCCACATGGGCATCGAAGCTTGCCGCAAAGGGCTTGTCCTCTGCATTCACAGCCACGATCACGCGCTCGCCTTGGGCGCAGCGCTCAAAAACCAGCTGGCGGTTGGTAATTTGCAAATTGCGGTAATTGCCATAGCATAAGGCCTCGCTTTGGGTGTGCGCCTTGGCACAGGCTGCTATAAACTGCGCCAGCTCGTTTTGCAGCGGCTGGGCAAAGCAGGGGCGCAGCGCATCGTCCGAGCCGGGCTGTTTGGCCCCCTGTGCGCCCCACTCGCTGCCGTAGTAAATTGCCGGAATCCCCGGCATGGCAAACAGCAGCCCATACACCAACGGCAAATGGGCCGGGTTTTGCAGCACCGTGGCAATGCGCCCCACATCGTGGTTGTCGGCAAAGCTGAGCAGATGTTTGCCCTTATAAAGCGTCCACGGCTCAGGGCCGAACTGACGGTTCAGGCTGTGTGCGATCTCAAACAGGTTCATGCTGTTGAAGCTGGAATAAAGGCCCTTATAGCACTCATAATTGGTCACACTATGGCACATTTCCTCGTTGGCCCAGCGGTTATAATCGCCGTGCAGGGTTTCGCCCAAAAGCCAGAAATCGCCCTGCTCGTTGGCGAATCGGCGCAGTGTGCGCAGAAAATCCGGATCCAGACAATAGGCCACATCCAGCCGCAGGCCGTCAATGTGATACTGTGCTGCCCACTCACGCACGGCATGCATCAGATGCTCCGTCACCGCCGGGTTGCGCAGGTTCAGCTTTACCAGCTCGTTGTGCCCCTCCCAGCCTTCGTACCAAAAGCCGTCGTTGTATTCCGTATTGCCGTCAAAATTCAGGTAAAACCAGTCTTTATAGGGGCTTTCCCAGCGATTTTTCTGCACATCCTGAAACGCCCAGAAGCCGCGCCCCACATGGTTGAACACACCATCCAGCACCACACGGATGCCTGCGGCGTGCAGGGCATCACACACATCGGCCAGATCCTGATTGGTGCCAAGGCGGCAGTCCACTGTAAAATAATCGCGGGTATCATAACCGTGGCGATCACTTTGGAACACCGGGTTCAGCAGCACACAGTTTGCCCCTGTGGCCAAAATATGCGGCACCCAATCCTTGATCTTTATGATCGAGTGCGACTGCTCTCCCCCATTTTTCTTGGGCGCGCCGCAAAATCCCAAGGGATAGATCTGATAGACCACTGCCTGTTCAAACCACATAAACACATTCTCCTGTTCTTTTGCTTTATTACGCCGTATAGGCCGTATAATCGTGCAGTGTGCTGTAGCTTACGCTGTAAACCAGCTTGCCCGTGGCGGCATCGGCCACCACGATATTCAGCCCCGGGCGATTGCGGCTTTGATCCGCCGGTTCACCGCTTTTGGCGTCACCGGCACGCTGCACCGCAGCATTTCCGTCAGAGGATACCGTCAGGCCGCTTCCATCCTCCAACAGTGCCTGCAGCGTGCCCGTTTGCCCCGGGCCAAAGGTTGTTTGCATAACGCCCTTGCCGGCACTGTAAGAAGCCACCATCTGCCAGCCCGGCTGTGCAAAGCACTGGGCCGAAATGCCGTGATTTTCCAGCGCAGCCGCCACGGCCGTGCTGTCCGCCGCAGTCAGATCGCCGCAGGTTGCCAAAAGCACCACATAGTCCGGTGTCATAGCCTTGGTGAGCAGTTCGTTCAGGTCGCTGGTCATACAAAGGTCCATATCCTGCAGATTGCGGCGTTCAAAGGCGGCATCGCTTTCCCACTGCGCATAGGCAGCCTCGCCCCGATGGTCGGGCAGCGCATAGTTGTCGTGCAGAAATTTTCCCAAATGCGCCGTCAGCTTGGCAGCACCCTTATAGTTTACATGGGCGTGCTCTGCCATATCGGTTTCGTAATCAAACCCGGCCTGCGCCGCTGTATCCTCCAGCAGATAGTCCAGAAACGGCACACCGTTTTCCTCACAGTACTGGCGGGTCCAGGCAAAAATATCGTATTCAATATCCTCGGCAATATACGGGAAATTCACAGCCACCAGCTGAAATCCCTGCTGCTTGCTCAGCTCCACCAGCTTTTGCAGGTACACCTTGCTCCACGCATAGGCCGCCTCGCCATTGGGCGTGATATCGGCGGGCTGATGCAGCTGGTAGCTTTCGGTGGTATACAAAGGGCCAAAGCCCTTGCCGGTGGTGCGGTAGCTTTGCAGCGGCCAAAGCAGATCCTGTTTGGTAAGGGCTTTCCAGCGGTTATGATAGCGCAGCAGCGAGGCATAGCGATAAAAAGGCTTGTGCTCGGTTTGGCAGCGGCTCATGGCCATTGCCAGCTGTATGCGGTTCAGGCTGGGCGGAATGAGCAGCGAGTAATCATCGCTGACTGAGTTCATATCCACATCCGTCATGTAGGTGTTGCCGTACACCATGCCGAACACATCCACCACCACCACCTTGGGCTTCTGGGTTTTCAGTGCCTCCAGCGTGTAGTGATAGGCTGTCCAGATGGGCTGGCTCCAGGAATACAGCACATAGCCGGTGGTGCCGTATTCCTCGTAGATCTGCGTGGGCGAAACGGCCGCATTGGTGTGGCTGCCGCCCACATAGATCACATCCACAGAATTTTTTGGTTCTTCGTAAAATCCCATGATCGTGCCGTTTTTATCCCAGAGCACTCTGTCGGTGTAAGCGATCATGCCCAGCGCCAGCGCACAAAACGCTGCCAGCGCCGCCAGATGCCGCAGACCGGCCCGGGAAATGGAAAAGATTTTTTTCATGATTCTCCGTTTACTTTCTTTGGCAACACCGCATAATTCCCGCCTGACGGCTTAAGCACCGCTGCCGCGGCTGCGAAGCACAATCTGCGTTGCAAAAATACTCGATAATACGCAAAGTATTATCTGCGCTTTTTGCTTAGCAGCTTGCACTTCTCGCTCGCTGCATCAGCACTTAGAATTATGCGGTATTGCCCTATCCATTTTGATGCACATTAGAATTGGAAGTAGATAAAGGGCTTTTCCACATAGCCCTCACCGTACATACCAAACACCACCACCAGCAAAATGCCGGCCAGCAGCACGGCCCATTGCAGGGCCACGGGCTTTGCCAGCAGCTGCGGGGTGAGCGGGCCCTTTTTACAGCGCAGCCAATCGCACACAAACAAAGCCGCCACGGCCAAACAGGAAACCACAAAATCCGCCCGATCCATGCCCAGCGCCTCAAAGCCGCCCACAAACGGCATGGCGCTCCAATGCAGAAGGCCGCGGTAAAACTGCATGGCCTGCGAAAGGCTGTCGGCACGAAAGATCACCAGCGCGCCGCTGACAAACACAAAGGTGAGCAGCCAGCACAAAAAGCGGTGCAGTTTTCCCTGTCGGTCAATGTGCAGCGCTTTGCACACGCCGGTGCGCAGGTTCTGGCTCAGGCGCGAGGCCGCCATCCAAAGGCCGTGCAGCCCGCCCCAAACCACATAAGTCCACGCGGCACCGTGCCAGATGCCGCTTACCAGAAACACCGCCAGCAGGTTTAAGCAGGTGCGCAGTGTTCCCTTGCGGTTGCCGCCCAGCGGAATGTACACATTGTCGCGCAGCCATGTGGAAAGGCTGATATGCCAGCGATTCCAGAATTCCCCCAGCGAAAGCGAAAGATAGGGGCTGTTGAAGTTGCGCATCAGGTCAAAGCCCATGATGCGCGCTGCGCCAATGGCAATATCGCTGTAGGACGAAAAGTCGCAGTAAAGCTGCACCGCAAAAAACACGGCCGCGAACAGCAGTGAAACCGTTCCCTGCTGCGCCAGATTTGCATACACGCCGTCCACCAGCAGGGCAAGGCGATCGGCGATCACCAGTTTTTGAATATAGCCCCACAGCATTTGCACCAGCCCCGAGCGAAAGCGCTGATAGTCAAAGTGATGCACCTCGCGGAACTGCGGCAGCATATTGCGGCTTCGCTCAATGGGGCCCGCCACCAGCTGCGGAAAAAAGCTGACGAACAGCGCATAGCGCAAAAAGCTGGTTTCAGGCTCCACCTCGCCCCGGTATACATCGGCCGCATAGCCAACGGCCTGGAAAATATAAAAGCTGATGCCCACCGGCAGCAAAAGCTGAAACCCGGTAAATACACTTTGCAGGCCGAGTGCATGGCGTACGGCGTTGATGTTGTCCAGCACAAAGCCGGCGTATTTGAACAAAAACAAAATAGCCAGATTCAAAGCCACCGCCAGGGCCAGCACACGCTTTTTTCTGGCCTTTCCGGCGTTTTTCATGGCCATTCCCGCCGCCCATGTAATGGCGGTGCTGGCCAGCATCAGCAATGCATAGCGGGGGTTCCAGCACATATAGAACAGATAGCTGCAGCCCAAAAGCCACAGATTGCGCAGCCTGTGCGGCAGGATAAAATAGCCCGCCGTTACACACGGAAAAAACAGCGCAAATTTAAGCGAATTAAACAGCATTCCAAAATCCTTTTTTCTTGTACTCCGTTCCGCAAAAAACTGCCCCGGCAGCATGGTCAGGGCAGTGTGTTGTTTTCTTTTACGGTGCCAGCTTCATATCCGAATCATCTTCCTGCACGGGCTCGGTGCGCGGAACAGGGTTGCCCTGGGCATCGATCCCCTTTCGGCCCAAGCGGATATCGGTGTATTCCGCCACCAGTGAGTACACCACCGCAAAGGTGGGCACACCGATCAGCATTCCCACAAAGCCCAGCATTTTGCCGCCCACGATAATGGCAAACAGCACCCACAGGGCCGAAAGGCCGGTGGATTCGCCCAGAATCTTGGGGCCCAGCACATTGCCGTCAAACTGCTGCAGAATGAGGATCATGATCAAAAATTCCAGTGCGCTGAACGGATTTACGATCAGCAAAATGAAAGCGCAGGGAATGGCCCCCAAAAACGGGCCGAATACCGGGATCACATTGGTGCAGCCCACCACCACGCTGATGAGCAGTGCATAGGGAATGCGCAGCACCGCGCAAATGATAAAGCACAGCACGCCAATGATCAGGCTGTCCAGGATTTTGCCGCCGATAAAGCCGCCAAAGGTCTGGTTGGTGCGGGCCAGCACACGCAGCACACGGCGGGCATGCCGCTCGGGCAAAAATGTGAATGCCAGCTTTTTCAGCTGCTTGAGCAGCTTTTCTTTGTCCAGCAGCATATATACCGAAAACATCAGTGCCGTGATGCTGCTCACTAAGCCGCTGCCCAGTGCCATGCCGTAGTTGATCACCTGCGGGAACACCCCGGAAACCGCTTCGGTAATGGTTTTAAGAGCCTGCTCGTAAGAGCCCAGCAGCTTTTCCAGCTGGACCGAATCGGCCATGTGCGTTTGCAGTGCCGAAATATATGCATCCATCGAATTGAAATAATCCGGAATGCTGGTAACCAGCATTTTTACGCTGCTGACCAGCTGCGGCACCAACAGCATCAGCAGTGCGCCGATGCAGAAAAATGCGATCACATAGGCCAGCAGCACACGCAGCGCGCGGCGCTTTTTTAAAGGGCCTCGATCCAGCGCGCGCACAATGAAATCCAGCAGATAGGCGATGACTGCGCCCCACACAAAGGGGGCCAAAATGGCCCATCCGCCCTTCAAAACGCCCCACACGGTGTCGAAATGGGAAATTCCCATATAGCACAAAACGCCGATCACCACCAGCATGAGGTTGGAGAAAAAGTTTTCGCTCAGCTTGAATTTTTCGTTGTTCGGTTCCATTTTTTATTTGATGCTCCGTTTGTTATTCCACAGTAACGCTTTTTGCCAGATTGCGGGGTTTATCCACATCGCAGCCCCGCAGCACACTGACATAGTAGGCAAACAGCTGCAGCGGCACTATGAGCAGCATGGGCATAAACAGCTCTTCAAATTCGGGCAAGCGCACCACATAGTCGGCCACGCCGTCCGGCACGGGCTGGTTTTGCGTGGTGAACAGCAGCGTGTTGGCACCGCGGCTCTTGGTTTCCTTGATATTGGAAATGGTTTTTTCGTAAATATCCTTCTGGGTGGCCAGCGCGATCACCGGGGTGCCCTGTTCGATCAGGCTGATGGTGCCATGCTTGAGCTCACCGGCGGCATAGGCCTCGGAATGAATGTAGCTGATCTCCTTCAGCTTTAAGCTGGCTTCCAGCGAAAGCGCATAGTCAAAGCCGCGGCCCATAAAGAACAGGTCTGAGGCATTCATAAATTTGCTGGCCAAAAACTTGATCTGGTCACAGTTTTCCAGAATACCGTTGATCTTTTCGCCGGTCTGCAGCAGCTCGGCAGTAAGGCGGCGCGCCTGTGCCTCATCCAGCTTGCCCTTTGCCATGGCCAAACGCATGGCAAACAGATACAAAACGCTCAGCTGCACCATATAAGCCTTGGTGGAAGCCACTGCGATCTCGGGCCCTGCATAGGTGTACAGCACATAGTCGGCTGCGCGCGCAATGGACGAACCCACCACATTCACAATGGCCAGCACCTTGCAGCCGCGCTGCTTGGCAAGCTCTAAAGCGGCCTTGGTGTCGCTGGTTTCGCCGGATTGGCTGATAATGATCACCAGATCCTCGGGGCTCAAAATGGGGTCACGATAGCGGAACTCGCTGGCGATCTCGGTAACGGCAGGCACACGGGCCAGCTTTTCGATGGCGGTTTTTCCCACCATGCCGGCGTGCATGGCTGTGCCGCAGGCCACCAGATGCACCCGGCCGATCTTTGCCAGCGCTTCATCACTCAGCTGCGGAATGCGCAGATCCGGCAGACCGTTTTGCACACGTGGGCCCACGGTTTTTTGGATTGCCTCGGGCTGCTCGTAGATCTCTTTCAGCATAAAATGCGGAAAACCGCCCTTTTCAGCAGCTTCCATATCCCAATCTGCCGTCAGGTGATTTTTTTCCACCGGCGTGCCGAACTCGTTGTAAAAGTCGATCTTATCCCGGGTAAGCACCGCGATATCGCCTTCATCCAGCACGGCATACTCGCGGGTATATTTGAGCAATGCGGGCACATCGCTGGCCACAAAATTCTGCCCCTTGCCAAAACCCACGATCAGCGGGCTTTCGCGGCGGGCAGCATATACGATATCGGGGAAATCCTTGAACAGCACTGCCAGGCCATAGCTGCCGCGCACCAGTGCCAGTGCCCGGGTGAGCGCCAACAAGGGGTCGCCGGTATAGCAGGAATCGATCAGCTTTACCAGCACCTCGGTGTCGGTTTCGCTCACAAATTCATAGCCCTTTTTGATCAGATCTTCCTTCAGTTTCCCGTAGTTTTCAATAATACCGTTGTGTACAATGGAAACTCGCGGCGTAGAGTGCGGGTGGCTGTTCACATCGCTGGGCACGCCATGGGTGGCCCAACGGGTATGGCCGATGCCGCAGTGGCACACAGGCAGGTTTTCGCTTTCCAGCTTTTCCTTCAGCACGGCAAGGCGGCCTTTTGCTTTTACCACCGTGATATCGCGGCCCATGTGCAATGCCACACCGGCCGAATCATAGCCGCGGTATTCCAGCTTGGAAAGCCCTTCCATCAGCACATCCTTGCAGTCATATCCGCCTACATATCCAACAATTCCACACATAATCAAAAACCTCCTTGGGGTTTTGGCTGCATCGGCGCTTGGCCAACGCAAAGGGGTGCCCGGGCCCCGGCTGCTTTTTGGGCTTTATCGGCGCACTTGCCTGCGCCTTATCTGCTGCTTGCCGCAGCTGAAATGCGGTTTTTGCGCTGGGCATCACCGCAGATAAAATGACCAGAATAATCTTTTTTATTATATACGCAAACCGTGCTTTTTGCAATTCCTTTCGCCCTTTGTTTACTGTATATTCACGAATTCGGCGGGCTTTGCGTACACGATCGATCCATTTGTTCCACCGTGCAAAAACGGTATCCCTGCTCGCGAAACCAATCGATCACATCGGGCAGCGCTTTGGCTGTGTTTTTCGTGGCGGCGGTATCGTGCATCAAAACCACGCACACGGTTTGATTTTGTGCCTCGCGCAGAATATTGCGGTAAATTTCTTCGGCGCTTGGGTGGCCGCCCGCTGCATCCTCGGCACACACATTCCAGTCAATATAGCGATAGCCCTTTTCCTGCGCCTGCGCTTTCAGGCTTTTCATAATATCGCTGCCGCCGTATTTGCGGCTTACGGTGTTGGTGCTTCCCCCCGGAAAACGCAGATAACGGATCTTTTCGGTGTCGGTATAGGGCGAGATGGCCTGCAAAAGCTCTGTGATATCCTGCCAATAGCTTTCAGGGCTTTGATAGATCTTTTTGTATTCGTGCGAGGCCGTGTGCAGTGCGATCTGATGCCCGTTGTCGGTTTCGGTTCGTATCAGCGGCAGATATTTGCGGTTGTTATCTGCCGCCATCACAAAAAAGGTTGCGGGCACCTGCTTTTGCCGCAGGGTTTCCAGCACCAGCGGTGTGGTGCTGCTGGGGCCATCGTCAAAAGTAAGGCACACGATTTTTTGCCCTGTGCCGTTTGCATCCGCTGCCGCTGGGGCGGCATAGCTTTGAAACAATGTGTCCGGAATGCGGGTGATATCATGCTGCGTACATACCCTGTGCCCGCGCACCGCCCCCACACACAGCAGCAACGCCCCCAAAACCGCTGTTTCTGCCAGATGGCACCAGAACACACGCCCTGCTTTTTTGTTGTGTTTCATTCCCCATGCCCCCTTTATTCTATATAAATATAAGGGCGGGGGCGGGCGTATTCCCTGCCCGCAAATGTTTTGCGGGCTTTTCGCCGGAAAACTATTGACTTTTGGGTGTGTGTTGTGGTAGAATACATCTTGCAGTCATGCGAGAGTGCTGGAATCGGCAGACAGGCACGTTTGAGGTGCGTGTGTTTAGGCGTGTGGGTTCAAGTCCCATCTCTCGCACCAGCAGAAAGAGCTTAGAATCGAAAGATTTTAGGCTCTTTTCTTTTTATTTAACCCAAAAGTGAACTCTTCTCACACCCCATTTACACCCCACTACATTTTCAAAACCATACCAGAAAGCTGTTCATCGGTAATGCCGGGGATCTTCGCTTTCACTTCTTCACGCTTCATTTGGGTTCCTTTCTGCCTTACGCTTTTCTACGGGGTCGCTCCCACAGGCCGTGCGGTATTACGCCCCGCCAGGCAAATTTGGGTATAAAAATTGCCCGCCCCGGCTTCATGCGGCCCGGGTGGGCATAAAAAAACCACGGTGCTTTCACATCGTGGTTTAAAATCAAGTTGTTATTCTGAAATATCCTCCGGAAGTTTGCCGAGTTTCTTTAAAAAATAAAGACAATTTCTGGATATCATTTGCTCTGCAGGTGGGTTTCCATCAAAAAGTTCGCATTCCTCATCAAATTGATGGTCAATGGGATAATCCCGCAGCCATTGCTGCATATTGGCAATTTCTTCCGATGTGAACAAATCACTCATAGAACTTTGTCCCATAATTTTCCATCTCCTTAATTGTCTTTCTGATGAGTATATCCGCTTTTTCAACAAACTGCTCATTTGAAAGCTCTGAAATTGGTTTTTGTTGAAGAGTCTTTAGTTGCAACCAAAGACCATTCACCATTTTCAAACAGCCTGCTTGGTCATAATCTGGTACTTTTTCGATTGCATAAATATGCCCATCATGGCCAATCGCTGTAAGTAATTTAAGGTTATCCCTTCTGGCAAACTGTTGTAAATCCGCTTGTGAAAAGATATTGCAATCTGGATGTGTATGAATTGCTATGTAGGGAGCAGCCTGATCGGGGATTGCAACAGAATTTCCCGATTTGGAGCCTATCAGATTTTGCGTAAGAGGTTTCATATTCAAGTCAAAAGCCTTACCAATCTCTACACCGCTTGGCACCCCTGAAGCCGTCATAAGCAAACGCTTGTGTGCATTCTTCAGCTGGCTTTGCCCTACGCTATCCAAAGTATCACAAGAAAATGCTTTAACTTTTTGAATTGCTTCCATTGTAACAGGCTGAGGTTCCAAGTACAAGTTTTGTTGGAATGTATCGGCTTTCTTCGCCGCCCAATTGGCCTTTCCCGCTGCGCTGCGGCCAAAGCCATGCACACTGATACGGGCAGAATCTTCCTTGCTGCCCGTCTCGCGAATGAACTGCTTTAAATCCTGCCTGGCTGCTTTCAGCCTTACCGCACTGGTGCCCGTGTCCAGCCCGGCTTCGCTCTCTGCCAGAAAGCGGCGCTTATACTTGCGCACAGTGCGTTCTTTGGCTCGTTGCATTTGGCTGATCTCGTACCGGGTATATTTCTTGCCCCGGTATTCCACGCTGGGTGCGTTCAGTTCTGCCAGGCGCTCATCGGTGTAGGCTCTCAGGGAGATGCCCGGATAAAACGGATAGAAGTTGTGGCGGCAGTTCCAGCCGCACAGGCCGGGGCCCGTGCCGTAGCCGGTGGCCTTTACAAAATCTTCGTAGTGGTTTCCCTCATAGTCGATCTCACCGCCAATATGATATATCCTGCCCTGCCACAAAGCGTGATCCGGCCGAGCGCCTTCGTGGGCCGTAACCTCCACAAACTCGCAGCCCATTTCCTCGGCTCTGGCCATCTGCAGCTTACCCGCCGTCTGGTTCACTCCGGTCAGCACTGCGCGGCGCACGGCCGTTTCCAGCGTATCTTTGTGGCCGCTGGGGTATGTAACATAGGCCATACGGTCGGCCAGATCGTCCA
>Ga0129314_1002055_pt1 | contig 12101 bp, 7 predicted proteins | sample O1111metagenome_FD_94431 | JGI IMG/M metagenome (GOLD analysis project Ga0129314, IMG submission 94431) | Orangutan individual fecal microbial communities from fecal samples from Wisconsin, USA - O1111 metagenome | ecosystem: Host-associated > Mammals > Digestive system > Large intestine > Fecal...
CAGACAGTTTCCCTTGCGGCTCATGCTCTGGCGAACACCTTTCTCCCGGAGCATCTGTTGGTATTGTTTGTGTTGGTACTGCCAGCCCTGGTCAGAATGGAGAATCAGGTTTGTTCCGGCCGGAATTTTCTCAAACGCCTCGCCTAGCATGGTGGTTACCATGTTCAGCGCCGGACGTTCTGAGATCGTGTAGCTCACCAGATCGCTGCTGTGCAGATCGAGAATCGGGGACAGATACAGTTTCTCGCCAAACAGGCTGAACTCCGTCACATCGGTGACCCACTTCTGGTTCGGCTTTTCGGCGCGGAAGTCCCGATTCAGCAGATTCGGTGCATTTTTGCCCACTTCTCCCTTGTAGGAGCGATACTTCTTCATCCTGACACGGCAAACCAAGCCCAGCTCCTTCATCAGCCGCTGGACAGTCTTGTGGTTCAGAGAGAATTCGCGCTTGCGAAGCTCTGTTGTGATGCGGCGATAGCCGTACCGGCCCCTGTTTTCGTGGTAAATCGTTGTGATTTCTTCCTTAACAGATGCATATTTGTCTTCTTTCTGCATCTGCTTCAAATGATAGTAGCGATAAGGCTCCGTTTCCACGATGTAGCCGTAGTTTTGTGTCCAGCCGCCGCTGATTTTGCCACCGTGTTCATAGCAAAAACGCTCCATAGCGAAGCGGTTTTTCAGCACACTCTCCCGCAGCGTGTCCACGACCTCCTGCAGCTCCAGCTTGAATGTGGGGCTGTTCAGCTCCTCCGGGCCGCGGGGCCACCATGTATGCCAGAACTCGTTGCCGCTGCGCCCGAAGTCCATCCGGACGTGGCCAACGGTACCCAGCCGCTTATCTTCTTCGGGGTGCGGGGTATAAAATAAGCCCGCCTCCTCCGGGCAGGCGGGACGGATATGAAATTGTGTTGTTTTTTTCAACGTTATGATCTCCTTTCGGTGTAGAATTTGGCTTTACACATTTTTGGGGGTGTGCTATGATGTGGCAAACAAATCGGGAGTTGCGGAGGAGAAAACAGAGATGATTGACGAGTTACAGTTATACATTCCTCGTTCAGATGATGGATGGTTCTACGTGAAAATGATGTCTGATCCGGAAACGATGGCTTATAACGCGCCTTGGTTTCCGCCTGATGGATGTATTCCTGACCCGGATTCAGGGTGGGTGGAGCTGCAGAAATCTTGGATTGGGAAAGCACCGGAGAGATTCTATGCTTTTCTACAAAGAAAGACCGATGGGGCCTTTGTCGGAGACGTGAATTATCATCATAATCCGAAACAGAGTTGGTGCGATATGGGAATCGTGATTTTCGCGCCGGAGAGAGGAAAAGGGTATGGCAAACAAGGACTTCGCCTATTGTTGGATCGTGCGTTTAAGGTGGACGGAGTATCCTGTTTGCACAACGATTTTGAGAATGCCCGCGTTGCTGCATATCGTATCCACAAAGCGGTTGGTTTTCGGGAAACCGGAACACTTGACCGAATCATTCATTTAGAATTGACCCGGGAAGATTATTTGAAAAGCATTTCTGTCTGCTGCAACAAATGAGGACTTTATCGGTATAAATTCCAGTTTATCTCCTTATCAAGCGGCTCGTTCCAAATGGATCGAGCCGCTTTTGCTTACATCATCCCTCCCAGCACCATGTGGTTGCTTTGACCACCGTTCATCACTTCTTCCATGCTGATATAGCCCTTATAGGCGATGTAGCCCCGGTCGGTGAACATCCCGTCCTCCGCGTTCATGCGCTCTGTGCCGTACTTTTCATAGTCATAAAAAGCGTCGAGATTTTCGTCATACTCGAAGCGGCCGGACTGCTGGATCATGTATTTTCCGTAGTCCTCCGGCGTATGTGCGCCGAGGGCGAAGTCAAAGAGGTCGAGGCTTTCCGCAAGGTTTTTGATCTGTGCCGCAGACTTTGGCTTTGCTAGCATGACCACGGCGCCCAGCTTTTCCATATCCGCTTTTGACAACCCATCCGTTGCCCCTGCCAGTTCGTTGAGGTCGGAGAGAGTTTCGTACTCCATATCCAACAGGACATCCACCTCATTGGGGAGTTGGCTGTCCTCCAATCGCAGGCGGACATCGGCGGGGTCTGTGATGCCCCCGCGAAGGAGGGCGCGGTCGATCTCCTCCTGCACCATGGGGAGAAACAGCCATGTGATGTGTTCTGTGTCCTCCGGCTCGGCTTTGGAGATCACCGCAACGGTGATGACATTCGGCTTGTAGTAATAGCAGGGGAAGAACCGGCCGTCGTAGATCTGCTCTAATTTCATACCGTTGTCGTAGACCACACCGTAGGGCGTCACCGTGCCGCTACCGTTTTCGATGAGCCGCCGCGCGGTTTCCTCGCCATCCAGCGCATCCAGTTCCTCTGTTTTGGCGCTGCCGCCGTGCAGGTTCATGTAGTGGTCACGGCCAACAGCGGCGAGGTCGGAAAAGTCGGCGATGACCGTAGCCTGCTGGCAGCAGAAGGTCAGGTTGATGAGATCCTTTAACTCAAACAGCTCCAGCTTGTGGGCCATTGCCTGAAACTGTGCGGCCTCGCCGGTGTCGAAGCTTTCCAGCCGTTTGGCGAGGTAGTTCAGCTCCTCCACGTTGACCGTGAGCATTTCCGTTCGTTTCAGGACGGTGTAGAAGCTGTCGATCTTCGTCACCTTGCAGTCCGCCTTGACCGCGTCACCGATCTCCAACGCCTCCAGCAGCTCCATGCAGTGTGCGTACTGGTCATGCGGGATGGGGAACGGGATGGTCGCCACGCCGTATTCCGGGTGGCCTGGATTACTCAGAACTGCGCTCATCATGATTGTTGTCCTCCTTTTTCTCGTTGATCTCGTTCATTCGGCTCCGCAGGCAAGTCCCGTCCGCACCCCAGCAGAGAAAACCGTGGCGGGGATAGGGGCAGTCCTTGCAATCCGGGGAATGGCTGCAAACAGGCTCCGGCAACGGCTCCTGCTGAAAGCCGGGGAAGTGCGGAAGAATGAGTTTGAAGTGGATCGTTCCGTAAATTTCCATTGATTTTCCTCCTAAACTAAAAAAAGGCCGGACATTTCTGTCCGGCCTGCGTGGATACTTATTTCATTGTCATGCCGCTCTGTTCCGGCGCGTCCCGCTGCCGCGGAGCATCCGCGGGCAGCAGTCCGCCGACCTGTTCCATGGGTTCTTTCAGCTCCTGATCCCGTCCGAAGGAAAGGCTTTCGTCCTGTTCACGGACGAACGACAGTGCGTGGTAGATCTCCGCAAGCTGCTCCGGCTCAAAAAGGGCGTCTTTTTGAACAAGTCCACTGCGCACGGTGAAGTCGCGCTTGGCGGCGTCGTAGTCATCCTGGAAATAATGTCCGTGATGGACGCCCTCTCGGTCGAAGTCCCACTCCAACGTCACAAACTGGACGCCGCGCTCGGTGGGGTGGCCCGCCAGCACCGCGCTGCTGAAGTCCGCAAGGACGCGGTAGTCGCCGGTGAGACCGCTGGCTTTGAGCCGCGGCGCGGTTTCCAGAATCGCCATGTATTCCGAAGTCGTTTTGGCGATGTCGATAACGCTTTGCAGCGCATCCTGCGCCCGGACGCTGTCCACACACTCCTGCCGGTACAGCACGCTGCCCCTGCCGGAGATACGGCAGAGACGCCCTTTTTCCCAGCAGACGGGCAGGTGGTGATCCTCGATGGGCTCTACCGTGAAACCGTTTTGCCGCAGCCGAATGGCGGTTTCTTCAAGGAAACGGAGCTGCGCGGTTCCGCTCTGAGCGTTCATTGTGAAGTCCTCCTCGTAAGCAAAAAATAGGCCGGAGCATCCTAAAAATGCTCCGGCCGGTTGACGGATTAAGTTGTGAAATGAAAAAGGGCGCCTACTTGATGGCTTCGACGAAACCAACAAACAGACGCCTGAAAGATCGTATGAAATTTTGAGGAAAAAACGCTCTATTCTGCGCCCGCAAAAAGGGCGCTTCTCAGGATATTGCCTTTGAATCTGTGAAAGGGGGAGTTCGAATCCCTTCAAGCCGTGGGGAACTCCGAAAATATCCATTGAAAAAATGGTGAAATTTTAGAAATACAAAAAGCCACACCCCTTGGTACTCTAAGCGTTTCGCTTAAAATATCCAGATTGGTGTGGCTTTTTGGTACGCCGTGAGGGATTCGAACCCCCGGCCTTCTGGTCCGTAGGTTGTCACAGAGCAAAATCAGAGCCGTTTCGGCTTCGATTTGTCCTTTTTGCCGCTGTTCGCTCGGCAGATCTTCCGTTGCTTCCGTCCAGTCATGCTCGTTCCAATTCCATTCTGGGTCAAAACTGGGTCAGGAACAGGGGACTCCAATTTTACTGGCATGGCGCCCAAAATTTTTCTTGCGTGATGGAATGGCTCATGGTATTATAAAAGCGCAATCGCAAGAAAAGTTATAAAGGGGGGCGCTGACTTGCCAAGAGGAAAACTGTTAAACGGTCTGGTGACGCAGCAGAAGGTATTACGGGCGGCGGTGGCGTTGTTCCTGGAAAAGGGCTACACCAGAACTACAACCGGAGAGATCGCAAAGGCGGCAGGCATTGGGCAGAGTTCGTTCTTCCATGTTTTTCCCAGTAAGGAGGCGCTGCTGCTGGAGTTGGTACAGCGGATGTTCGGCGGGCAATTCGCGCTGGCGGGACAGCACAGCGGGGAACAAGACCCTGTGCTCCTGTACGCCGTGGAAACGGCCCTCCAGCTCCACATCGCCGAGCTGACCGAGCCGCTGCGGGAGTTGTATGTGATAGCATACTCTCTGCCCTCCATCGCGGCATATCTTTACAAAAGCACAACGAAGCGGCTGCAAGTCATCTTCGGGTCTTATCTGCCGGAGGCACAGCCCAAGGACTTCTACGAAATGGAGATCGCGTCCGCCAGTATCATGCGGGGGTTCATGTCGGTTCCCTGCGACGTGTATTTCACGATGGACGCCAAGATCTCCCGCTTTCTGGACTGCTCGCTCAAGCTCTATGACGTGCCGAAGGAGAAACGCGCGGCGATCACGGCGGCAGTCTTGCAGATGGACCTTCACACAATGGCTTTGGGAATCATCCAAAAGACCGTCCGGCAGGCGGAAAAGGGCTTTGAGGCCCTGACGGAAAAATGAAATTTTTGCAAGGGGATATCCCCTTGGAGAAGCCAAAATTCTTTTATCATGGAGGAATCACGATGAAAAGAAGATTTCTTAGCTTGCTTACCGCGTTTGCTCTGTGCTTGACCCTGATCCCCACAACAGCATTCGCAGATGACGAGAAAAGGGGAGAAGATGTTTCCCCAAGCATCTGCGAAACAGCCTGCACGGAAGAGTCGAAGCTCGGTAAGGAGCAGCCGAACGCCATCGCGGAGGACGAGGGATCATCCGCGCCAGCGGATGATGAACTTGGCAGTGATGTCGTTGCCGCCAAAAAAAGCCCTGCCGCAATGCGGGCGGCCAATGGCATCAGTGCGCGGGCGGCGAATGGCACGATTACCCTCGGCAGCACCGTTCTCGACATCACACAAAGCTCTATAAGCAGCACTTACGATACGACCGGCGGCTTCAAGTATGACGCCGCCACGAAGACGCTGACGCTGCGAAACTGCACGATCGATACTTATACAAAGGTCTCGTCCGAGCAATTGCCCGGCATATTCAAATACTATAACGTCTTTCTCGACAGCCGGAATGTCGGGACGCTGAACATCGTGCTTGAGGGCAGCAATTACATTGGTGATTCCAGTAGCTTGAAGTATATGCCCGCCGCTTCCGATGTGAATACGCCGCGCTATCTCGGCATCTGGGGCAATACCGTCCGCTTCTCCGGCAGCGGGAGCCTGACCATTGAAGCCCAGACCTTCCCCATTCAGTCCGGCGGCATTGAGACAAGCGGGAGCGTGGATCTGACACTGCGCAGCTACATGAATGGAACCGTGACGCAGAGCATGACCGTCGGCGCCGGGACGTGCGTCACCGCAGAGGCACAGGGAAACAATCTGGACTTCTACGCGCTCAATGTCAAGAACAATCTGGCGGTGAACGGCACGCTCAACGCGACCACCAAGGGATGCGTATACGAAAGTGACTATCCCGTCGCCCTGCTTGTGGGCGGAACACTGCGCGTCGTCGGCGGTCAGGTGACCGCCACGAGCGACGGTCGGAACGGCAATGACGGCTGTCAGGGCTACGGCATCAAGGCCAATGCACTGGAGATCGGCGGTGGCGGAACCGTCCGCGCCTATTCCAACGGCTACAGTACGAAGACCAGCCAATATGACGGCAAGGAAGCTATTTACGTTTCCTCGAACCTGACAGTCGACCTTGGCGGCTATCTGTATGCGAAAACACAGAACCCGATTCTTTCAAACGAGAATGAAAACGGCGCGCTGAAGGTCAACGGCCGCTGGGATCTTTCCGGGACCAATGGAGACACGGCATACACAAAGGCCGTCATAACAAAGCCAGTGAACGGCAGCATCTACAAGAATGTGATCCTCGAAACAACCGTAAGCCCTGAAAAAGAGGTGGAGATCAGCGGCATCCGAAATGCCATGCTGGTGCTCAGCTACTATGAGGGCCAATACAAGGGAAAAACCTGGTACTATCGCAACGCCGACCGCCCCGGGGATACAGATTCCATCAAGCAGAATGTTTACAGCTCCGGCAGCACGCAGCAGGAGCTGAATCTCAAAGAGGGCTTCAGCAAAGTCCTTGCGGCGGACTACAATAATTACTACGGCATCGACGTGCGGGAGGGTGAGCATACCGTCGTGCTCGATGGTCTTGCCATCGTGCGCGATCACACCTTCCTCACCGTGCGCAGCGGCGCGACGCTGAACCTGAAGCTCATAGGCAAGAGCTATCTGAAAAGCGGCAGCGCACCCACCATCTATGTGGAGCAGGGCGGCACGCTGAACCTCATCGGCGGAGGCATGGCGCAGTCCTCACTGGCGCTCATGGGCGGTCTTTCGGCGGCAAGCGGCGCAACTGTGAATTTCAAGGACTGCGCCGTTTACGCCGCGGATAAGACTATCGGCGGAACGGGAGCCGACGTATCCGTTGAAAACTGCTGGATCAGAGCCAGCTTTGCCGGAAACCTGCGCGTCACGCGCAGTACACTGGAGGGGAAGCACTCCGGCGGCACGGTGAAGATCGACCGTGGGAGCAACGCCAACCTGACGGACGCCTCCGGCAAGGCGGTCACCGGCGTCACGGACCACAGCGGCAATCGTGTTTACCGGACAAAGGTCGAGCTGGAGGACATGAACCAGAGCCGGAACCTCATGATAATCGCCTACCGCACCGACGCTACCAGCGGCACCATGCAGTCGACTTTTTACCCGTTGGTCACACAACTGCGCGTGAATATCCCCAACACTGTCAACGATGACATTATTAAGGATCTCACCATGCTCGTCGGCAGCAACACTGTCTACCTCTGGCTTCCGGCTGGTACAAAGATCATGAGCGTGGAGGGCTTTCAGGACGACGGCAGCTCGCCGGTCGGCTTCATCCATGATCCGCAGAAAGACGCGCCCATCATCACCACCGCCGACAACAGCGCCAGCGGCAAGATGATCCTGCTCAACCTGCTCCTCGCCTCGGGCGTGCTCGCCTTCCGCGGCACACCCGGCGGAGACAACACCGCGCTCTGTGCGGGCTATCTGGGGGACTCTGCAAAGGACACCTGGATCGACTATCACCCGGAAAAAGACGTCAAGCTCCAGGCGGATTGGAAGTTTATCACAGACTTCGGCATCCGTATGCTTACAGGCGGCGAGGCGGAGGTCAAGCTCAACGGACTGGACCTGAGCGGTCCGAACAAGCGCGTGGAGCTGGATGACCGCTCGAAGCTCTCCATCGTGCTGATGGAAAACACTGAGAGTGTCATGAGGTCCAACGAAGGCAGCACCGATGCGGTCTGGACGCTCAAGGGGTCGGGCGGTCTGACCATCAAGGGGCAGTCCGGCGGTGAAACGCTGAAACTGGCCGGCGACCATGCGATCGACGGCAGCACCGGCGCCTCCCTGACATTCAATGGCATCACGCTCATCAACAACTGCACGAACAAGCCGGAGACGACGCTTGGGAAACTCACCATCTCAAACAGCACCGTCCTCGGTCTCGGCGCGGTCAACTGCGCCAACATTATCATCAACGGCGGCAGTGTCGATCTGGATGTTCCAGTGAACACGGTCGTGAAAGATTCCGGCGGCAATGAGCTGAAAAAGGTCACTCTGACCCTTTCGGAAAAGAACACCGCCGTGGAGGACGTCACCCTTTCCGGGCTTCCGGAAGGTACGGCATTCAACGACAGCCATGTCACCACCGACGGCAGCGGAAAGCTCTACCTCTGGATCCCCAAGGATGCGGAGGTGGTAACTGTGACCGTCGGCGGGAATAAGTACTATCCCAAGTCGGACGGCAGCATGACCATCGGCGATGTGCCGGAGTTCACCAGCCCGACGGAGGATGTCAGCCGCGTGGTCGAAATCATTGAATACATGACTCTGACCGTTGAAGTCACCGGCACGCCCGCGCCCGCGCTGCAATGGCAGGTCAGCCGGGATGGCGGCAAGACCTGGGAGAATATCGAGGGCGCGACCAAAGCCACCTACCAAGCGGATCTGCCTTTCTCCCTGCACGGCGCAAAGTTCCGCTGCGCGGCGACGAATAAGGATGGCACGACATATTCCCATACATTTACCGCGTACTACTGTCCCGCATATCTGCGCGGCGCGGCCTCGCCCATGCGGGGAAACGGTGAATTCATTCAGGGCGAGATCGCGACCATTACCGCCGGTTTTTACGACGGCCAAACCTGGTATCCCATAAGCTCTCTGACGGGCGTCACAGCGGAATACCGCTGGAAGATCTGCGGAAACGACGTGCCAACGGAAGAGGAGTGGGCTGCGATCCCACCCGCGGGCGAATCCTATCCCATCACCATCACGGATGAAATGGACTATCAGTATGCTCGCTTCCATGTCACGCTGACCTATCCCGACAATACGGTCAAAACCGTGATCGGTTTATGGCGGCTCCTTGTGTGCGTCACACCCGTGGTCACGGAGCAGCCTCAGAGCGTGTCCGCGGCTGTGGGTGATTCGGTGACATTCTCCGCCAAGCTGATCAAGCAATATCTCAACGCGCTGGAGTATCAGTGGCAGAGCAGCGCCGACGGCGGCCAAAACTGGACGGACATCGAAGGCGCCGGCGGCAAGAGCTATATGGAGGACGATTGGAACTACATTCCCAGCTACACGATCCCGTCCGTCACGGCGGCACAGAGCGGCCAGCTGTTCCGCTGTGTGCTCTGGAACACGAACAACCATACGGGCAGTGACCGCGTGAGCACGCCTCCCGTATACTCCGAGCCCGCGACGCTCACCGTGACCCCGCCCGCGCATGAGCACCGCTACGGCGATTGGAGCAAGGACGGTACGAACCACTGGCACGAATGTACCGATGCGGCGTGCCCGAATCAGTCCGAAAGCATCAAGGATACAGAGGCACACATCTACGACGATGATGCGGACACCACCTGTAATGTCTGCGGCTACGAGCGCACCGTGACCCCGCCCGCGCATGAGCACCGCTACGGCGATTGGCGCAAGGACGGCACGAACCACTGGCACGAATGCACGGACGCTGACTGCCCAAATAGGAACGAAAGCATCAAGGACAAAGCCGCTCACGTCTACACCGATGACGCGGATACGACCTGCGACACCTGCGGCTACGAGCGCACCGTGACGCCGCCCGCCCACGAGCACCGCTACGGCGACTGGAGCAGGGACGGCACGAGCCACTGGCACGAATGCACCGACGCGGCGTGCCCGAATCAGTCCGAAAGCATCAAGGATACAGAGGCGCACATCTACGACGATGATGCGGATACGACCTGCAACATCTGCGGCTACGTCCGCACCGTCACACCAGAGACCGTCCCTGTTTCCCAAATCACGCTTAACAAGGCGGAAACTTCGATTTCTGTTGGAAACAGCGAAACGCTGACCGCCATGGTCGCGCCTGAGAACGCCACCATCAAGGCTTTGACTTGGGCGTCCTCTGACGAGGATGTTGCCACCGTAGCCCCTGACGGCACCGTGACGGCGGTCAAGGCAGGTGCCGCGACGATCACCGCCACCGCGGCGGACGGTTCGGGCAAATCCGCAGTCTGCAAGGTCACCGTTACCGGCGATACCACGCCCTCTCAGCCCGGCGGCTCTACGGGCGGCAGTTCCGGCGGTTCTTCCTCCGACCGGGACAGCCATGACAGCAATCCGGTCATTAAAACGGAGACGAAGAACAATACCGACGGCTCTACCACCAAGACCGAGACCAAGCCTGACGGCAGTTCTGTCACCGAGAACAAGGCCGCTGACGGCTCCACCGGCACGGTGAAAACCGACAAAAACGGCCAGACCGAGGCGGCGGCCAAGGTCAGCGGCAAGGCTGTTGAGGACGCGAAGAAGAACGGCGAGGCGGTCAAGGTTCCCGTGGAGGTCGAGGCCACCCGGAGCAGCAGCACCGCCCCCACGGTGAGCATCGAGCTTCCCAAGGGCGCGGGCGAGACCAAGGTGGAAATTCCTGTTTCCAACGTGACCCCCGGTACGGTGGCGGTGCTCGTCCACCCCGACGGCACGGAGGAACTTTTGAAGGATTCCATTCCCACCGAGGACGGTATCCAGTTGACCGTGGACGGCAGCGCGACGGTGAAGATCGTTGACAACTCTAAGGATTTCATCGACACGCAAGACCACTGGGCCAAGGACGCCATCGACTTCGTGAGCGCCCGCGGACTGGTGAACGGCATGAGCGCCACGATCTACGCGCCCAACGCCTCCACCACCCGCGCCCAGCTTTGGACGATCCTTGCGCGGCAGAACGGTGCGGATCTGAACGGCGGCAACACTTGGTTCGAGAATGCGCAGAACTGGGCGAAAACCAAGGGTATCTCTGACGGCGCGAACCCCAACGCCGCCATCAACCGCGCACAGATGGTCACCATGCTGTGGCGGGCCGTGGGCCAGCCCACGGCGGGCGGTACGGCGAACTTCACCGATGTTCCCACTGACAGCTATTACGCGCAGGCCGTGGCTTGGGCCGTGGAGAACGGCATCACCACCGGCATCGGCAACGGCAAGTTCGATCCCAACGCCACCTGCACGAGAGCGCAGATCGCCGCGTTCCTGGCACGCTCCATGAAGTGACGAAAAAACAGCTCCGGTCCCTTTCACAGGGGACTGGGGCTGTTTGCAGTGAACTGCTGCTTTTGCACCGCTGGAATCAATGAAGGCTACCCGATCTCAGAAAACGGCAAGTTAGTCGTTTTAACAAGCGGGGGCCGGGAGTTTCGGCAGCACGCAGAGCACACCAAGAGTGGTGATACCACCCCTCGTCTCGCACATGCGGAAAGCACTGAACACATGGTGTGTAAGCCACAACTCTGACAAAAGCAAAAAAAGATCACGCAGCCCAGCGGGGCCGCGACGCCGGAGGAAGCGGACACACGCCACAGACGTGCATCCGCTTCCTCCGGCTGTTCTTTCGGTGACGATTTCGCTGGCAGCTCAAGACTGTGCTGTGGCCGGGGAGGGAAGGCTCCTGTTTCGGCGTGTAAGCGCTTGTGTGCGATCTTTCTCCGAAAGCCGAGTGTGTACCCGCTTTCGCCTGTAAAAGCGAACGTGGGCCGTTTGTGCGAGAAGTTGAAAGATGCGATGAGAAGCGGTTTGGAACAGCATTGTGGCGGTAACTTTTTAACGATAGTTGCGGGAACGGTTTTGGACGAAAAACCGGACTTTACAGGAAGGTTTTTCGAGTGGCAAAGGCTGTTCGATAAAAGCACAGACCGGCTATAATTTGTCAAGCTGAAATCTCATTTGGGATGCAGGGCGTATAGGCCTTGTTGTCTCTCATAACGGCGTAAATGATGGAGACCATCTTCCTGCAGGCGTGGCCCACGGACGCCATGTAGGGCTTCCCTTCATCCCGTTTTTTCTGGAAATAAAGCTTTAGCGCCGGATCGTGGAGCACCGCCGATGAAGCCGCCAGCCAAATGGCGTGCCGCAAATAAGGCGAGCCTCGTTTGGACATACGGTTTCTGACGCCGTTGTATTCGCCAGAC
>Ga0129314_1002056_pt1 | contig 12097 bp, 9 predicted proteins | sample O1111metagenome_FD_94431 | JGI IMG/M metagenome (GOLD analysis project Ga0129314, IMG submission 94431) | Orangutan individual fecal microbial communities from fecal samples from Wisconsin, USA - O1111 metagenome | ecosystem: Host-associated > Mammals > Digestive system > Large intestine > Fecal...
CTTCCTTCAGATGAGGGGTGGTACAGAATTCGCAGGGCGCTTCCTTTCCCTGAAGGACCCGGTAGCATTTCTTTCCCTCCAGCGAATCCACATGGAAGGTTTCCATGCCTGCCTTATTAAGGAACAGCAGATCATAGTTCTCAACATCCGAGACATAGATAAGTTCCGGGATATCATTCATGGGTCCACGAAGGCCTTCTGCCATGCGGGACAGGTGTTCCTTCCTTTTCCTGTTTTCTTCTTCGGCTTTCTCCAGTTCCCTTTGACGCTTTGCCTGGTTGGCACTATATATGTATAATAAAACCATAAGTAGGACAAAGGCGCAGTTCAGGATGAACATGCTCCTTTGTGCAGAACGCACGCTTTTTTCAGAAAACATTTCCGCTGTGGCCACGGTCTGGTCCGCCAATCCGAAAAATGCTTCACTGGCCTCGAAGAGGGCATCCGTATCCCCGCCCGCGCGCACAAGATAAATTTCCTCTTTCATCTGTTCCCATTCATCACGCATCCGGACAATAAGCCCCTGAAACTCGTCACTGTCAAGACGCGTAAGTCCATGCTCCCCCTGCCCGGTCTGCAGCTCCTCCAGGATGCCTTCTATCTGCCCAATCAGTGCATCGTTGGGCAAATGATTCAGCTCCTGTTTTATCAGACGCTGTGTGGCTCCGCGCACCACACCGGCATAATTTATGACCTTGGCATTTCCCTGCAGGTTATGAATGAAGAAGAGGGAGACCAGACTTGAAACAAGAAGGGCCGCAATCAATATGATTGGAAATATTTTCTTTTGCATGTGGTACCTCCAGATTAAAATAGTGCTAATAATCCATTCATATAATCATAACAAATTGGGAGATAAAGTCAATAACAACCCGAAACATTCTGCTGTAAAGCAGATATTAGGGTATTTAAATGTCATAGATGACAGTGTATACATAGGAGAGGAGAGAAGATGGGAAAATGACTTATCAGCAGCGCAATGTTAGTAAGCCTGACAATCCATACAAAACTGCCGGGGACAGTGTAATCAATCTGCGTCTGGTGGCTTACCATGGATGGTGATTCCATGGCTGGTGTCAACTATTCGCGAAACTCATAAATGGCCCTGATATGGGATAAGCAGGAATAGGACTGCATCATAAAGCCATCATCAAGCCTTTATGAAACGGCTGATAATGGCATATAGCAGATACTCCGGAATCAGCACAGGCAGGAAATCAACACACAGGAAATCAGCTCACCAGCTCACAGGAGAAGCTGTACTATGTCAGATGGATTCCGTACAATCTGATAATTATTACCTGCATTGATTATCAATAAGGAGGTCCTGCAATATGGCAACCATAACCAAAAGGATGTGAAAGCATCCAAAGAAGTAGCAACGGGGGCATACCAGACACCACCTTTATTCAATTATTCAATTTTATTCCATATGGATACTGATTCAGATAATTGATTGATGGATGTTATAGAAACCCTGCTAACTATTCGTTAAACTAGACTTTCGCGAATAGTTGTCTGCGTTAGAGTGGATGACTCTTTCGTATCCAACATAGGCTTCCCCGGCTCATATTCCCCTGTCATTGGGCAGACGGCGCAAATCATATATTCAAACACCTCTTCTGATTCCCATAACCGTTCATTATCAGATGCTTTTGCCGGAATATCATACCGGTCATGGAAAACAAGGATGGCATAATCTGAATATGTATGATATTGTTCCATGACAACATCATAAAAAGTATCCATCAATGCATCGTTTTTCAGGCCGCATTCATTCATGGCCATCAGCAGCTGCCACATACTGCCTGGTCTGCGCATGCTTTGGGTAAATTCGTATTTCTTCAGATTTACATTTGTTGGCGAAAAGGGGATTTCCTTTGCCAGTTTCAGTTTCTTTGTCCGTTCTGCTGCGGACAGCTTCAGGAAGTTGGTATTGAAGCTGCCGTCAAACTCCCCATCCCTGTCCACATAACATCCTGCTATCCTTGTAAAGGATGTCCGTGAAAGTGTCATACGCCTTGTTAATTCCAGCATATCTTCTCTGCGTATCATTGCCAGTCATTACCTTTCTGTCATTTCCCTTTTTATGGACGGGGGCCCGGGTAATGGAGGGAATATCCTCTTTTACACAGGAAGCCCCCAGGGATTCCCCCTGTAACTATACCATAAAATCCAAAAACGTGAAACCAGAAATCACTCCAGCGTATCATCCCGCAGGGCGTCGGAAAGATTACACCGCATTACCCGTCTCCCGCCAAGATAATAAGCCAGCGCCACAAAACCAAAGATAGCCAGACAGAAAATAAGGATTGGTATGACCGGGGCTTGGGCCATGAACTCCATGGGGTCTAAATAGCTGGCCTTAATCATGAATCCCGTTACTGCCACGGCAATGGGCAGGGTAATGAGGATTGGACGTCCTGCTGTCACCAATGCTTCGATGCAAAACAGCCTTCGTATTCCTGACGGTGTCATTCCAATGGACATATACCGGGCAAACTCCCGCCTTCTCTGGCGCAGGAAGCCTAATGTATTGGAAAACACATTGGCGATTCCAATCAGCCCAAGTATGGAGCAAAGGCCGCCAAGAATCAGCTCATATCCAAAAATCATGTAATCATTGGTGATTTTCTCCTGGATACGGTTCTCAATCCCAATCCCATACTGTCCGCCAAACAGCTCCAGCACATCGTTCTCCAGCGCATCCAGGTCTGCCAGGGAAGCCCCCTCTGCAGCCAGTATCCGTATACAGGTATCCTGCCGCCCTTCCCCTATGTTCACGGATATTTCTTCCCACAAAGACAGAGGGATGAACTGTACCAATGAATGGCTGTCATACTCCTCCCTCAAAACAGGGACCTCCTGCGTATAGGCAATGACCGGGATTTCCACGGCTTCTTTTTGTCTGCTTTCATTCTGCCCTGTTCCTGCCAGTGCCTCTCCTGTCCCTCTTCCCGACGTTTTGCCCTCCTGCAGCACAACCGTCCCAAGGCTTTCATCCACATAAGGAATATAGATGGGATATCGGAAGCTGCTGTTTAAGCTGTCCCATATCCGGTTCAGGACAATGGCTCCGTCAAGCCGCGGCAGGGCCCCAATCCTACTGCAGTATTCCATGAAGCTGTCATCATCCAGCACAACTACAGGCGCCCGTACCAGCCATGCATCATTCACTTTTTCGGCCGAAGGACCCGCGACCATGCCAATCCCGCCAAGGGCGGCCAGTTCCTGGCTCTCTCCGCTTTCAGGAATGCGGGCAGCGGCCTCCAGCCTCTGATACACGGCCAGGTCCCTTATGCGGTCCAGTGCCTGCAGTTCCTTCCACTGCCGTGTCATCCTGAAATCCTCTATATCCATATCCTCCACCGTGGCCATGACATCCCACATTGACTGATACTTTTCAAAATAAGTATATCTTGTGCTGATACCTGAAAGGGTAAAGAAACACAGGGTCAGCGTAAAACCCAGACATGCAAGCGTCAGGGACAGCGTGGAGGTATACATTGCCCTTTTCCTGGCTTTCATGGAATTTCCGGCCAGTTCGCCTTCCATCCCAAACAGGAACCGCAGGATATGGGAATGTCCCTCCTTTTTAAGCTTCCATTCGCCGGTATTGCGGATAGCTTCCAATGGCGGCATCCTGCTCAGTTTTCCTGCCGGAATCCATGCTGAACCCAACACGGTAAGAAAGGAGGACAGGATTGTCACCACGAATACCATGGGATGATACCTGAAACCGGCTTCATGCCTGCCCGGGATATCTGCTGCTATCAGTTCAATTGCCTGGATTACCCCAAAACTGAGGGCAATCCCTATCATGCTGCCAACAAGAATCGGCACCACACTGAGCATCACCGCCTCCTGTATCAGGCAGGTCCGTATCTGTCCGGGAGAAGCCCCCACGCTGGACAAAATACCAAGCTGGTGTATCCGCGCATTCATGGACATTGCAAAGGAATTGCGGATGATCAGTATCAGTGAAAGGGAAACCATCAACAGGATGACCAGGTAAAATGTCATTAAAAGCGGCGGTGAATCATCCTGCGGATCATGAATCAGGTATCTGGATAAAAGCTTCAGGTTGTAGGAAACCGCGCCCTCCTCCACCCCCAGCCGTTCTGCAATCAGGGGCATGTCCCGGAAAATGCTTCTGGCATCCTCGAAATAAATATCGGCAGCAATTTCCTGTCCGCTGGAAAGCTCCTCATTGACCACTACCTTTTTAACATTGCCAAAGTTCTGTATCATCATGAGGCGGTCCCTGTCCCTATCCCTGTCACTGTCACTATCCATATCCCATGTAATACGCCCCTGCCAGTCTCCTTCCTCCAATATGATTCCCTCTACCTCATACACCCAGAAACCATAAAACAGGCTGCACAGAAAAGAAAGGAACAGGGCCGATATAAAAGCCGCCGCAAGAATGGATATGCTGGAAGCCCGGTTGTTTTTTATATAACTGATTGAATATTCCCTCCACATATGCCTACCCCCGCTTCCGGTCGCTTATGATATGACCGTCCTCTATGGTTATGATGCGGCCGGCTTCCAGGGCAATGGACTCATCATGGGTTATGAGCAGGATGGTCTGGTTTAAGCTTTGGTTGGATAACTTCAGCATATCGATGATTTCCCTGGAATTCTTCCGGTCCAGGTTGCCTGTGGGCTCATCTGCCAACAGCAGGGCCGGCCGGTAAATCAGGGAACGGGCAATGGCGGTCCTCTGCTGCTGCCCTCCTGATAACTGGTCCGGCAGGGCATCCAGTTTACCGGAAATGCCCAAAGAGTTTACCAGCTGGTCAAAATATTCCTGGTTTGGCTTCTTTTTGTCCAGTAGAAGCGGCATCAGTATATTCTGCCGGACCGTCAGGGTCGGAATCAGATTATAGAACTGGTAAACCAGTCCCACCTTCCTGCGGCGGAAAATAGCTGACTGGGTGGGATTCAGGGCAGCGATATCCCTGCCCTCTATGAGAACCCTGCCCTCAGTGGGTCTGTCCACGCTTCCAATCACATGCAGCAATGTGGATTTTCCTGAACCAGAAGCCCCTACAATGGCCACAAATTCCCCCTTATGGACCGAGAGGTTAATCTTATCCAGGGCAATGACCTGACTGGCCCCTGAGCCATATACCTTACTCAAATCCTCACATTTTAAAATTTCCAAGCTTTTTTCTCCCTTCCTGTCATTCTGACTTCGGTTTCATCATAACAGGTCAAAGTGACTGCTCAGTGACTGTAAAACCGGATTTCAAAGGCCGCGCCTTTGCCTGGAAGATTGACTGCGCGGATTGTGCCATTCTGCCGTTCAATGATTTCCCTGGCAAGGGAAAGGCCGATGCCGATTCCATTGCCAGACGCATTCTTACCTCTGTAAAACCGTTCAAACAGATGGGGGATGTCTTCCTTGTCAAACCCCTTTCCTTCATCCCACAGGATGATTTCCGTGTAAAGGGGGTTTTGGGAACAGGCGCAATGGATCCTTCCCCCTGGGGGCGTGTATTCCGCACAGTTTTTAAAAAGGTTCATCAATGCTTCCATGGTCCAGTCCAGGTCAGCCAGTATCTTCATTTCCCCCATTTCCGATATGTCAACAGACAATCCGGCTGCCTCAAACACTTCCTGTAAATTGTCGGCGGCAAGGCTCACTGCTGTATAGACATCCACTGCCTCCATTTTCAAGGGAAGGATCCCTGCGTCAAGGCGTGACAGGAGAAGCAGGGCCTCCTCCAGATGGGTCAGCCGTCCCAGCTGCTTGTGAATCTGTGCCAGGTAATCCCTGGATGGATGTTCCTCCATCATCTGTGCGGACAGGGAAATGGCTGTTATGGGCGTTTTTAGCTGGTGGGCAATATTGGACAGGTTTTTTGCAAAACCTGCTTTTGCTTTTACGGCAGCCTCCCTTGTCTGATACAGCATGGTCACGGTCTTGTAGATCTCATCCTGCAGCTGGGAGAAACCGTCTTCTTTTGCGGGCAGGAGAAGTTCAAGGCTTCCTGTATCCACTTTTTCAAGGTACTCTGTCAGTTCTTTTATGCGCATACATTCCTTTTTGCGCCAATACCGGAAAACAGTGAAAAACAGCAGGGCCCCGGCGCCAAAACCAGCTGTTGCAGGAAGGATGGCGTATCCGGATGTGTGTTTCAGAAAGTCAGACCGCCGGTAACCATAATCCAAAAGCACATTGTGATCTTCTGCCAATGCGGCCTGGTTTTTGATTCCTTTTATCACAGGGAGCAGGGTCTGTTCCAGTTCCGGATCTTCTTCCAGGATGTCTCCGCACACACTGCCCAGCAGCTGGAACTGTGTGCGGTTATTCATCCCTGCCATCACCGCGGCTGTCACGGAGGACGCAATCAGGCAGGCTGACAGCATGAATCCCAGTAATATTCCCATGTTCTTCTGTCCAATCATACGCAGTCCTCCATACGGTAGCCAAAGCTGCGGATAGTCTTCAGGCAGGAGGGCTGGCCCAGCTTGCCGCGCAGGCGCTTGATGGTAACGGTAAGCGTATTGTCATTCACATAGTTCCCATTACTGTCCCATACCTGTTCTAAAAGCATTTCCCTGGACACGGTCCTGCCTTTATTCTGCAATAAAACCAATAACACCTGGTATTCCGGCTGGCTTAAGGCGACTTCCTCATGCCCGCAGAATACCCTCATACTGCTCCGGTCCAATGTGATACCGTCACAGGTAAGATACTGCCCGGATGCATATCCTGCCCTGCGCAGCAATGCGCATATACGTGAATACAGGACCTCCAGTTCAAAAGGCTTCACCACATAATCATCAGCCCCATTCCGGAAGCCGGACACCATATCATGGGATTCACCGCGTACCGTAAGGAAAATGACCGGAAGCTCCCTCCATCTTAAACGGATCCACCTGCACAGCATGTCCCCCTGGCCGTCCGGCATATTCCAGTCCACCAGCACAATTGCGGGAACCCGGCGTACCATGGCCTGCCTGGCCTCCTCCATTGTTGTAAAAACCGAAACCCGGCAATCGTGCTGCTCAAGATATTCTTTGACCGCATGTGCAATTGCCTTATCATCTTCAATGTGATAAACTTCAATCATTTTGTCCTCTCCGCTGAATAAAAAAATCCGGTTGCCTGACAAACACGCAGGACTGCCGGAACAGAATCCGGTCATTTGGTAATCAAAGGGTCACAAGACAGATTGTGCCCCACAGCGCATCTGCGTTGTGAGGCACGAAACTCCTGTCCAATGTAACCCCTATCTAATACAGATTATTATAAATCATAATACCGCTGGAATTCTGCCGGATGGGGAATCTGTGACAGCTCCCGGCTCTCTTCCCGTTTCCTCTTAAGCCATACTTCAATCAGCCGTTCCGGGAACACCCCTCCCTGGGTCAGATATCCATGGTCTGCCTCCAGGGCATCCAGGGCCTCGTCCAGGCTTTTTGGCAGGAACTGTATTTTTGCCTTCTCCTCATCCGGAAGTTCATAGAGATTGCAGTCAAACGGCCCCCACCCATGCTCTGCCGGGTCAATCCTGTTCTTAATCCCGTCAAGGCCTGCCATGAGGATTGCCGCATATGCATAGTACGGATTGGCTGTCGCATCCGGGTTCCTCAGTTCGAAGCGCTTTGCCTTTGGGGTCTTTGCATAAGCCGGAATACGGATGACGGCGCTGCGGTTGGATGTGGCGTATCCAATGGTCACCGGCGCTTCATATCCGGGCACAAGGCGCTTGAAGGAATTGGTGGATGGGTTTGTAAATGCACACAGGGACGCCACATGCTTTAACAGACCGCCTATAAAATAGTGGGCTGTCTGACTCAGGCCCGAATATCCATTTTCATCATAGAAAACCGGTTCCCCATCCTTCATCAGAAGCATATGGACATGCATTCCATTGCCGGCCTCTTTGTAAATGGGTTTGGGCATGAAGGTGGCTGTCCTGCCGTCCTGGATTGCGGCGTTATGGATTACGTATTTGATGATCATGGTCTTGTCAGCCATGTCCACCATGTCGCCCAGCTCCACCTCAATCTCCATCTGTCCCGAACCGCCCACCTCATGGTGATGGTACTTCACATCCACTCCCCAGTCCTGGAGCATCATGCACATCCTGCTTCTTAAATTATACGCCACATCCTGCGGCGCGGCAATATGATACCCCCCACCGCCCGGAACCTGGAAGCCTTTATTGTCAGCGCTCTCGCGGCCGCTGTTCCAGGCAGCCTGTCTGGTATCCACTGTAAATGCCATGCGCTGCGGTTCCACCATGAAACTCACATTGTCAAACAGATGGAATTCAAATTCTGGTCCGATGAGCATCTGGTCCGCAATGCCCTGTTCCTTCATGTATTCAATGGCCCTTAAGCTTACATTCCTGGGATATTGGTCAAAGGGCCTGTTTTCCTTTCCTATGACACAGACATCCCCGCACATGGTCAGTGTTGGAATTTCTGTAAACGGATCCACCACAGCGGTTTCCGGGTTGGGTATGAAGACCATATCACTTTTTTCCACCGGGGCGTACCCATAATTAGAGCCGTCAAAACCAATGCCCTGTGTAAAAATCCCATCGTCAAACCTCTCAACCGGAATCGTGATATGCCTCCAGCGGCCACTTAAATCCGTCATTTTGAAATCAATCATCTTGATTCCCTTTTCTTCGCAGATACGTAAAATCCCTGAACTCTTTGACATGTTCTTCCCCTCCAGATTGTTTTTAAAGCAAATGTGTCCTGCTATATTGATTTTACCATATCTTTGGGAATTAATCGTCAATTAAATCTGTCTTTTTCAATAATTTCCGCATTTCCGTAAAAATCCGGGACATCCGGGGCTGTTTTGGCGCGGCCTGTAAAATATGCGCCGTATCCATACATCTTCACTCCCATGCGGCGGGCTATGTATTCATATCCCCCTGCCAGGATACGGATATCCGGATCCGAACCGTCCGTGCCCATCCGGTCCTTGAGGCGGGTCATGGCATGGCCAATGTGTTTTCCCACATGATGATCCGCATCCTTCCACTCCTTATCAATCATCCCCATGAGCTGGAACTCCTTATCGCCCCCGGCAATGGTCAGGGTCCCGGCCCCATAATCATACATCTTCAGACAGATATACTGTATCTTTGATTCGACGCCATCAACAATATCCATGATATCCTGGTCTTCCTCTCCGGTCCCAAGCCGCTTTCCCATGCGGACCCGCGCTTCGTATATTTTGTTATACGCCATCAGGCAGTCAGAACTCTCAGCAAATTCATTTCGCACATGGCGCTCTAGTCTCGGATTAGCCCCTGTTATAAAATTCCCATTCATAATCTCAAATATATGTGTCTTAATCATCTTATTCCAACTCTTTCGCAAATAAATGATGCTTTGTATATACTTGTGTCTCAAACTAGCTGCCGCTCCTGTACGTCCTTGTTCATATGCATATATAGTATTTAGTATAACAAAACATGGCTGAAATATCAATATTTTGAATCCTATTCCTGCTCCGGCCGTGGTATGGAGGACTGTCCTCCCATGGATGTCTTTTACAGCCTACATTACGGCTTTGGCATTAAGGAAAGGCATCAATCATGAATATGACTGATGCCTTATGTAATGTTCCTGTTATTCATCTGCCCTTATTTGAGAATGCTTTCCTTTTTATTAAGGATTGCTTCTACTGCCGCGCAGGCCGGGCAATCACAATATTTTGCCCCTGCAGCCTTGATTTCCTTGGCATGGGCAGCCACTACCGGGGCGTGGTCAGCCCCAAAGACCTGTGCTCCGGCATCCGACTCAGCGAATCCGATTAAACTGTCAATCGGCATGATATCTGCTTCCAATTCCTTTACGTATGTTTCGGTTGCCTCTGCCTCCCTGTCCGTTCCGACGGCTGCCAGCCAGGCCTCTGCTGCTGCTTTTGTCTCGCTGTTGCAGGTTGCGGCGTTTATTAACTCGTTGGTCTTTTCTACAACATAACTCAATACATCCTTGTCCATAACCAGTACCTTCCTTCTTCTGAAATTTAACTATATATTACCATAATTACCTGACGTTTGCAATTCGGCAGCGGGTATTTTAAACAATAATCTTTGTCTGCCCTGATTAACAGTCCCAATGGTTCGCCGGAGCTATACGCAGCTATAATAATCAATACAACCATATGCAGCTATAATAATCAATGTTCCCTAGCATAGTTTACATAAAATAATTATGTAAACTATGCTAGGTTCCTTCTTCTGGTCCATTGCATATAATGGAAACCTTAATCGTACTTATCGCCTGTCTTATAATCATCCCTTGCCCAGTTGGGGGCGTTGATGGGGCCTGCCTTGGCATTCCCGTTTTTTGCCGCGCCCTGGATTTCCGGCACCTGTGCCTGCTCATTTTTCGGATGATTCATTTTGTGATGGTTTTCTGTCCCATGGTTATCCGGGTCATAGGGACTTGGCCGTCTCATACCTGCTTTTGCCATAATGATACCTCCTGTCTGGCAATAGTTTTTGTATCCCGGCAGAAAGTATGCATGGTTTCAAGTATAAGCCATATTTTCCTATCCCATTTTATTCCATATTTTTAGCTGCATGTCTTCCAATGCATTTCCCCAAAAGCTCCATCATAAGTCCTACCTGGATTGGCTTTGACAGGTGCCCGTCCATACCGCTTTCCATGGATTTCTTCGTATCCTCATCAAAGGCATTGGCGGTAAGGGCGATTATGGGAATGGTCCTGGAATCCGGTTTTCCCGAAGTGCGTATCTGCCTGGTTGCCTCCAGGCCATCCATTACCGGCATGCGTATATCCATCAGTATGGCATCAAATCCTCCTGGCCCACTGCTGCAGAAATACTCCAGTGCCTCCTGTCCGTCACAGGCGCAGGTCACGGAAAATCCGTTCATTTCAAGGATGTTCTGTGCAATCTCCCGGTTGATTTCGTTGTCCTCTGCCAGCAGGATGCGGCGTCCGCAAAAATCAGGCAGAGGGGCGGCTTCCTTCTGCGGCACATTGGATATCCCCTCCTGTGCATAATCAAATCCCAGTGTAAAGAAAAATTCAGAGCCTTTTCCTATCTGGCTGTTTACTTCCAGGGTGCCGCCCATCATCTGCACCAGACGGCTGGCAATGGACAGTCCAAGACCGGTTCCCCCATAGCTGGCCGCTGTTCCTGCACCTGCCTGTTCAAAGGCGTTAAAAATACGGTCCAGGGCTGACGGTTCTATCCCAATCCCAGTATCGGCAACGGAAAACCGAAGGATTGCCCTTGGCGTTTCCTCCAACGGTTCCACTTTTACTGTGATGCCGCCCTGTTCCGTGAATTTAACCGCATTCCCGATGATGTTGACCAGAACCTGGTTCAGCCGCAGTCCATCTGCAAGGAGCTGCCTGGGACTGCTGTATCTGTTTTCAAACCGTATATCCAGGTGTTTTTCCTCTGCCTGGGTGCGGAACAGGGATTCCAGCCCGTCCATCTGCTGCCTAAAATCCATGGGACTGCTGTTGAGTTCCATTTTGCCGCTCTCAATGCGTGACATATCCAGAATGTCATTAATCAGGTCCAGCAGATAGGCGTTGGCTGATTCAATCTTCTCCAGGCAGGACAGGGTCTTATCCCTGTCATCCAGGACTTTTTTAGCAATGGTAGTCATGCCGCTGATGGCATTCATGGGTGTGCGTATCTCATGGCTCATGCGGGAAAGGAAATCCGTCTTGGCCTTGCTGACCGCATCTGCTTTGGATTTCATGACAAAGGAAGGGATAATCCTGACCAGTTCCTTTAAGAGCTTGCACTGCTCCTGTGACCACTGATAATCCGGCTCATCCACCTCAAAACTCATGGAACCCACATACTCACCGTAGTTCCAGATACCGGCATGGAGGCATGATGCAATCCGTGAGATTCCGTCCCGGACATTGTGGTCGGCCAGGCCATCCTCATCATACATATTGGAACAGATGTCGAAATCCTCCTTGGAGGCATAAAAATCCTGCCCCAACTGAAGGTCCGCCCGGTTGCGCGCCCACTGATAGGAGAAACGGTAGGACAGATAAGCCTGGCTGGCTTCAATAATGGATACCCGGTCCAGGCAGTATTTCTTTCCGATTCTGGAAA
>Ga0129314_1002059_pt1 | contig 12080 bp, 10 predicted proteins | sample O1111metagenome_FD_94431 | JGI IMG/M metagenome (GOLD analysis project Ga0129314, IMG submission 94431) | Orangutan individual fecal microbial communities from fecal samples from Wisconsin, USA - O1111 metagenome | ecosystem: Host-associated > Mammals > Digestive system > Large intestine > Fecal...
AAACCAGGGCGGTGAAATTCCTCAATGAACCAGTCCTTGAGTCCTCCATGGCTGGCGGTGCCGGTGGGACGAGCCAGCGTATATCCGCTGGAGGAGGCCAGTACCTGAGCGATCAAAGGCGCTCTGGGAGGAGTATGTTCGCCGTATTGGTAATAAATTTCCTCTCCCTGTGAATGAAAAGCGTATAGCTGACGTACCGGTTGCGTACGAATAAACCGGCAAATGGACCGTGTTTCCGGTTCACTTTCCGGCCGTTCACCGCCGTATTTTCCCGGACCAGGACCCAGAATGCCGGCGGATTGTTCCGCTTGCTTGCAAAGCTCGAACCCCGCGTCAAAATTATGGTTGAGGTCTACTCCCCGGGCATTTGCCTGCCAGCGGGAAAAATCTCCGCCGCACAAGGCACTAACCTGCTGCTCCATACCAGGCGCACCGGCGGCCCCTTCCAGCGCAATGGAGATGCCATCGGGGTTTAGTGCGGGCACTACAACCAGTCCCTGATGATCCAAAGCTTTTTTGACTTGGATATCGGCAAGGGGATGATTTTGTGCTATACTAGAAAACAGATCATCCAGAAAGCGAAACAGCAGAAGAACCGTTAGCCATTCCTGGCCATGGACGCCGCCGACAAACAGAGAAAAACGGCGGGAATTGCCTAGGCGGACGGCGTAAATGCCACGGCCCAGCAGTGAACGCCCGATGGGAAAAACCGCGGCGCTGCGCCCGTTACAGAGAGGCTGGTAAGTACGCATTTTTTCCCGGATGCGGGGAAAAGCAGGCGGCAGCGTATAAAAGGATGGTTCCATAACAATCACCTCACAGCATTTTCTTTTTACTATATGAGCCGAACAAGGCCCTATATTTCAAAAAATCCGCAAAAACAAGCCTTTTTGGGCAGTTTTTCCGCAAGAGAGGAGCAATGTCATGTCCCATACAGAAAAGACCATTGATTCTACCCGTATTTTTGAAGGAAAGGTCGTCCGCCTGCGTCGAGATACCGTGGAACTGGAAAACGGCAAACAGACGTTTCGAGAGGTCATCGACCATCCGGGCGGGGTTAGTATTTTGGCAATGGATGAAGAAGGAAAAATCTTTTTTGTCCGGCAGTTCCGCTATCCATTTGGCAAAATGCTGCTGGAACTGCCTGCTGGAAAGCTGGAGCCGGGAGAAGATCCTGCCCAGAGCGGACGCAGAGAACTGCGGGAGGAAACCGGCTGCACCGCAGGTCGGTTTGAATCCATGGGCAGTCTGATCCCTACCTGCGCATACGATACCGAGGTGATCCATTTGTTTTTTGCTTCGGACCTGACCCGTGGGGAGCAGGATTTGGATGAAAACGAATTTTTATCAGTGGAGCGCTATACGCTGGATGAGGCGCTGCAAATGGTGCTCAGCGGAGAAATCGTTGACGCAAAAACCCAGATCGGGCTGTTCAAATACCAGGCTTTGCACAATGCGGGCCGCATTTGACAAATCCGTTTTTTTAAGAGGTAATCTATGGAAAAAAAGCAATCGTTTGGACTGCGAAAAAAAGATTTAGCCGTCATTGGTGCGCTGTTGCTGCTGGCTGTCAGCTGCTGGCTGGCTTATCGTCTCTCCTACCGGACGCCTGAAAAACAAAATCTGGCGGTTATCATGGTTGATGGTCAGGAAGTGATGCGGCTGAATCTGCTGGAGGAAAAGGACAGGATATTCTCCCTGGAGGAGGATTACGGGGTGCCGGTATCGTTTCAAATTGAAAATCATAAAATCCGGTTTATTCAGGTCACCTGCCCCGACCACATCTGTGAAAACGCGGGATTTTTGTCGATGGAGGGGCAAAGCGCAGTATGTATGCCCAACCGTACCTCGTTAAGTATTTATGGAGAAGAAGGATAACGGTGCCTGTGAAAAACAACTGGGCCGGAGGATATTTTCTCTGGATTTTGTATATTTAACCAAAAAAAATTAGAAAAATAAAGTGAAGATGTGGAATTTTTCTTCTTCTATTCCCTTTTGACAAGAAACGTGTTATAATATGGCCTGGATAGGTGCATTTCGCCAAAAAGGATGAAAAAGTTTACAATGGAAAAAAGAGGAACGATTTTGATGGCCGCCTCCGGAAAAGGCGGAGTCGGAAAATCCTGTCTGACAGTTATTTTAGGGCGGGAGTTGGCCCGATTGGGGTGCAGAACTCTGTTAATTGAAATGGAGCCCGGCCTTGGCGCATTTGACCTGATGATGAATTTGGAGCGGGGCGTATGTTGCCTTTCGGATTTTTTGTCTGGGCGATGCGCGGCGAAAGACTGTATGATACCAGTGCCGGATGAGCCTGGCTTATGGGCGGTTTTGGCACCGAATGAAAGAGAATTTTTCTATGATCCGCCGGTGTTTGCAGAAAAAACAGACGAGCTGGCCGGATCTTTTGATTTTGTTTTGATAGAAACGCCGCCGGGTTTTGGATCGTGTTTTGAGGCGGCACAGAATGCGGTGGATGCGGCAGTGATTATTGCCACGCCTGACTTACCATGCCTGCGAGATGGACGCGCGGTATCTGACCGGCTGGACGAACGGCCTCAAATTCGGCAGTGGCTGGTAATTAACCGGTTGGATACAAAACAATTTTGCCGCCGCCGGCCGATTCCACATTTGGATTTTGCCATTGATACGGTAGGCGCACAGCTTTTGGGGATTGTGCCGGAGGATCAGGAGCTACCTTATCGTTTAGGAGCAGGAATGGTTCTGCCGCAGCAAAGCAGCGCACGGGCCGCCTGCCACAATATTGCCCTGCGGCTTTTGGGGCAAACGGTAGAGTTGGGTGTATAAGAAATAGAGAAAGGATGATCTACATGACAATCGCGCTGACGGCGCATGATGAAAAAAAAGAACTGATGGTCCAATTTTGCATTGCTTACTGCGGAATTTTAAGCCATCATTCTTTGTGCGGAACTGGTACGACCTGTAAAATGGCAGCAGAGGCCACGGGATTGGAGATCGTCCGTTTTTTAAGCGGAGAGCAGGGCGGCGATCAGCAGATTGCAGCCAGGATTGCCTGCAATGAGATTGACCTGCTTTTGTTTTTCCGGGACCCTCTGACCCAGAAAGAAGCGGAGAGTGACCGCGCGCAGCTGCTGCGCTTATGTGACGTGCATAATATCCCGGTGGCAACCAATATCGCTACGGCGGAGGCATTGATCCACGCATTGGAACGCGGCGACCTGGATTGGCGAAATATTGTCCATGCAGGATAAGCATGGGGAAAAAGCGGAATTTTCTGATTTTCCCTTGCAAAAAAGGAAAAATCGTATTATAATTTTAAATCAATCCGGTAACAAAAGCTTGCCGGTTTAGACGAAAAATGTGGATTCGACGGGAGATTTCGGTCAGGCTCGGTACAGAGAAGCGCTTCTTAGGCTGGAAAGGCGCTGCCGGCGGCATGGCGAAACAGACACCCGTGCGGCAGGTAGAGGGAACGCCCAATTTGGATGGGCTGGTAGTTCTGCCCGTGTAGCTGGCGTTAACGGTCGAAAGCGGGGGGCATGAAACAGGCCCTCAAACAAGGGTGGCACCGCGGATATGCTCCGTCCCTTCCGGCGCGGAAGGAACGGGGCTTTTTATTTTGGAGCTGCCGAAAGTACTTTAGATAACCGCCTTTGGCGGACGGCAAAGATAGGAGGAACAAAGATGGCGATTTTAACCAAAGGACCCAGAGGAACCCAGGATGTGCTGCCGGCCCAGAGCTATAAATGGCAGTACCTGGAGAAAAAAGTCATGGAAATCGCGGGGCTGTACGGTTTCCGGGAGATTCGTGTCCCCACCTTTGAGCATACCGAACTGTTTAACCGGTCGGTGGGAGATACCACTGATGTGGTGCAGAAAGAAATGTATACCTTTGAGGATAAGGGCGGCCGTTCCATTACCCTGCGGCCGGAGGGTACGGCTGGAACGCTGCGCAGCGCCATCGAGCATGGACTTTTAGGCGATGCGCTGCCGGTAAAAGCGGCATATCTGCTGGCTGCGTTCCGCTACGAAAAACCCCAGGCGGGCCGTCTGCGAGAATTTCACCAGTTTGGCGTAGAGATGCTCGGCTCTCCCGCTGCGGCCAGCGATGCGGAAGTGATCTCCATGGTGTTCCACATGTTCCGGGAGCTGGGGATTGAGGCACAGCTGGAGCTAAACTCCATTGGATGTCCCACCTGCCGCGCCAAATACCAAAAGGCGCTGCATGACCATTTTGCCGCTCGCCGCGAGGAACTGTGCGATACCTGTAAAGATCGTCTGGAGCGCAATCCCATGCGGCTTTTGGACTGCAAAAGTCCCATTTGCCAGGAAATCGGCAAGGGCGCGCCCATGATGCTGGACTTTTTGTGCGAGGAATGTACCGATCACTTTGAGCAGGTTAAGGCCCGGTTGGACGCCATGGACATCCCCTATGTGATTAACCCTAAGATCGTTCGCGGCTTGGATTATTACACCAAAACCGTGTTTGAATTTGTCACCGATAAAATTGGCGCGCAGAGCACCATCTGTGCAGGCGGCCGGTACGACGGGCTCATTGAGCAGCTGGGCGGCCCGGCACTGCCAGGTATTGGTTTCGCCATGGGTTTAGAGCGAATCCTCATGACCATGGAAGCCTGCGGCAGCGCATTCCCCCAACAGCCGGAATGCGCTGCGTTTATCGGCAGCATGGGCGATAAAGCCGGCGCCAAGGCGGCGCAGCTGGTGACGCAGCTGCGGGATGAAGGATTCTGGGCTGAGTGCGACACCATGGGCCGATCGGTCAAGGCACAGATGAAGTTTGCCAATAAGCTGGGCGCGCGATTTTCGGCCATTATCGGCGACAGCGAGCTGGAAGCTGGAACGGTGAAACTCAAAAAGATGGATGATGGGTCGGTTACCGAAATCCGGCTGGACGCAAAACCCTCGGATCCGGACAGTTTGGTGCAGGTAGTTTACGCAAGCCATCTGGAAGAGATTGCCGGCGCACTGAAGAATCAGTAACAAAAATGAAAGCGACGGTTTCGAAATATCTAGAAATTTTGATAGAGTCGGTCAATTACATTATCATCAATTATGCTCTTTCCAATATGGCGTTGCTGTTTCGGAGCAATCCGCTTTTTATCCTGTTTTTTGCATCTGAAATATGGATGTTCAGAAATTATTGGAAAAAGATGGACCGGCTGACCGCAAACAAAGCCATTTCTTCCATTTTGCTCATTGTCTGCTTTTTCATTCACATCGGTGCGATATACTGGATCGGCCGAGTTTCGGGCGATGTTATTCCTTTTTGGGAATGACCGCGCAATAACGCAATAAAAAATTTAAGTTTTTTGCTGCTGTTAACAGAAAAAATATGCCGGGTTTCCGGCAAACAACAGGAATTGATAGGAGTTGGATCAATACCATGATGCAGTCAAGAACCCATACCTGCGGCCAGTTGCGGCTGGAACAGGTTGGCCAGACCGTGACGCTGGCAGGATTTATGGAAAATGTTCGTGAGGTGGGCGGAAGCCTGGCTTTCGTTGTCCTGCGCGATTTTTACGGCACCACCCAGCTGGTAGTGGAGGACGCCGAGCTGTTGGCGCTGGTCAAGAGCCTTAACAAGGAAACGACTTTACAGGTCACCGGCGTTGTGCGGGAGCGCTCCAGCAAAAACCAGAAGCAGCCTACCGGAGACATTGAAGTGGTGCCGTCCCAGATCAAGGTGCTGGGCCGCTGCCGCCACAACGAGCTTCCGTTTGAGATCAACCGCAGCCGAGAGGCGGACGAGACCCAGCGGCTGCGCTACCGCTATCTGGATCTGCGCAACCCGGCGATCAAACAGAACATCGTGCTGCGCTGCAACGTGGTGGCCGCTTTGCGCAAAGCCATGATGGAACACGATTTTCTGGAGATCACCACCCCGATTCTGACCGCTTCCTCCCCCGAAGGTGCACGGGACTATTTGGTGCCGGCCCGCAAGCATCCGGGGATGTTTTACGCGCTGCCCCAGGCGCCGCAGCAGTTTAAGCAGCTTTTGATGACCTCCGGCTTTGACCGCTATTTTCAGATCGCCCCCTGTTTTCGAGACGAAGATGCCCGCGGCGACCGCTCTCCCGGCGAATTTTATCAGCTGGATATGGAGATGGCTTTCGCCACCCAGGAGGATGTGTTCTCGGTCATCGAGGATGTGTTCCCACCGATTTTCGCCCAGTACGGAACCTATCATACCGCTTCCAAAGCACCGTTCCGGCGCATTTCGTTTAACGACGCCATGGAGACCTACGGCTCCGACAAACCGGATCTGCGAATTGATTTGACCGTGCAGGACGCGACGAAGCTGCTGTCCGGCTGCGGTTTTGGCCCCTTTGAGGGCAATGTGGTCAAGGCCATTGTGGTCACCGATTTTGCCGGTACCCGCAAGCAGATCGACGGACTGTGCGCCGAGGTGGAGGTGCAGTCCGGCAACAAGGGATACTGGTTCCGCTATGACGAAAACGGCGAAATCGTGGGCGGCATTGCCAAATTTGTGGCGCCCATCAAAGATGAGGCCGTAAAGGCGTTGGGTCTTGTTCCCGGCTGCTTTGTGGGCCTGACCGCCGGCAAAAAGCTGGCAGCGCAGAAAACCGCCGGCGTGTTCCGCAACAAGCTGGGCGCGTTCTGCCCCAACCATATGGATAAGGAAAAATACAAGTTCTGCTGGATCGTGGACTTCCCCATGTACGAAATTGGAGAAGAAAGCGGAGAACTGGAATTCTGCCACAACCCGTTCTCCATGCCCTCCGGCGGACTGGAGATTTTGGAAAAAGCGCACAACGGCGAAATCGATCCTTTGACCATTACGGCGGATCAGTACGATTTGGTGGTCAACGGCGTGGAGCTTTCCTCCGGCGCGGTGCGCAACCACGATCCGGAAATCATGATCCGGGCCTTTGAGCTGGTGGGTCTGGGCGAAGAGGATGTAAAATCCAAATTCCCGGCCATGTATAACGCCTTTACCTACGGCGCGCCGCCCCATGCGGGCATCGCCCCCGGTGTGGACCGGATTGTGATGCTTTTGGCAGGCGAAGAGTCCATCCGGGAGATTATTCCGTTCCCGATGAACAAAAACGCCCAGGATGTCATGATGGACGCACCTGGAAAAGTAAGCGAAAAACAGCTGGAAGAGCTGCATATCAAACTGGATATCGAGGAAGAGTAGCATCTGTCAGAAAAAGCCGCCCTGTCTCCTTTTTAGGAAACGGGCCGGCTTTTTTATCTGTCAGCGTCTTCATAGGAAATGATTTCGGCAAACAAGAAGCTGCTTGATCGCAGCGAAAAAAGGATTCAGGGCTGGCGGAAAAAACGGAACCTCAAGCCGGCGGTCTTTTTCTCTCATCAAAGAAAAAAAGCTGCAAAGAAAGCACCACGGCCTGGAACAGAACAATTCCCAGACTGACAGCGGTAAAGCTGGCGAACAGCATCCAGGATGCTGCATTGGCCAGAATACTCAGCCCAAGGCAGGTCAAAATAGCAGGACGAACCCTAGGGGCAAAAAGTAAAAATGCCGCGCCGATGGCGCTCAAAAGGATGGAAGCCGCGGGAAACAGGTTTCCATAGCCTAACGGTATCCTGCTGAAAAAAGGGTAAAAACATTTGATTGTCTCTCCTGGACCGGAGGCAAAAGTCATGGCGACCCCTTCCGGCAGGAGCATCAAGATCAGGGAAATCAAAATGCCGACCAGACAGATCCATCTTTTCATTTTCATCCCTCTTTCTTCTGCCTTTTTGTTTTTATCATACCATACTTGCGTTGGCCCGGCAAGAAAGAGTGCGTAGCGTTTTCTTTCCTTGACATTTTGGGAAAAGTTGTGTTAGAATAACTCTCGTTCATCAAAGGCAGATCATTCCCAGGAAATGACGAGCCGGATAAGATGGCGGCCTGAGATGTCCGCTGCTTATCCGGTTTTTTTGAGGAAAGACAGAAAAAGGGAGATGCAAAAATGGAAAATACCAATCATTTTACGAGGGGAAAGGTTCTTTCCCCTCTGATCCGGTTTGCATTGCCGATTCTATTTGCCATTTTTTTGCAGACAATGTACGGCGCAGTAGATATGCTGATCGTTGGACAATTCAGCCACGCCGGGGAAGTTTCAGCCGTATCCACTGGGAGCTGGATTATGCAGACAGTCACCTCTTTTATTACCGGGCTGGCTATGGGAACCACTGTTTTGCTGGGAAACCGTATCGGTGCGGGAAAAGCACAGGAGGGCGGACGAGTAGTAGGCGCCAGCATCCTGCTGTTTTTGGCGATCGGTGCGGTATTGACTGTGGTTTTGGAGCTGTTTGCCGTTCCCTTTGCCCGGATGATGCAGGCGCCGCCGGAAGCTTTTGATAGTACCGTGCAGTATGTGCGAATCTGCGGCGCGGGAACTCTTTTTATCATTGCTTTTAACGTGCTGGGCGGTGTGTTTCGGGGAATCGGCAACGCAAAGCTGCCGCTGATTTCGGTAGCCATTGCCTGTGTGACCAATATTGTGGGGGATTTGCTGTTCGTCGGCGGATTGGGCTGGGGCGCAGCCGGTGCGGCAGCTGCTACTGTATTTGCTCAGGCAGTGAGCGTGGTGATATCGATCCTGATTATCCGCCGGATGGAGCTGCCTTTTTCTTTTTCCCGCCAGGAATTTCGCTGGGAGAAACACACCGTGGGACAGGTGGTGCGGCTGGGGCTGCCCATTGCAACCCAGGATCTTCTGGTCTGCATTTCCTTTTTGGCGATTACAGCCATTGTCAATGCCCTGGGGGTTATCCCATCAGCCGGTGTTGGAGTGGCAGAGAAAATTTGCGGTTTTGTTTTGATGGTTCCATCGGCCTATATGCAGGCGATGAGTGCCTTTGTGGCGCAGAATATGGGTGCTGGGCGGCCTGACCGGGCGAAAAAAGCACTGATTGGCGCCATCAGCACTTCTTTGGCCGTCGGCGTGATTTTGTCGTATTTCTCGTTTTTTCACGGCGGATTGCTGGCGCAGCTGTTTGCCCGGGACGCGACGGTTATCGCGGCTGCGGCGGAATACCTCAAAGCTTATGCGGTCGACTGTTTGCTCGTGTCTTTTCTATTTTGCATCATGGGCTACTTTAACGGCTGCGGTCGAACTGCTTTTGTCATGATTCAGGGGATTGCAGGCGCATTTCTTGTGCGGATTCCGGTTTCCTGGATGATGAGCCGGGTGCAGCCAGTCTCTTTGTTCGGCGTAGGGTTGGCAACGCCGGCTTCTACTGTTGTGCAGCTTTTACTGTGTGCAGGCTATTTTGTATGGATGCATCATCGGGAAAAAAAGATGCCGGCAGTGCCGTTTGTGGTAGAATAACACCTTTTGAAAAGAAATGCCCGGATGAATCATCCGGGCATTTCTTTTATTTGATTGCCTTAAGGCTTAGGTATCCCCAGCCGGTCTGGGGGTGGATGATTCCCTTTTGAGAAAAAACGATCAGGAGAAGCAGGGCAATGCAGGCCCAGTCATATAGATCCGATTTGGCGTGGCGCTGGCTGTGTACCACCATTTCATCTTTTTTCTCTACTCCCCGTTTCTTTTCCAATACAATCATCCATAAAAACAGGAGAATTGCTGTACAGACTGCCGCGATGCCTATCCAGTCAAGCCAGCCGGGACGAGGGTCTCCCCATAAATCCAGAAAGCCAAAGAGCAAAAACAGGCCGCTTCCCAAAAACTTATTGACGATAAACTGACATTGAAACGAGAGCACAGAGATTCCTCCAATAGTGATATATTTATCTCTTTTATGAGAAATATATCATATCTAAAAAAGAAATCAAGAAAAGGTGGACCGAAAAAAGCGGATGCTGTCACACCCGCTTTTTTGAAATATCAAAGAGTTGTCAAAAACCTTTCCAGCCGGTCCAGACACTGTCGCAGCTCATCGTCTGCATAGCAGTAAGACAGGCGTATATATCCGTCCGCCCCAAAACAGGAGCCGGGTACTGCCGCCAGTTTGGCCTCTTGAATCATCCGCAGACAGAACGTTTCGGAATCCATGCCGTATTTTTGAATGGATGGGAACAGATAAAAAGCGCCCTGTGGCTTCTGCACTTCCATCCCCATCTCAACCAGACGGCCATACACATAGTCCCTGCGGCGGCGGTAGGTCTCAACCATCGGGGACGGATCATAGTCCAGCGCGGCCGCACAGCCTTTTTGCAAAAAAGAGACCACAGAAACCACGGTATAAGAATGCAGTTTTGCCAACTGCTCGATCACCGGGCGGTCTGCGCATAAATATCCCATGCGCCAGCCAGTCATGGCGTATGGCTTGGAAAAACTCTGGATGAGGATGATTTTTTCCCGGATGTCCTGATACCGGGAAAAACTTTGATAAGGCCCATAGACCAGCTGTGCGTACACGTCGTCACAAAGGACAAAGAGATTTTTCTCCTTCGCTACCTGATAGACCGCGTCCAGCGACTCGGGGGTATAGACCGCGCCGGTAGGATTGTTGGGCGAATTGAGGAGGATTGCTTTGCTTTTTGCGGTGATATGCTGCGCCAGATTTTGCGGGGTGATCTGGAAATGATCCGCGCAGGTATCCATAGGGACATATACGCCGCTGGATAAGGCAACCAGCGGCTCGTACAAACCAAAAGCGGGAGTGGGAACGATGACCTCATCACCGGGATTTAAAATTCCGCGCAGCGCAAGATAGAGCCCTTCAGTGGCTCCAGCGACAACAAGAATTTCTTCCGGAGAATAGGACACGCCGTTTTGCTCCTGCTCAAACCGGGAGATTCTCTCCCGCAGATACAGTTCCCCCGCTCCGGGCGGATAATGGGTCAAATTTTGATCCAATGCGGTTTTGGTGGCCTCTTTAATTGGCTCCGGCGTGGAAAAATCTGGCTCGCCGATGGTAAGAAACAGGCAGCCCGGTTCTGCTTTTGCCAGAGCGGTAAACCGGCGGATGCCACTGGGCTGGCAGCCCAGCAAAGCGGCGTTCATGGTTTCCACCATGAAGATCCCCTCCTTTTGAAAAAGCCCGCCGTTTTCCACGGCAGGTAAAAAATTGGTGGAAAATCAAAGCTGTAAAAGTGTTTGATATAAAGCTACGCCCTGTTCCAGCACGCTTTCGTCAAAGCAAAACCGGTCGGAATGAAGCGGTTGATCGGAACCGGTGCCGAGGAAAAAGAACAGGCCGGGAAGCTCCTGCTGGTAAAAAGAAAAATCTTCGGCAATAAGGGCAGGCTCTTTGAGCGGCACCAATCGGTCTGGGGCCAGTAGGGCGGCTGCCTGTTCGTACAGTGCAGGATCGTTGTAAACCGGCGGATACCCTTGACTGAAGCGTACCGAGATTTGGCAGCCTGTCTCTTTTTGCACATCTTGGCCGATTTCAGCGGCCCGGCGGGTTATGTGATCAAACACCTCGTCCTGGAAAGTGCGAAGGGTTCCCTCCAGTACGGTATATGCGCTGACCGCGTTGCGCACCGTTCCACTTTGCATGTGGCCGAATTTAAATACCCGGAACTGGTCCGGCGGCAGTTCCGAATCGGCCATGCTATAGGACCGGCGAACAAATTCCACCCCTGCTGCCAGCGCATCGGCCCCCTCCCGCCATCTGGCGATGTGGGCACTTTTGCCGTTGATTTCTACCGTCATCTCGCTGGAACGGGCCATCATCGGCCCGCTGCGGGTGCTGACAGTTCCGGCAGGCAGATCCGGCCAAAGATGAATCCCGAAGATATGGCGAACGTTTAACTGGCGAAAAATACCGGTTTGACAGATGCTTTGGGCGCCGCCTGTGGTCTCCTCCGCCGGCTGAAAGACTAGCAGCACGTTGCGGGCCAGCTGATCCAAATGTCCGCTGATCCATTGGGCCAGACATAAAAGCATGGCCATATGCCCGTCGTGACCGCAGGCGTGCATCCGCCCGGGATGCGCCGAACAGAAAGAGACGCCGCTTTTCTCTTCTATGGGCAACGCATCCATATCACTGCGAAAAGCGGCGGTATCCGGTTTGCCCGCGTCAAAATAGGCCAACACGGCACAGCGGCCCGGCGTAATGATCCGGCAGCGCAGCGGCGACAGCCGATCCAGCAGATAGGCCTGAGTTTCCGGCAGCTGGTCGTCCAGCTCCGG
>Ga0129314_1002062_pt1 | contig 12048 bp, 10 predicted proteins | sample O1111metagenome_FD_94431 | JGI IMG/M metagenome (GOLD analysis project Ga0129314, IMG submission 94431) | Orangutan individual fecal microbial communities from fecal samples from Wisconsin, USA - O1111 metagenome | ecosystem: Host-associated > Mammals > Digestive system > Large intestine > Fecal...
AAGGTTTCAAAACACCGAACCATCACGATATCGGCGAAGGAGGAGATCTCATGAAGAAAATCATTGGCGTCGTTTTAGTCCTGCTGGGAATCGGAACGGGCGCTCTCGTCTGGAAAATGCATAGCGACATGCCAGAAGCGCAGGAACGGCTGGCCGCTGCCGCGTTCCTCAGCGAGCCGGTCGTCCTGCCGGAAAACGAAGGCCGTCTCGTCGTGTGCAGCGGCGTTTTGGAAATGACCGCGCCGGCGGTGGACGGAGAGCTGAACGTCACGCTGCCCTCGCCCAAGGCCGAACGCATGACAGAACGCTACGAAAACACCGGCACAGTCAGCCAGCCCAAATACGAGTGGAAAAAAATCTATTCCGGAGCGCTGGGCAGCCGCAAGATCATCGGCGAAGCCAAGCTCGGCGCTTTCGTGCTGGCGCCGGAACTGATCGCGCTGCTGCCGACGCCGGCGCTTTGTCAGGAGTTTGACGGCGAAGAACTCGCCCGCGCCGGCATGAAAATGTACAGCAGGCTCCTCAACAGCACGTGCTATCTGTCGCGCTACACATACGACAAAGAGAACTCGATGCGCTTCTCCTACCGCATGTACAGCCTCGACGGCAGCCGCCAGATCACGGTGAAGGCCATCCAGAAGGACGGGGCGCTCCATCCCGCGCCCGAACAGGCGCCGTGCGTCCTGGAAGGCATCCTCAGCCGCGAGGAAGTGCTGAAAGACAGCGAAAAAACCGGCGTCATGGGACTTGTCACCGGCGCAGTCATCGCCGTGCTGCTTCTCGCCGCGGGGATCGTCACGTTCTGCCGCAGCTGAGCCGCCGCCCGCTTTGATCTTGACGAAGCCGGTGCCGCTGCGGCGGCCGGCATCCGTCTTTTCGCCGCTGGCGTCGGTGTGTCTGTTCGGCGCCGCGCACAAACGGTCGAAAACAGAAGACGCAGCGAAAAGCAGGCCCCGTCGGCGCGGGAATCATCGATTCCACGCCGGCGGAGCCTGCCGTATCAGAAGTTTGCAGAACCTTCAGCTTCTCGTGTATTTTTCGCCCATGCGGTAGAACCAGTCGGTCAAGCGTTGGCCGAGGCGGATTTTCTTTTTGGGAGCCTCGGGCAACGGGAGAGGAGCGGCCGGCGCGCCGCGCTGCGGGGCGCGGCGCTCGCGCGGGCCACCCGGCGCCGTGAAGGCGGCGGGCGCTTCTTTTTTGGGCAGCGGCACAAGCGCGCTTCCGCGCGCGGCGCGATCAAGCAGCAGCAGCGCCAGCACCTGTTCGGCGATTTTCTTGCCGGGGGCGGTCATGCAGGCGGCCAGATCGCCCTTGACGAACAGACCGGTGCGGTACAGGCGCAGCTTCTCGCTGCCGCCGGCACGCAGCGACAGGATCTCGGCGGGGCCGCGGCGCAAAGTTTTCAGGCGCTCTTCCAGCAGCAGGCCGGGACGGACGCTCTGAGGCGGCGTGCCGGCGGGGACATTCAGCTTCAGCTCGCGCAGCGATTCCTTCCAGCGCCGGGTCTGCGTGACGGTTCTGAACAGGGCCAGCAGGCGGGCCTGTTTTTCGCCGAGCCCGGGCACTTCGGTGCAGAGCCGGCTGCCGAAAAAGACGCGGGCCCGGCTTATTTCGTCCTGTCCATCGACGGAGGCAGCCTCGATGCGCAGATCTTTTTCGCCGCCGCGCTCGCAGACGGCACGGAACGCACCTTCCAGACGGGCCTGCAGCTGAGGCAGGTCGGCGTTCAGCCGCTCGCTTTCTCCGAGGGCGTCGGCGGCAAGCAGCTGCAGCATTTTCCAGGCAGCGGCCTGACCGGCGGCGCGCTTGCTCGGGCCGCTGCCGCTGACGATCGACTCGCCGCTCAGCTGCAGTTCCACGAAGAACAGCGGGTTTTTGCCGCCCGGCGAAGGCAGATCGACGTAATGGGGCTGCCCAATGCCAAGGCGCTCGCAGCAGGTCTGCAGGCGGCCTTTCAGCTCGGGGCTGCTTTTCAGGCCGGCAAGATCGAGGTCCCTGAAAGCGTCGGCGCCGCGCTTCGTCTGCCGGACAGCGGCTTTGCCCACCTCGCGGACCAGAGCTTTCAGCGCGTCTTTCTTCGACGAGCCGCCGGCTTCGGCAATGCGGGCGCCGTTTCGAAACGCTGCGGCAGTGAATACCGGCTTGTGCTCGGGACCGTCTTTGGCGACGATGCGGTATTCCACGCCGTCACGGACGAGGACGGGCTTTTCCGCCGCGGCGTTTTCTGCCTTGTCCACGCCGTCTGCTCCGCGGCCGCGGGACGGCTGCCCGTGGCGGGCTAAGATACGGCGGTAGCGGGCGCGCAGTACGACGGCACGCTTTTTCTGCTCCTCGGCGGAAGCGTGATTAAGGCGGCACATGGCGTCGCGCGCGGCGTTGCGCTCCGCCTCGGTGCGGTCGGAGCCGAGGCCTGTGCCCGAAGGCTCTTTGCCAAGAGAGACGGTGCTTTCGAAGATGATCTTGCCGTTGGCGCGGCGGCGCATCGTGCTGTAGCACGGCGCGCCGAGCTTTTCATATGAGCAGTCGCGCTTGAGGTGGCGGCGCGAATCGAAGCCCGCGCCCTGGTCGGGGTAGTCGGAGAAGCTCTGCAGCAGCGCGCGCACGGCGTCCAGTCCGCCGTCGAGAAAGAACGCTCCGGCCACGGCCTCGACCGAGTCTTCCACCATCGCGTCGGAGACTTCCACGCCGTCGCACACGCGCAGCATCCGATCGAAGCCGGCTTCGTAGCCCCAGGCACTGAGATTGCGTCCGCACACCAGTTTGGAGCGCTCAATGGTCATAAAACCTTCGTCGGCCTCGGGATATTCCCGATAGAGAGCCTCGCCGACCAGCAGCCCCAAGGCGGCGTCGCCGAGGAACTCAAGGCGTTCGTTATTCATGCTCGGGCTCTGGCCGTCGGCGCCGGAGCGCTGCGTGAAGGCCAGACGCAGCAGTTCGGGGTCGCGGAACTGATAGCCGGTGCGCTTTTGCAGGCTGTCGGCGCGCTGCCGGAACTCCCTGGGCATGTTTTTTTCGCTCATTCATTCACCTCCTTTCGCCAGTCTTTATGCGCCAGCTCCGCCGGCGCTTCGCAACAAGACGATTCTAACACACCGCGCGCCGCTGCACAAAAAAACGCCGCGTCCCTTTCACGGGGAACGCGGCGTTTCACGATTTTCGCGAAAATCACTTTTTTGCGGCGGCGGCAAAAGCGCGCACGGAGATGCCCAGCTCGTCGAGCTGAAGCGCTTCGACCTGTGAAGGCGCGCCGGCCATCAGGTCTTGGGCCTTGGCCGTCTTTGGGAAGGCCATCACCTCGCGGATGCCCTTGCAGCCGCACAGCAGCATGCAGAGACGGTCGAAGCCGACAGCCAGACCTCCGTGAGGCGGCGTGCCGAACTTGAGCGCATCGAGGAAAAAGCCGAAACGGCTCTGCGCCTCCTCGGGCGTGAAAGCCAGACACTTGAAGACCTTCTCCTGCACTTCCTCGTCGTGGATGCGGATCGAGCCGCCGCCCACTTCGATGCCGTTGAGCACAAGGTCGTAGGTGCGCGAACCGCAGCGCGCGGGATCGCTTTCGAGATAGGAGAGATCCTCGGGGTTAGGCTGGGTGAAAGGATGATGCGTCGCCACCCAGCGGTTTTCGTCGGCGCTCCACTCCAGCAGCGGGAAGTTGGTGACCCAGAGGAACTCCCAGCCCTCGCGCACCAGGCCGTGCGCCCTGGCAACGTCGAGGCGCAGCTGTCCCAGCACCGTGGCAGCCAGCATCGCGTCGGCGTTGGCGATCAGGAAAACTGCGTCGCCGTCCTGCGCCTGCGCCAGTTCGAGGAACTGCGCCTTGTGCTCGTCGTCAAGGTATTTGGCCAGCGGCCCCTTGAGCACGCCTTCCTTGATCTGAAAGAACGCCACGTCGGGCGCGCCCAGCTTCTTTCCGGCGGCGGCCACATCCTCGCACTGCTTGCGCGACCATTTGGCGCCGCCGGGTACGGCGATCGTGCGGATCACGCCCCCGCCGGCAAGCAGGCTCTGGAACGGCGCAAAGCTGGTTCCTTCGAACGCCGCGGCGACGTCGTGGATTTCAAAGGGAATGCGCAGGTCGGGCTTGTCGCTGCCGAAACGGCGCATTGCCTCGCCGTAGCTGAGGCGGCGGAAGGGCGCCGCGATCTCCACGCCGAGGATCTTCTTCCACAGGCCGGCGATGTAGCCCTCGAGCAGATCATACACGTCTTCTTCGGTGACGAAGCTCATTTCGATGTCAACCTGGGTGAACTCGGGCTGACGGTCGGCGCGCAGGTCCTCGTCGCGGAAGCATTTGGCGATTTGGTAGTAACGGTCCATGCCGGAGATCATCAGGATCTGCTTGAACAGCTGCGGCGACTGGGGCAGCGCATAAAATGAGCCGGGCGTGACGCGGCTGGGCACGAGGTAATCGCGCGCGCCCTCGGGCGTGGACTTCATCAGGATCGGCGTTTCCACCTCGGTGAAACCGCGGCCGTTCAAATAGGCGCGGGTGTACTGCGCCACCTCGTGGCGCGTGCGCAGGTTGTTCTGCATGCGCTCGCGGCGCAGATCAAGATAGCGGTAGGTAAGACGCAGGTTTTCGTCGACGTTTTCCGTCTCGTCGCCGATCTCGAAAGGGATCTGCGCGGCCGACGACAGCAGCAGAAAGTCGCTCGCCACCATCTCCCACCGCCCGGTCGCCATATGAGGGTTGAGCATGCCGTCGGGGCGTACGCGCATCGTGCCCTTCACGGCGATCACGTATTCGCTGCGCAGATCGCCGGCGTCAGCGTGCACCTGCACGTCCACTTCGGGAGTAAAAACCACCTGCACGCTGCCCGACTTGTCCCACAGTTCGATGAAAATCACGCCGCCATGGTCGCGGCGGCTGCGGACCCAGCCGTTGAGCACGATCTCTTTGCCGACCTGCTCTTCGCCGACCAGTCCGCATTTGACGGTTCGCTTCCAGCTTGAATCAAAAATTCCCTTGCGCATTTTCTCCAAACTCCCTTGTTTGTTCAAAAAAGTCCAACGAAGCGCCGCGCTGAAACGGCGCTTTGAGTTTTTTTACCGCACGCCGGCCAGAGACGCGACGCGGGCGGGCACGTCGGCAAGAGGCACTTCTTCCTGCGCCGCCGCGTTCAAGTCGCGCACCGCGGCCACGCCGCGGGCAAGCTCGTCGCCGCCAAGGATGCAGGCCGCTTTGGCGCCGCTGGCGGCCGCCGTTTTCATCTGACCTTTCATGCCGCGCCCGGCATAGTCCATGTCGGCTTTCAGCCCTGCCCGGCGCAGCGCGTGAAGCAGTTCCACGGCGTTCAGCCGCGCCGAACCGTCGGGGCATACCACGTAGGCGTCGAGCGCCGGCTCCGCGCCGAACGAGCAGCCCTGCTCGCCCATAACGAGGACAACGCGGTCGAGTCCTGCCGCGAAGCCCACGCCCGGCACGTGCGGCCCGCCGATCGCCTCCGCCAGATTGTCGTAGCGCCCGCCGCCGCACACGGCGCTCTGCGCGCCGAGATCGCCTGACTTGACTTCAAAAGCGGTCTTGGTGTAGTAGTCGAGGCCGCGTACCAGCGTTTTGTCGAGCGTGTACTTAACGCCCAGACGGGTCAGCGTTTCTGTGACGGTTTTGAAATGTTCGGCGCATTCATCGCAGAGACTGTCGAAGATGTCGGGCGCGCCGGCGACGATCTCGTGGTCTTCCTTGCAGTCGAGCACGCGCAGCGGGTTGCGCTCCAGACGGCTCCTGCAGGTATTGCAGAGTTCGTCATAGCACCCCTGCAGATAGGCAGTCAGCTTCTCACGGTAGACAGGGCGGCACTTGGGGCAGCCCACGGAATTGATCACCACCTCGAGGTTCCGCATTCCCAGCGTGCGGAACAGCTCGATGGCAGTCATGATCACCTCCGCATCGACGAGCGGGCTCTCGGAGCCGATTTCCTCGTAGTCAAGCTGCCAGAACTGGCGGTAGCGCCCTTTTTGAGGGCGCTCGTAACGGAACATCGGCCCCGCTCCCCACAGCTTGACGGGGTTGCCGCCGGGGACTCCAAGCGTATGCTCGACGTAGCTGCGCATCATGCCGGCAGTCATCTCCGGACGCAGCGTGATGCTGCGGTCGCCTTTGTCGGTAAAAGTGTACATCTCCTTCTCCACGATGTCGGTCGTGTCACCGACGCCGCGGCTGAAAAGCTCGGTATGCTCGAAAATCGGAAGCTGAACCTCGCTGTAATTGAACCTGCCCGCCGTTTCCGCAGCACGCCCGAGCACATAGGCCCATTTCCAAGACTCATCGGGAAGGATATCGCGGACTCCGCGCGGTCCCTTGATAGATTCAGGCATCGGTCCGTACCTCCTGCGTATCGAAAAATTTTGACGATGCGGCCTTCGCAAGCGCCGCATGAGAAAGCACTGCTTCTATAAAGCAAATATTATACCGCAGATCGCGGATCTTGGAAGAGTTTTTTTCATAGAATCCGCGCCGAGGCGAAACGAGATGAGAAAGCCCCTGCCGGCACGCTCGGTGAATTTTCCAGAGCTTTTCTCACGGTACATGCTCCACGTGGAGCATGTACCGTGAGAAAAAATTCTCAGCACCGAAAATGAACCGCAAGCCACACACAGGGAGGCTCGGCGCTGGTATGCACAACGCGGTGGCGGACATGGGCCGGGATCAGCAGCCAGTCGCCGGGCAGGAGCGCACTTTCGCTGCCGTTCTCCCAGAGCAGGCGCGCTTCTCCCTGCAGCAGCGCCACCCACTCGTCGTCGTCCTGATCGTACCACTGTCCCGCGGGCGTGACCTGTCCCGTGGAAACAATACGCTCAACGCGGCACCCCATGCCGGACGCCAGTTCGTCAAAGAGTTCCGCGTCGCCCGGCGCGCAGCGCCGCGGAAGCTCGAAGAGCCGGCCGCATTTTATCTCCATCCGCATTCCTCCCTGTTCCTCCGCCGCTCACGACCGTGTCCGCCGGACAGACACGACTCCGCGCGCCCCGCCCGAGCGGGGATTGACGCACCGCAGATGACAGCGACGCTCCGTCCCCGGGCTTACGGCACATGCCTCCACCGGCACTAAAGTTTAAAATCCGCTCCATTATATCATCGCAGCGTTATCAATGCCCTCAAACCAGAGGAAAGCGCTCTCCCCCTTGGGGAAAGCGCTTTCCTCTGTGATGGCATTTCTTTAAAACTCTGAACGCAAAGGCGCTGCGGGGGAGTTCAGCCGCGCGGATTATCTTAACTGCCGCGCAGCCCGCGCAGATCGCTTTGTGATCCTTGCCAGCGGCGCTCAGAAAACTACGACAATATTTTTTATTGATTTGATAGACGGAAATCTTCTTAATAAGCCTCATAAATGTTTATGACACCATGAGAAAATGGCTTAAAATCAAGGTTTTCCGCATATCGTCGTTTATCTTGCCGTATCTCCATACAAGGTGGTTTTGTAAGACCGGGCACCATTTTAGCACCACAAAAATAAAGGAGGACGACATGAATAACGTACTTTTAGACAAGGGTATTCGGCGAAATCAGCAAGGATAAGATAAACCTTGTTGCCGGGGCAATCACGCAGCCATTCGCAGAAATCGTATGGGTAACGACGGGCGACGACATGAAAACCGTAAACCGACTGACGGACGTATTCGTAACCATGAACACCCCGCCGACCGGGAAAAGCTGTTCAAAATCATCAAGCTGCTTTACGGGCTTATGGGCTTGCGCTTTTCCGAGGAAGCCGAACCTATGGACGCAGACCCCAACATATTGGAATATTTCATCTTTTCCTTTACGGCAGATTTTGGCGAAGTCATGCAGGACATTATCGCTGATGAAAAAGAATAAAGACCCGCACAGGCGGCGTTTCTCAATTCCCACCGGGGAGAAAAGGAACGCCGCTTTTTTCATGCCCTCATGTTACGCAGTAGGGGTGAAAAAAACCTTGTGTTATGTGGCTTTGCAGACGCGATTTTGACGCGGCAAGAGATTGATACCTTTTTTAATGCTCTTGCCGCTGCTTCATGCAGAATGATACTGCTTTCATGGGCGGCGCGGTACTGCTCTTTATCCTTTGCCGCCCGGTATGCGTCATAGGCGGGTTTTGTCTTTTGGTATGTGGTAATGTTCTTGATAAGCACCGCCATATCCGCAAGCCGTTTTTCCGCGCCTTTGAGTGCGTCGGCAACCTGTTCGCTTGCTGCCCCGATTTCCGCTATTTTGGCGGTCAAGTCGGTGTATTGCTCTATCTTGTTTTCGGTTAGGAAGTTGAGCGTCTTTGCCGCCTGTTTCAGATTGTGGATTTCCGCCCATTGCTCATAGCCCCGGCTCTCTTGTGCCTTGATACTGTTTTGAATGTCGATAAGCAGGGACACGCCCTTTTTCTCCACCCGTGGAGTTTGGGCGGTGCGGGTACGCTTGCCGCTTATCCGTTCCGTTAGTGCTTCCTCTGTATAGTCCGCGCCGAGGGTTTTTAAGCGGGTAAACCGTTCCTGCCTCGGTGCGCGGCACGATATGTATTTTCCCTGTTTTATCTCATAGCCCGCAGTTTGCAGCCGTTGCAGCAATTCCTCAAAACTGGACACTTGGGGAATGAGTGTGTCAACGGCGATTTTGAGCTTGCCTTTCCAACTTGCACCGACCTTTTCAGCCTGGTACTCCGCGTAGCTTTTCCCTTGCTGCCCTTGCCGGGGACGACGACGGATAAGCCATGTTCCCGGCGCAGCTTGTCGCTCATGTTCCGTATGCCGTAGTAGCTTCTTTTGTTAGAATTGTACTTGTGGTGGTCTACAAAATTAACGACGCAAAAAATGATGTGGTTATGGATATGCCCCTTGTCAATGTGCGTCGTCAAAACATACTCATACTGCCCCTTTGTTACAGCATCGGCAAGCTGCCGCCCGATTTCATGAGCGGTCTGGTAATCGACTTCCCCCGGCTCAAAGGACTGTATGAGGTGGTGGGCGAGATTGTTTCCCTTATCCAACGCTTGCGGCAGGGTAAATTCAAACTCAATATCTGCCGTTTCAGCAGAGCAGCCAAAAGAGGACACAAGCATTTTTTCATCTGTCTTGGCGGGATTTTGAATATAGTCAAGGGCTTTGATTAACGTGCTTTTAATAGGCTTAATCTTTGTAACCGCCATACCTCATTCAGCACCCCCTTGATTTCCTCTATGTCCTCTTGGTACACGCTCCCCGTTGTGTTCACCCGCCGCGCTGTCTGGTTGACGTTGCCCCCGATTTTCTGTATCTCTGCTGTCATTGCCTTTATGTCGCTATGGTCTACTTGCAGGATATACCCGTCGATTGCGATTTTACGCAGATATGCCGCCATGTTCCGAGTGGGTATGAGCTTCATTTTTTCCATGATTAAACCGCGTTCATCTTCTGTAACGCGAAACTTTATCTGCACCGTCCTTTTTCGTCCGTCCATACTCTGACGCTCCTTTCCGTTTTTAGAGGGTTTGGGACACTTACCAACAAGCCATTTTCAACCGACGCGCCGCAGCACGGGAGGGCGAAAATACGGAAGTGGGTACCCGCTTCCTATGCTTGCTACGAAACTTTCTTCCTTACTCCTACTACAACGGAAATCCCTTTTTGCCAACGCAAGGCAAAAGAAAAACGCTGCAATCCTCATTCAAGGCTGCAACGCTCTTTCTTGCCTATTCAGTTTTCGTGTTCAACTTCTGCAATCTCTTTCGCCGTTGCGGTTACAATCCATATGCCCTTATCGCTCATGCTGTCAAGCAGCGCGTCGAGCTGCCGCCGCTGCGTCGTTTTCTCGGCTGTCTTATCCGGGAAAAAGAATTGGTCTACCTCATAAAAGGCAGGCTCGGCTGTTGCCCTTTGTTCTCAATGTTCGCAAGGTAGCGAGGGGAAATGTTCATTTCGTCGCTTACTTTCTTGCGGCTCTCATTCCTGCCCGTCCGCGCTTCTTTTATCGCTTGCCCGAAAGCTGCAAAGTCATATAGTGGTACTGGTCTTTTTGCTATATCAATTCACCCTCTTATATTGTATAGTTCCTATTCTTTGCTGGATATGTCTACACAATTCATAGGGTTAGCCAAATAGAACATCATATATACACAATGGAGTGTCGCAGGAATTTATAAGATTGATAAAATTTTTGATGCGGATATTGACAAACGTCTTGATTTGCTGGATCATATAACAGCGTTATATAGCACTGTTATATGCGAGGAGTGAGTTAATGAATGAAGTAGAGCAGACGACATTACACCAGATATTTTTAGCCGCTATGCAAGAATTTCTTGAAAAAGGCTTTAAGTCCGCTTCTTTGCGGAATATTGTCAAGACGGCGGGCGTGACAACTGGAGCGTTTTATGGCTACTATGGCAGCAAGGAAAAATTATTTGAAGCGTTGGTCGGCGAACATTACAACTTTCTGTTAGATTGCTTTCGCAAGGCGCAAAAAGAATTTGCAGAAATCCCGCCGGAGGAACAGCCTGACAATCTTGCCTCTACTTCCGGCAAGTGTATGTATGAAATGCTCTTGTACGCCTATGAACATCTGAATGAATTTAAGCTCATTCTTTGTCGTTCCGAGGGAACACGCTTTTCAAAGCTGATTGATGAAATGGTGGAAATAGAAACAAAAGGCACACATGATTATTTATCTGTTCTGGAAAAGTTAGGCAGACCAGCTCCACCTATTGATGAACGGTTAGAGCATATCTTGATTACAGGAATGTTCAACACTTTTTTTGAATTGATTATACACGAAATGCCGCTTGAAGAAGCAAAGCATTATCTAAAAGAAATGCGAGCCTTTTACACCGCCGGGTGGATGAAAATTATGGGGCAATAAGCCCTATAATTTTTACACATGAGTTAGTTAATACTAACTATCAAAATTGGATATTCGCGGTTTATCATAAGCCCTTTTATCATACACAAAAAATTAAGGAGTTTTTTTCAATGAAAAAACAGTCTAACTTATCACGATTGATGGGTTATGCCGGAGGGCATAAGATATTGACCTATCTTTCATGGATACTGTCAGTCATGAGTGCGCTGTTGGCTCTTGTGCCATTTTGGTACATATGGCGTATTGTTCACGACATACTGGAAGTGTCCCCGGACTTCTCACAGGCGGGGAATATTGCAAGCTGCGGTTGGTCTGCGGTATTGTTTGCGGTACTCTCTATTGTTGTCTATATCGCCGGTCTGATGTGTTCGCACATGAGCGCGTTTCGGGTTGCCGCCAATATCCGAAAAGAGCTTATGCGGCACATTACAGCCCTGCCGCTGGGGGTAACAGAAAAGTACGGAAGTGGCAATCTGCGAAGGATTGTCAACACCTCAAGCGCCGCAACGGAAACCTATCTTGCACACAGGCTCCCCGACAAAGCGGGAGCGATTGCTACCCCCATAGGGCTGCTCTTTCTACTGCTTGCTTTCGATTGGCGGTTAGGGCTTTTGAGCCTTGTTCCTGTTGTGCTTGGCTTTTTGATTATGATGAAAATGACCGGAAAAGACATGGCGCAGAGAATGGAACAATACCAAAATTCACTTTCCGATATGTCAAATGAAGCCGTTGAATATGTACGGGGTGTACCCGTAGTAAAGACGTTCGGGCAGACAATCTTTTCTTTCAAACGCTTCAAAGATGCGATAGACAAATACGAAACATGGGTAATTGCGTACACAAAGGAGTTGCGTCTGCCCATGATGTTCTATACAACGGCAATCAACGGCGTATTCGCGTTTCTGATTGCCGGAGGTATTCTCTTTACAAGGGGCGGCGTAACAAATGAACTGCTGCTAAACCTTATCTTCTATATTGTGATTACTCCTGTCATTGGAACAACACTCACAAAAATTATGTTTATGAGTGAGGACGCAATGATTGTAGGGGATGCATTAGGCAGAATTGATGAAGTACTAAACGAAAAGCTATTGTCTGAAAGCAGCGTGAATAATATCCCTAAAGACAATGGAATTACATTAGAACACGTTAGTTACAGCTATGACGGAGAAAAAAACGCGCTGAATGATGTGTCACTTCGGGTTGCACCGGGACAGGTGATTGCATTGGTAGGTGCGTCCGGC
>Ga0129314_1002063_pt1 | contig 12034 bp, 8 predicted proteins | sample O1111metagenome_FD_94431 | JGI IMG/M metagenome (GOLD analysis project Ga0129314, IMG submission 94431) | Orangutan individual fecal microbial communities from fecal samples from Wisconsin, USA - O1111 metagenome | ecosystem: Host-associated > Mammals > Digestive system > Large intestine > Fecal...
CGCCTGTGCCTCCGCGGGCGACATTTGCGTGGATTCCCGCCCATAATGTATCGGATGTGCCTCAGCGGGCGTGAATCTGCCCTAAGTACGCCCTAATCCTCCCATCCGTTTTCCGCTGCGCCTCTACGGACACGAATCCGCCCGAATCCCGCTCTTGGCCTCCCGCCTGTGTTCAAGTCCAAATCCTGTGTTTAGGCTCGGGGGTAACTTGTCCACCGAAACCGCCATTCCGTGGACAAAGCCCCGGCATCAGTCGGCTTGTCCACCGGAGCGGTCTTTTCGTGGACAAAGGCCCGACATCAGTCAGTTTGTCCACCGGAACCGCCATTCCGTGGACAAAGGCCCGGTGTCAGTCGGCTTGTCCACCGGATCGCCATTATTGTGGCTAACTTCTTCGTGTTGAGCCTAGTATTAAGGAAAGACAGTCTGAAAGTTGTATCTTTCCTTGGAAATAAAAGCGGATTGCTGTTTGGTGAAGTCAGAGGTCACTTTCTGCGCATAGAGAAAAGGGTTATGAGGCAGTAGAGGATGTGGCATTGCCTTGTGTAAGGCGGATCTGGCTTTTGGTCGGTGGTGATAGTTGCGGTACCGCGCGTTAAGAAGGCAGAACATCGAGGTGGAGTAGTTTGGTGTAACGCCCAGCGTTAAGGAAGCCGGTCCTACGGGACGGAGGACGAAGGGCTACGGAGCATTGTTCCGCAGGAATGGTGGGCGATGCTCCGGGATGTTGGGAGGGTTAGTGGTTAGTCCTGCGGGAAGTAGGCGGGGCTGTTGAAGGTGGAGAGGATTCCTGAGGAGGGCTCGTCTATGTGGCCGACTATGCGGCGGGCTCTGATCGGTTTTCTGTTGTAGAAGTCTTTGGCTCTGGAATCCAGGGAGTTGATGCGAACTAGTTGGGAGGAGTGGATGAACTTGCCGTCGCCGATGTACATGCCCACATGGGTTACTCTTTCTTTGGTGCTGTCTGTGGCGGCTTTGCCCCAGAACAGAAGGTCGCCCGGGAGTAGACCGCTCCAGTCAACGTCACCGTTGTTCTTGAATATTCCTAAATCCTCCCCGACCCTTGCTTGCTGTGAGGCATTTCGCGGCAGAAGCACGCCGTTGGCGAAGTAGACGTTGCGGACTAGGCCGCTGCAATCCACGTTCTTTATTGAGGTGCCGCCCCACATGTATGGAACGCCGAGGAATCGGAAGCTCGTGGCCAGCAGGTCTTTACGAAACTCGTCTTGAGCCGTGGCCCTGTCTTTTCGATCCTTGGCCCATTTGTAGAACACATCCACGTCCTTGGCCGGGACGAAGCCGGTCTTGCCGGACGGTAGCACGACCCCTACGAAATGTTTTTTCAAGACCGCGCGACCTTCCTCGTAGCCGCTGTAACGCCCGTAAGAGTGTGTTTTGGCGCTGTACAAAATCCGAACTATGTCACCAAGCACGAAGTCGCTGACAATCCGTGAGTCAGTCGAAGGCTCCTCGTAGACGTGTGTAAGTGAGGCGGTGCAGATGTATTTCGGTGCCTCAAGGTAGTCCAGAAGACCTTTCTCGTCCATCGGCACCAGCCCCATCTCGTTGACCCAGGCGGTGTAAGGTTCTGGACTCTTGATCTTTACCCAGTACCCGGACTTGTCCAGAATCTCCACAGCGGTTCCCATCAAGGCTTGGTCGCCAAGTTCAGCGGCGTAGTCAGGAGCCTCGCGCATGAAGTTGGCGGAGAACTCGACCACGGCCCATTTATGATTGGTTTCTTGAGCCAGGACGGCGATGCCTGGTGACACAAAGGCCACGGAAAGAAAAAGAATTTTTGATAAGAAGCTCATAACAAATCAGTACTGTGAGAAATTGAATCCGTCCTTTGCGCTCTTCCGCTTTAGAAAACCAACCGCTGCCTCGCTGGCGGATTCAAGTTGTAAAAATATTCACAATTCATTAGTTTTGCAAATATGTGGCGTTCTTTCTGGCGTTGAAATTCATCGATAATTCTATGGAACAGATGTTTGAGGAGAGGAAAGAGGAAAAAGATGCAAATAACAAGAAGGAAGAAATGACTATATCAGGTCTGTGCCCGAGGACGACGATAATGGGCTTAAGTGTCGCCCGGAGAGTGCGGGCTTGAAGGGAGGTGGAGAAGAGTCGAGGCTTTTGAGTGAGGGAGGGATTTGTGAAGTGAGTGAATATGTCAGGCCAGTACCGTTGGGCGACAGAAAGGCTGGTAAATGTTGCCCGGGAGTGCCGATGAACATCGTTGGGCGACAATAATAGGCTTAAATGTTGCCGGAGAGTGCGGGCTTGAAGGGAGGTGGAGAAGAGTCGAGGCTTTTGAGTGAGGGAGGGATTTGTGAAGTGAGTGAATATGTCAGGCCAGTACCCTTGGGCGACAATAATGGGCGAAAGTGTTGCCCGGTAGTGCCGATGAACATCGTTGGGCAACGATAATGGGCGAAAGTGTCGCCCGGGAGTGCCTGGGAGTACCGTTGGGCGACGATAATAGGCTTAAATGTCGCCCAGGAGTGCCGATGAACATCGTTGGGCGACAATAATGGGCTTAAATGTTGCCGGGGAGTGCAGCTTGAAGGGAGGTGGAGAAGAGTCGAGGCTTTTGAGTGAGGGAGGGATTTGTGAAGTGAGTGAATATGTCAGGCCAGCACCGTTGGGCGACAGAAAGGCTGGTAAATGTCGCCCGGTAGTGCCGATGAACATCGTTGGGCGACGATAATAGGCTTAAATGTTGCCGGAGAGTGCGGCTTTAGGAACTAAAGTGGGGATAATGTCAATGATTGACTTGTCGGAAGATAGTAAACTTTTTGGAAGATAATAACTTAATGGTGATAACATAGGAATAATGAAAAGTAATATAGAGGAATTAGCGGGAACGGTGGTAAATAAAGCTGCTGGGGAAATGGAAGCAACAGCGGCTGTAGAAACATCAGAATCATCAGAGCCAGCAGTAGATACAACAGCAACAACTGCAGCAACAACAACAGCTTCAGCGGCAGCAACTGCAACCGCAGCAGCGACAACCGCAGCAGCGACAACAACAGCAGAAACAGCAGCAACAGCGACAACGGCAACAGCGGCGGCGACGGCAGCAACTGCAACCGCAGCAGCGACAACAACAGCAGAAACAGCAGCAACAGCGACAACGGCAACCGCAGCGGCGACGGCAGCAGCGACAACCGCAGCAGCGACAATAACAGCAGAAACAGCAGCAACAGCGACAACGGCAACAGCGGCGGCGACGGCAGCAACTGCAACCGCAACATCAGAAACATCAGCAACGGCAACATTAGCAACGGCAGCGGCAACAGATTATTACCCAGATGGTAAGCACTATAACTCGTTTGTGGGGTACTATCGTCGGAGGTATGGCGAGAGGGTGCAGAAGCTGGTGCTTGACGCGGGGTTCTCTTGCCCTAACAGGGACGGAACGGTCGGTTGGGGAGGGTGCTCCTACTGTGACAACGCGGCTTTTCATCCGGGGTATAGCACTCCGGGGAAGGCGCTGCTGGCTCAGATCGAAGAGGGGATAGAGTTCCAGAGAGTCCGGTATCCACGGGTCAGGCATTATTTGGGATATTTTCAGGCATATTCAAACACCTATGGGACTCTGGAGCGGCTTCAGAGGGCTTATGAGGAGGTGCTTAGCCATCCGGAGGTGGTGGGGATCGTGATTGGGACGCGGCCGGATTGTGTGGATGAGGAGAAGCTGGACTACCTTAGCGGACTTGCGGGCGGACGCGTGCTTAAGGGGTGGCGCAGGACTTTTGGCGGAAGTGGCATAGATGGCGGGTGGGCCAATGAAAGAAGCGCTGATAGCGGAAGTGGTGCCAATGGCTGGCGGGCCGATGACAGAAGTACTAATGACAGAAGTACTAATGACAGAAGTACCAATGACAGAAGTACCAACAGCATAAGTACCAACAGCATAAGTACCAACAGCATAAGTGCCAACGGCGGAAGCATCGATGACAGAAGTACCAACAACGGAAGCGCCGACGGCGGGCTGCCGGAGGGGAAGACCATCGACGCGCCGATCGTTGTCGTGGAATATGGCATCGAGTCCTGCTACGACGCCACGCTTCGGAGGATCAACCGCGGCCACGACTTCGAGTGCGCGCGAAGGGCGGTGAAAATGACTGCGGAAAAGGGACTCGACACGGGGGCGCACTTCATCCTCGGGCTCCCGGGCGAGACCAGGGAAATGCTTCTGGACCAGTGCGATGCCATCTCATCGCTGCCGCTCCGTTCCGTCAAGTTCCACCAACTTCAGATCGTCAAAGGCACGGCGATGGAAAAGGAATATGCCGCCGATCCGTCGGCGTTCTACCGGCCTGGGCTTGATGAATATCTCGACTTCGTGATCGACATCCTCGAACGTTTGAGACCCGACCTCTACATCGAGCGCGTGGCCGGAGAAGTGCCGCCAAGGTTCGTGAACGACACTCCTTGGGGGCTTGTCCGCAACTTTGAGATCCTCCGCATGCTGGACAGGCGCATGGAGGAGCGCGGCGCGCGGCAGGGCCGGCTGTTTCCGAAATAAGTAGACATTGAAAAAATGATCACTAAGGCCCGCCGGCGATGAAAGATATTCATGGATGATGAAGGAATATGTCCCCTTGGGACGGTGAAAGATATTCATTGGGATGAAAGAATATTTCCCCTTATGACGATGAGAGATATTCCTTCGGCGGGCGAAGGGAAGCGGGGCTACTTACGGGCTACTTATTTTTAACGCTTACTAACAGCAACTATTGCGTGAAAATTCTTATATTTGTCAAATTTATTTGATTACAATGGCGAAGTTTGTAAACCGAGAGATTCCTGAAGGCCTCACCTTCGATGATGTTTTACTGGTTCCGGCACATTCCGATGTACTTCCACGTGACGTTGATGTCACAACAAATTTCACGACAGACATTAGGCTCCACACTCCGATCGTGTCCGCGGCGATGGACACCGTCACGGAGGCCGATCTTGCCATCGCTATGGCAAGGGCTGGCGGTATCGGCGTGATCCACAAGAACATGCCGATCGAGAAGCAGTGCGAGCAGGTCAGGCATGTGAAAAGGGCGGAGAACGGCATGATCTATGACCCTGTCACCATCAGCCCGGACGCGACTGTCGGCAATGCGCTGGCCATGATGAAGAAGCATCACATCGGCGGCATTCCGGTTGTTGACGGCAACGGCTTCCTTATCGGCATCGTCACGAACCGTGACCTCAGATTCCAGGAGGACATGCAGCTGCCTATCTCCCAGGTGATGACACGGGAGAATCTCGTGACCGCGCCTAAGGGCATAACCTTGGCGGAGGCCACGAGGATCCTTCAGCACAGCAAGGTCGAGAAACTTCCTGTTGTGGACGGCGACGGCAAGCTTGTCGGGCTGATCACCTACAAGGATCTGATGAAGATCAAGGACAACCCTATCGCGTCAAAGGACAGCAAGGGCCGTCTCCTGGTGGCAGCTGCCGCCGGCATCAAGTCCGACACGATCGAGAGAATCGGCATGCTCATTGACGCGGGCGCGGACGCTGTTGTCCTGGACACCGCTCACGGCCATTCCGAGGGCGTTCTGCAGATGATCCGCAAGGCCTGCGACGCCTACAAGGATTTCCAGATCATCGCCGGCAATGTCGCCACAGGAGCCGGAGCCAAGGCTCTTGCCGAAGCCGGAGTCAAGGCTGTCAAAGTCGGTATCGGCCCCGGCTCGATCTGCACGACCAGAATCATCGCCGGCATCGGCGTCCCTCAGCTGACGGCTGTCATGGAGGCCTCCTATGCCCTTAAGGGTACGGGAGTTCCTGTCATAGCCGACGGCGGCATAAGATATTCGGGAGACATCGTGAAGGCCCTTGCCGCAGGCGCCGGCACCATCATGGCAGGCTCCCTGCTTGCCGGAACGGAGGAGTCTCCGGGAGAGACCATCATCATGAACGGAAGGCGCTTCAAGTCCTATCGCGGCATGGGATCGCTTGAGGCTATGGAGCAGGGTTCCAAGGACAGGTATTTCCAGGACATGGAGGCAGACATCAAGAAGCTCGTTCCGGAAGGAATCGTGGCTCAGGTGCCTTACAAGGGAACCGTCTCCGAGGTCGTGTACCAACTTGTCGGCGGACTCCGCGCCGGTATGGGGTACTGCGGCGCCCACACGATCGCCGATCTGCGTGACGCCCAGTTTGTGCGCATTACCAACGCGGGATTCCTTGAGAGCCATCCGCACGATGTGACCATCACGAAGGAAGCCCCTAATTATTCAAGATAATCGTCAGATAGCCAGATGTTTCCAAAAAGGTTGCAAATAGTCCTGCTGGGTGTGCTGCTGGCTCTCCTGCCTTCATGCAAGGCCATCTCCTCGCTTATTCACGACGGGGAGGTGGTCGCGAAGCTTGGGGATCACAAGCTGTACCGCTCGGAACTTGATGATGTGATACCAAAGGGCACGTCGCCGGAGGACAGTGTCAATCTGGCCAACCTCTACATCAATTCATGGGTCAGGGACAAGGCCTTCATGGACATCGCGCAGCAACGTCTGTCCAAGGAGGAGAAGGATGTCTCGAAAGAGCTTGAGGCCTACCGCCAGTCGCTTCTCCGCTATCGTTACGAGCAGCGCTACGTCAATGAGAGGCTTGACACGACCGTCTCCGAGAAGCAGATAACGGACTATTACGACTCTCATAAGGAAACCTTCAAACTTGAGCGTCCGATTCTCAAGGCCCGTTTCCTGAACATTGACAAGGATTCTCCTAATTTGGCCAAGATCAAGAAGTTGATGTCTTCGGACAAGGTCGAGGACGTGGTCGCGGCGGACAGCGTGGCGTTCAACTCCGCCCGCCGCTACCACGACTATTCCGGGGAATGGATCGATGCGATCAAGCTGGCGGCGGAATTCGGAGTGGACTATGTACAGATGCTTTCCCAGCGTTCCGGACAGTTCATCCAGATCCCGGACGGGGAGGACAAAGTCTCTGTGGCTTTTATAGTTGACTATGTCAAGGCCGGCGAGATCGCTCCGGTCGAGTACTGCGAGGACAGGATCAGGGACATCATCATAAGTGGAAGAAAGCACGAGCTCCTTACCGGTTTGGAACGGGACTTGATAGAAGATGCCAAGCTTAGGGAGAATTTTGTAATATATTAGAGATGATAAAGAAAGTAGCAATCACCATCTTCGCCCTCGCGTCAGTTTGCGCGATGGCTTCGGCTCAGAAATACAAGTACGTTGACAAGACGATCGCGGTTGTCGGCAATGAGGCTGTCTTGATCTCGGACATCGAGGGTGCCGTCAAGGACAGAAGCGCCCAGGGACTGTCCTCCGACAGGAATGTCCGTTGCGAGGTGCTGGAGTCCATCCTTGAATCCAAGATATTCCTGATGCAGGCAAGGATCGACTCTCTGACGGTCAATCAGGACATGGTCGAGGGAAGCCTTTCCCAGCAGGCGGACAGAATGCTGACCTACCTTGGAGGGGAAGATAAGGTTGAGGAATATTTCGGGAAGCCTCTCTACCGCCTCCGCCAGGAATGGCGCAAGCAGTACGAGGACATGAGCCTCACCCAGCAGGCGCAGCAGGAAATCATGAGGAAGATTCCGGAGATGACCCCTTACGATGTCAAGGAATATCTTGACACGGTCGATGCGAAGAACCTTCCGATTGTCCCGATCAAGTACCAGCTCAGCCAGATCTGCATCTATCCTGACCGTGAGGCGGCCAACATGGCTGTGCGCGAGAAGCTTCTGGATCTGCGCGAGAGGATCATCAACGGAGAGAAATTCTCCACTTTGGCACGAATATATTCGGAAGACCCTGGCAGCGCCCGTAAGGGAGGTGAGCTTGGAATGGCCTCAAAGTCAATCTTCTGGCCGGTGTTCTCTGATGCGGCGATGGCTCTCAAGCCGGGTGTCATCTCGCAGATTGTCGAGACGCCGGACGGCTTCCACATCATAGAGGTCATCGAGAAGAAGGGGGACATGTTCAATGCCCGCCACATCCTGATGAAGCCTAAGTACACCGACGAGGACAGGGAAAAGGCGTTCAAGACGCTGGACAGCCTTCGTACCGAGATCAACAACAACGCCGTCACATTCCAGATGGCGGCCAACTTCTACTCACAGGATCCGGCCACCAAGACTAACGGCGGACAGATGTCGGATCCGAACACCGGCTCGGCCTATTTCGAGATTGACCAGCTTAAGCCTGAGGACTACATGGCCATCAAGGATCTGAAGGAGGGCGAGATCTCGGAACCTGTTGAGTCTACGGACAATGACGGTCGCCAGGATCAGGTCAAGGACTATGTGGTCGGCAAGACCATCTACAAGATCATCAAGGTTGACCGTATCATCCCTGCCCACACTGCGTCCTTCGACGAGGATTTCAGCCAGATCCAGGAACAGGTGCGCCTTGACAAGCAGATGAGGGCGATCGACGACTTCCTCGCCGGAAAGATCAAGGAGACTCACATCATCATCGATCCGATGTTCAGGGACTGTGAGTTCCGCCGCTCCGGCTGGGCATCAAAGTTCGCGGAAGACTGATGCTCCCGAGACGCCTGGCATATTCATTACTCCTTTTGCTGCTCACGTTCAGCCTTTCCGCCCAGACCACGGAGCGGAAGGACAGTCTTGTGAGGCTTCTCGGCTGTGATGAGTTGCAGCAGGTTGATGAATATGGTGTCCAGTACCGCAAGGCCTTGGGGCACGCGCGTTTTGAGCACAACTCGACCCTGCTGGTCTGTGACACCGCCTTGTGGAACGTCAACACGAATGTGATCAACGCCTTCGGCAATGTCCAGATCATCCAGAACAGCACGGTGCTCAGCAGCGAGAGTCTGGATTACCTGATCGACCAGAACCTCGCGCAGTTCCGAGGCTCTTTGGTACAGCTTCGGGACAAGGACGGCAACACGCTCAGGACAAGGGATCTGGACTACAACACGAAGGACAGTGTCGCGGTTTTCCGTGGCGGAGGAGCCTTGCGTGACAAGGACGGCCAGGTCATCGAGAGTGTCGAAGGGTCTTATTTCTCCAAGCTCAGCACGTTCACGTTCACGAACAATGTCAACATGTACACGGACTCGATGTTCGTGAAGACGGATTTTCTCAGCTACGACACCGAAGCCAACCGTGCCACGTTCGGCACCGGCACCAATGCCTGGAAGGACGACAACATGCTCTCTTCCAAGGCTGGCCTCTATGAGAGAAACATTGATAAATTCACCTTCACCACCGACGTCCATCTTTTGACCGAGGGTCAGGAGGCCTGGGCCGACACGCTGGTCTACTACCGCGCCCGTAATGAAGTGGAGATGTTCGGTCATGCCGAGTTGTTGGACACGAGCCGCAATGTGGCCGCTGTCGCAGGCTACATGCAGTACATCGATTCCTTGTCCTATGTCAAGATGACCAGGGATCCGGCCGTCATCATGATCAGCGAGCAGGACGGAAAGAAGGACACCGTCTATGTCGGAGCTGACACATTGATCCTTCGTTCGATACCGAAGTGCGAGGTGGACTCTGTCGAGTTTGTCAGGTCAGAGGCCCGATTGAAGGAGTTGAATGTTGATCCTATCACGGAGTACCGGCGCAAGGCTGCCGAGGCTGCCAAAGCCGCTGCCGAGGAGGCCCGGAAGAAGATGGAGGAGGAAGACCCGAACGCGAGGGGATCCTTTGACAAGGGAGCCGCCGCGCTGACCGAAAGCAGAAAACCGATCCTTCCCGCCCCGTGGGATGATGATGTCATTGAATATGAACCGCCTCGCTGGAGCTGGACACCGCCGGCCACGGAGTCATATTCTTTGCCGGTCGCCGGGCTTGTCAAAACTCCCGCCCGCCCGCTCGCTCAGAACCCCGACACTTTGAAGTCGGCAAGTCTCAAGCCTCAGGCCGACACCCTTCGCACCCGGTCCAATACCCTTCGCACCCCGGCAGACACCCTTCGCACCCCGGCAGACACCCTTCGCGCCTCTGCCGACACCCTGAGATCTCAGTTGGACACAACGACGTTACAAGCTGACAGTCTTGGCTTCGCAAAAGATTCGCTGGCCATGGCGGACTCCCTTTCCATTGCCGCGAAAGACTCGCTTGACCTGACTCCGAAAGACTCCACAAAGATCAATTTCATCTACGGAATCAATAACGTCAAGGTCTTCAGAACCGACATGCAGGTCGCGTGTGACTCCCTTGCCTACACCGACCTTGACTCGTTGATACGTCTCTACAGGAAACCGTATGTCTGGAATGAAACCAAGAGGCAGTACACGGCGGACAGCATAACAGTGATTGTCAAGAACCAGTCCATCGAGCGCGCGAGCCTGATGTCAAACGCCTTCATCATCGTCCAGGAGGACTCCCTCTCGTTCGATCAGATCAGGGCGACGGAAATGATGGCCTATTTCGACAGCACTGGAACACTCCGGCGTTTCGACGCGATGGGCGGGGCGTCCGGTGTCTTCTTCATAGAGGAGAACAATTCGCTTGCGACGGTCAACAAGTTCGAGTCGAAGATGATGACGGCCATTTTGAAGGAAGGGAACATTCAGGATCTCAACTATTTCGACGCTGTCAAGAGCGATGCCTATCCTGTCGTCCAGCTAAAGAAGGACGAGAGGATTCTTAAGGGTTTCGACTGGCAGCCTGAAAAGCGTCCCAAAGGTCCGGAGGACATCACCGAGTACAAGCCGCGAGAGTCTCAAAGGTCTGTCTACGAGCAGATTCCACGTGCGAAATTCGCCGAGACCGACATTTATTTCCCTGGCTATATGAGCAGCGTCTATAAGATGCTTGCGACCCAGGATTCTCTGAAGCGCGTCCGTAAGGCGGAGAGGAAGCGGCTGGAGGAGTTGCGTAAGGCCGAGGAGGCTCGTGTGGCGGATAGTCTGCGGGTGGCAGCCGACAGTCTTGCGCTCCGGGACAGCCTTGCCAGAAAGGACAGTCTGGCTTTGAAGGACAGCCTTGCGTTGAGGGATTCCTTGGCCGCGCGTAAGGACAGCATAGCGTTGAAAGATACCCTTGCGGTTTCCGCGGACAGTGTGTCTGTAAAGAATCCGTTGGATCCGGCAGCGGCGAGGAAGGCTGCGAAAGAGGAAAGCCGCAGGAAACGTGCGGAGGCGCGTGAGGCAAGGTGGGCCGAGCTTGACGCCCGTGATGAGGCCAAGGCCAAAGTCAAGGAAGAGAAAGCCTTGAAAAGGAAACGTAAGAAGACCCTCAAGACGCTGAAAGCAATGGAGAAGCGGCGTGCCAAGGAAGATCGGATGCTGGAACGCTATCGTCTCCGCTTCGAGAAGCAGAAAGCCAGAAAAGAAGCCCGGGCCGCCAAACGCTCCGTCCGCTGATGCCCCGGCTTTGCTTTATCGTTGTCTTAGCATACCGCCCTTGGAAATAAGAGGTTTTCTTTATGCGGAGATTTGTGACAACTCACGTCCGATAGTGCGAATTTGCTCCAGAATTTGATTCAGGCGTGCGTCGGATGGCTTCTTGGCGCCACTGATGTACTGGGCGAAAAGACTTTGGGAGATACCCAGTCGGCGGGCGACGGCGGAAGCGTTCAACTCCGGATGCTCGATGAATATGTTGTAGAGTATTGTCTTATCCTTCTTTTCAAAGAAATTCGCAAAGCAAAGATCCTCGTCCAGTTCCGGCCAATGAATGCCGTTGGCGTCAGGGACATAGTTGCATCTCTGCTCTTCCGTTGTATACTTCAAACGAGGATAGTCCGCGAAACGCTCTCTCGCTTCCCTTCCATCCTCTGTCCGGATCCACACCGCCGAATCCGTCAGCCAAATCTCCTTAACTTTGATCATTTGTCACTCACTTTATTGAAGAAACGATTCCAATGCTCAGCGATCACCTCAACGTTCTCCTCAATCACAGCTTCGACCATCTTTAACTCCGGAGGCTTCAAGCCATTGTTTTCCACCAGTTTAGTAACCTTCAAAAAATAACCTGCCTCATCTTAAGGAATCTTTTCGGTCTATATCTGTTTTCTCATCAGTCATGTGCCACCGGCACACTCCTTCTTCGAAAATAGATCTATCCTCGAAA
>Ga0129314_1002066_pt1 | contig 12027 bp, 12 predicted proteins | sample O1111metagenome_FD_94431 | JGI IMG/M metagenome (GOLD analysis project Ga0129314, IMG submission 94431) | Orangutan individual fecal microbial communities from fecal samples from Wisconsin, USA - O1111 metagenome | ecosystem: Host-associated > Mammals > Digestive system > Large intestine > Fecal...
CTAAAGGAATATGCCGTATAGGCTTTCCTTTGGAATATTGGGAGGTCCCGATCTTTTTCATGATTTGTTTCCGGTTCCTTGTGATGGATTTCTTCAACTCCTTGTCGGTTAATCTTCTTGTCCCTTTAGCCGGTTCATAAGACTGCTTTAATAACTCTATAACATTTTTCTCCTTTTGAGTAATTTCATTGTTATGAATGCGCCGAAGAAAATATTTTAATAAAAATTTTTCTTCATTATTTCTTTCAGGCAACTTATCTTTATCCATATTCATTTTTTGGTTCTTTCTTATATATATTAAGAAATTGAGAGTTTATTTTTCCCTGATTTTTTAGTTAATAAAATTTAATTAACTTCTTGGTTTATCCCATAATATTTATTATTGTGATGATTATGAATTGGCCATTTTTCGATGAATGGAGAAATAGTAACATTTTTGTAATTTTTTCGTAGTAAAAATTTAATGTGGTTTATCTTCTTTTTTATGGATGAAATAATGTTTCTTTGTAGTGAAATCAGATGCAGCTAAGGAGACCCTATGATTAAAAAAACAGACTATTTATTGCTTAAGTCAATTTTGGAAAAGGATCGGAAAGCTTTTGCTTTGCTCTATGACCGTTATATCAAACTGATTTATAAATTTGTTTACCAGGCATTGAACGATCAGGAGCGAACAGACGATCTTATTCAGGAATTCTGGATGAAGGTGTGGGAAGATCCCTCTTTTCTGAAATGTAATGAGCAGGGCTCAGTCCAATCCTATATGTTGAGAAACCTTCGTTTCAGAGTGCTGGGCGTATATAGGGAAACATTGAAAAATATGATCTCCATAGATCAATTGGAAGAAACTATGGAGTTTAACTATCAGGATATTACTGCCGGACTGGATGAAAGAGAGTTATTATTGGTAATTCGTGAAGCACTGGATAAACAGCCCTATGTAGTGCGGAAAACATTCTGGTTGCGGATTAATGACTGGTCGGTGGAAGAAACTGCAAAAGTGTTGTCCGTGAGCAAAAAAACAGTATATAATAAATATTCGGAATCACTGTCGATTGTGAGGTCGCATCTGAAAAATAACCATCCTGAATTGATTGAGGACTTTAACTTGGCCTTGAACGGTAAAAAGATATTTTCATTGCGTACCCTCTTTTTCTGAAGAATGTTTGCTCTTCTTTCATAATTGAACCCTGTATCATCGTATCTTTGCCGGACACCGATAACTGAACATTTTCGGCTTTCAAAGCATTAAATAACAAATATACGATCAAAATAAAATAAATCATGAAATTTATCGGAGCTCATATCAGTGCATCAGGTGGTGTGGAGAATGCACCCCTCAACGCACATGCCATCGGGGCAAAGGCATTTGCTTTCTTTACCAAAAACCAGCGTCAGTGGTTTGCATCACCCTATACCCAACAGAATATCGACCTTTTTAAGTCGCGTTGCGAAGAACTGGGTTATTCGCCCGATCACATTCTTCCGCACGACAGTTATCTGATCAATCTGGGCCATCCTGAAGAAGAGGCCCTGAAGAAATCAAGGGGAGCCTTTAATGATGAGATGAAACGCTGCGAACAACTGGGATTGAACCGGTTCAATTTCCATCCGGGAAGTCACCTGAATCAAATGCCGGTCGATGCCTGCCTCGACCGGATTGCCGAGTCGATCAACATAGCACTTGAAAAGACGAATGGAGTGACAGCCGTTATCGAGAATACCGCCGGGCAGGGAACCAACCTTGGGTACACTTTCGAGCAGATTGCCCATATTATCGATAGGGTAGATGATAAGAGTAGGGTAGGTGTCTGCCTCGATACGGCGCACACTCTCGCTGCCGGTTATGAGATCAGAACGAAAGAAGGGTATGATGAGACGTTCAGCCGGTTCGACCGGATAGTGGGTTTCCACTATTTAAAAGGGATGCATATCAATGACTCGAAAAAAGAGCTGGCAACTCGGGTAGACAGGCACGACAGCCTCGGTAAGGGAGTGATGGGTATGGATATGTTCTCTTTTATCGTGAACGATCCCCGGCTCGACAATCTGCCGTTAATCCTTGAGACCCCGGATGAATCGCTCTGGGCCGAAGAGATCCAATTGCTTTACTCGCTACAAAAATAAATAATAAGGTTGAGGAAATTTAATGTCCAGAAAGGTTGGTAAACCTGTTTGAATACAATATTGGTAAACGGTTTCATAATAAATGACAAGACCTGCATCAGGGATCATATCCTGTGCAGGCCTTGTTGATATATTGGGTCTTAATACGGTTTTGTCCGTACATATCCCGTTTAATTTTAGTCTAATCTTATTTCATCTACAAAGATAAATCCTTTTCCTCCTTTTCCGGGATGCCATTCGGGTATCACAGAAGTTTTCACCGTCACCTTGAAATAGCGGGCAGTCACCGGATCAAATGAAACATCATAGGTGAAAATCCCTTCATAATTATCTGTTGCATCGTCTACAATCTTCTTCGTCGCTGCCGTCGTGAAATGCTTGTTGTCGTCAGAGGTGGCTATCTCAATGGCTGAAGCATTGAAGATCCAATCGCCGGTAACCACAGCAGTACGGACTTCAGCAGTACTGATTTCCGTAGGTTCCAGCATATCGATTACTGCTACAAGATCGTCCCGTTGAAAACCCATCCACCGCCCGGTGCGGTAATTGGTGCTGCTGCCATTTAGGCCGTCCACCAACATGGTTGCCCCTGTATAAGCATAGCCGGAGGCTGGTTTTGTCAATAACTCGATAGGTTTATAGGTCGACTTGGTGACTTTGATTGTCTCATTGAAAAGGCGGCTATTTTCTCCTCCTTCGCGGATGGCGACTGCTTTCAGTGTGGCGTCTTCCTGTATGGAGAATCTGCCTTCATAACGTGTTGAGGCTTTCGTCGGTTCACTGCCGTCCAGGGTGTAATATACCGGAGCATTGTCAATGGTGGAGAATTCCACATCAAGGGCATTCTTGTCGGTATTGGGAGTAAGTGTGGCCTGCACATCAAAGATATGTCTGGCATAGTTATATCCCAGTTTGTCATAAAGCTTCAGCAGTCTTGGCAGTCTTTTTAGGAATTGCTGATAATCTTTCTTTTCGGGTTGCATCCACTGTACCTCGCTCATTGCAGCCAGTCTGGGCAAGAGCATATATTCCACATGATCAGGTGTTTTGATATATTCGGTCCAGAGATTGGCCTGTGCCCCGAGGATATGTCTTCTTTGTGCAGGAGTAAGTGTTTCCGGTGCCGGTTCAAAGCTATAAACCTGTTCAATAGGCAGGTATCCGCCAATGCCAAAAGGTTCCTCTTCGGTATTGTGCGTCTGATAATAATCGAAATAGGCATAAGTGGTAGGTGTCATGATCACATCATGTCCTATCTGTGCAGCTTCAATACCTCCACCCATGCCGCGCCACGACATCACGGTAGCATTGGGAGCCAGTTCACCTTCGAGAATCTCATCCCATCCGATGATTCTTCTTCCGTGGCTGTTCAGGAATTGTTCTATACGGGCGGTCACATAACTCTGCAAGTAGTGTTCTGCAGTATGTCCGTCGCGGTTCTTCAGTCCCAGTTCCTTGATCCGTGCCTGGCATCGGGGGCATTCTTCCCAACGTGTTTTCGGCGATTCATCCCCACCGATATGGATATACTCCGACGGGAATATCTCCATCACCTCTGTCAATACCGCTTCAAGGAAGATATAGGTAGAATCGTTTCCTGCGCAGAGTACATCATCAAATACCCCCCATGATCCCTCTACTTCGTATGGTCCGCCGGTACATCCCAATTCAGGATAAGCAGCCAGTGCTGCCAGCATATGTCCGGGAAGGTCCACTTCGGGGATCACGGTAATATAGCGTTCTTGTGCGTATGCCACTATTTCTTTGAGTTCTTCTTTTGTATAGAAACCACCGTGTGGTATACCGTCATATTCACCACTGTTACGGCCGATAACCGTCTCTTTACGTATCGATCCCACTTCTGTTAGTTTCGGGTAAGCATCGATCTGTATCCGCCATCCCTGATCGTCGGTCAGGTGCCAGTGGAAACGGTTGATATTATGCAGTGCCAGCAGATTGATATATTTCTTTACAAATTCCACCGGCTGGAAGTGGCGGGCTATGTCGAGCATTGAGCCGCGGTAACCGAAACGGGGTGCATCGATGATAGCGGCAGGGGCATAGGAAACAGCTCCTGTTTTCTCCACAGGAGTGGCCTTGCGCAATGTTTGGATACCGTAGAATACCGCAGCTTCAGAGGCACCATCAATCCGGATGGTTTGCTCGTCGACGGTGATTTGGTATGCTTCGGGATTTTCATTTTTTAATCCTGTGGACAGGATAATGGCGTTCTGATCATGAATGTCAATCGTGACAACCGGTTTGATTCCCGTGGATAATTCCATATATTCTGCCAGGAACTCGGCATTGCGTTGCATCTTTTCATTACCTTCCGGATAGACGATCCTGGTACTTCCGGAAAATGTGAAAGGGATTCCCTCCTTTATGTTAATTTCGTTGGGTAAGGGGACTACTTCATAATTGGCTTCCGCCATACCACTGCCTCCTGTATTACAGGACACAGTAAGCAGAGCGATCACTATGGCAATAATCAATTGTTTGATTCTCTTCATTTTCTTTGGGTTTTGTAATTATTCACTTTTTCTTTACACGATTGATAGCGCAAAGATACTCTTTACTTTTTTATTATTGAGGTCTTTTAATTCTATTGCATATCTGTTGATAGACTCATCAATAATGGAAAGGGGCCAGTTTTCTATGGTTTCCTAAAATAAGTTTCTTTTTTTACATAGACCAAAGTGTCGTTCTTCTTAAGTTCGCTTTTCAGATAATCGAGATCGAGATAATTGGCATCAGCAGTGCCTTTTGTATTACTTGAAGATTTAATGAAAATATTATAAGTAGATAGTATAAATCCCCCTTCCGTTATTTTCCCCCGTAAAGTTGTATGGAGTTCCGCTTCCTCTCCGCTGACAACAGCAAGGCCCATTTCAGTATAGGGGGCAAATTTCACTGCCTCTGTCAAATCTTTTGGCGCCAAAAAGAGGCTATCATTCTTTACACTTATTTGCATAGGGACATTCAAACAGGTTGGACAGAAGACTCTGGCCGTACTTCTTTTTCCCAGAAGAATGGTGTTATATCGTATTGTTGGTTCTCTCAATGCATCCACCCTGGGTTCCATATCTACAATATGAATATCACCGGTCTTTCCCGACGGGCCTGTTACTTTTATAGAACCACCATCAATCTCTTTGTTGTAGGTAAAAGCGTAAATAGGTGAGATATCCTGTTTGTAAGGCCTGTATATGCCCGGCTCATAAATGAGTTTTGCATCGTCTTCGGAGCAGGAAGATATGATCAATGCAAACAAAACTATTACAATAGAACAACCGTGTTTCATATTCCAAAATGATTTAGAGGCCCGATTCAAGAAACAGTATTTATTTTGTCATTAGCATTTTACTATTTCTACCCATAATTGTTGGAATTTAAATAGATATGATGCAAATATAGTGAAAGCCGAGAGAAAAACCAAGCTTGCTTGAGATTTTCCAAGGCGCATCCTATATAATGGAAATATAGTGAAAGCCGAGAGAAAAGCTATTTAAATGGAAAGATTTTCCAACGCTTTCAACGTATTACGTACCAAATTCGAATTAGTGACCTGTTGTTCATATTCCTCAATCACCACCGCAGTGCCTCCCATTTTGATATTGGGATTGCGATAGATCATGGCACTTTCTACAGGTTTTCTTGCAGAAAGGTGGAATTCCCTGGTTCCCGTCTCTTTTGCTATGGTAACTATATTTTGCATATTGATGCCACTTCCGGGCATGATGACAATACGTTCACCAGCCCGTCGTACCAGTTCTTTCAGGAGCGGTATACCTTGTTCTGCCTTTTGCTGTTGGCCGGAAGTGAGTATTCTGTGGCATCCTAAGGAGATAATTTTCTCTAGGCTATCGAATGGATCACGACACATATCGAATGCTCGGTGAAAGGTGACGCTCATCTCCCCCGCAGCGTCAATCAGTTCCCGGTTCCGCTCCATATCCACTTCACCCTCTGCCGTGAGGCATCCGATCACTACACCGTCGACTCCCAGTTGGCGGGCTATTTCGATATCTTTCAGCATGATCCTATGCTCCAATGCCGAATAGAGAAAGTCTCCACTTCTCGGACGGATAATTACATTCAGCTTGATATCCAACAATTCCCTTGCCATGGTAATATCGCCATACGATGGAGTGGTGCCTCCTTCTGGAATGGCAGTACATAGTTCTACCCGATAAGCACCTCCCTTTTGGGCCTCCAGGCAACTGGCGACGGAGTTGGCACAGATTTCCAGTTTGTAATTCATGTTGCAATCTTTTTAAAATATCTTCAAAGATACAAAATTAGGTGGGTATTTCGTTATATAAAGTAATCAATATATAGTTAAAGTATATGGGTTATAAATATCTTCAATCAACAAATAAGCACTTTTTTCTTTCTGGTTTGTTTGATATATATTAATGATCTAAAAATAATAGTTATGAGCATAGCAACAGCAAAACAACCAAAATCAAAGACAAGCTCCGCTAGCAAGGAAATCGGAACTTTCATTGGAGAACTTTTTTCATTCAACAATAGTTTAAAGCTTTATCATTGGCATGTGACAGGTAAAGGTAGTTATGCCCAGCATATTGCTCTGGATCAGGCTATAGATACTCTGACTGGCTTGCTGGACCGGATTACCGAAACTACTTACGCGTTGAAGGGTGATTTGAATATCGTGATTCCCCAGACTTCTGTCCCGGGAGATATTGTAAAACACGCTACGGGCTTCTACGAGTATGTGGATTCCAAACGTGATTTGTTTACAGAAGACTTTTCAGGATCGATCCTCGATGATATCCAGGAAGCTATTCAACAGCTCCTTTACCGTCTTGTCAGATTGCAATAACCAAAACCATAAAAATGAAAAAATGGAAAGAGCGGCTTTGTTCGCTCTTTTTTATACTTGTTAGTTGTCCGGTATTATTATTCTTTGGGTTGCCCATACATATTTTTATCCGTTTAGTGGGCATATTATTAGTTTTTTCTATCTTTATGTTATATTTTTGAAGAGTGAATACTCTTTGGGACCTTTCGTATGATTTAGTTACTATTATACGATTTGCAAAACCCGAATAAGCTATAGGATAATTATGATAAAAATCAATAACAATCTACTTTTTACTATCTCTTTTTTGTTGGTTATACTGCTGTCTCTTAACAGTTGCAAATCCGGAAAGGGTGAGGAAAATTATATTAAATTTAAAAAGTTCAAAGATACGCATCAATATTTTGCCTATAAAGGTGATAGCTCAATCTTGGTAAGCGGGCATAGAGGAGGTCGTGAAGCCGGATATCCGGAAAATAGCATTGAAGGATTCCAGCATGTGTTGAGCCAAATGCCTGCTTTCTTCGAGATAGATCCCCGCCTGACCAAAGATAGTATTATTGTACTTATGCATGATGCCACACTGGACAGGACTACTGATGCGACCGGCAATCTCTCCGATTATACTTTCTCCGAGCTACAATCGGTAAGGTTAAAAGATCATGAAGGAAATATCACTTCCGCCAAAATACCTACACTCGAAGAGGTGATCAAATGGAGTAAAGGCAAGACCGTTGTCAATCTTGATAAGAAAGATGTACCGCTTCATATGATTGTGGAGTTAATCAGGAAGCTCAAGGCGGAAAAGCATGTAATGCTTACAGTACACACCGGAGCACAGGCAAGATATTATTCCGACAGATTACCGGGAATCATGTTGTCAATATTCGCAAGGAATGATGAAGAATTCGAAGATATTGCTATTTCGGGTGTTCCCTGGGAAAACATGATTGCTTATGTAGGACAGACGATTAACGACGCCAACAGACATATTGTCGAACAGTTACGGGCCAAAGGTGTCAGATGTATGGTGTCATACGCTCCATCACTCGATCGGCTAAGAACAGCCGAGGAAAGAGAGTCTGCCTACAGACAAGCAATCAGGATAAGTCCCGACATCATTGAGTCAGATTATCCGGTTGAAGTATGGAAGATCCTGAAGAATTGATGATCCGTCTTCTCTTATCTTTCCCTGTTCCGCATAAATGCTGAGGTACTTGCTAAATTTTTATAGGACACTATTCCCATGATTCTTTTTATTTCTTTGTTTAATAAATTATGGATTAATATATTTATTTACAGTGTTTTAATTTTGATGTAATCGCTCAGGGTTTTTACCTGTATGGCGGGTTATTAGTGCTTTTGTCTGTTCTGCGATCATATATACCACGGGAACCACTACCAGTGAAAGCAGCATCGAACTGAGTAATCCGCCGATCAACACCCATCCCATACCGCTTTTCCATTCGCTTCCTGTTCCATGCGATAAGGCAATGGGTAGCATCCCGATCACGGTGGAGATGGCAGTCATGACAATCGGTCGAAGGCGGAGTTGTACTGCCTGTGTCAGTGCATCGTGAATGTTTTTTCCTTCCCTGCGCAGGTGATTGGTAAAATCGACCACGAGAATAGCGTTCTTGAGTACCAGACCTACCAGCATGATAATACCGAGCAGACTGAAAATACTGAGTGCCTGCCCTGTCAGTGCCAGCGCCAGCAAAGCGCCGATAATGGAAAGGGGAATGGAGAACAATACCACGAAAGGATGCAGGAAACTCTCATATAACGCTACCATGATCAGGTAGGCCAACACGATGGCGATCAGCAAGGCCGTACCGATACTGCCGAATGTTTCTTCCTGATACTTAATTTCCCCTTCGGGCAGCCAGGTAACGCCTTCAGGAAAATCGGTTTTTTCGAGAAAGGAGATAACGTCGTTCCCGACATCCCCCATGGCTCGTCCCAATACCTGCGATTCGAGCATCACCGACGATATACGCCCGTAACGTTCGAGTTGCGATGTTCCCGTTTCTTCTGTCACGGACGCGAATTGTTTGAGTTTTACCGTTTGACCGGCAGCATTCATAAACGTCAGGTTCTCCACATCGCTGATCGATTGCCGGTTAAAAGCGTCGAGACGCACGTTGATATCGTACTCGAAATTTCCCTGTTGGAATTTACTGTCGCTATTTCCGCTGAAAGAGGTATAGATTGTAGCCCCGACTATTTCCGGCGATAATCCAAGCCGTGCCATCTTTTCCTTATCCGGCGTGATCACCACTTCGGGATTTCCGCTTTCGATAGTCAGACTGACATTATTCGCCCCGGGTATTTCACAGATCTGCCTGCGCATTTGCTCGGCGAAAGCCATCAGGGTATCCGTATCCGACGACTGGAAGACAACCTGGATGGGCGCTTCATCGGCTCCACCGATAAGGCTTACCACCGCCGATTCTACTTTTACATCGGTAAAGGTTTCATTCAGTTCGTTTTCCAGTCTTTTTACAAACAGGTGTGACGAAATATCCCGTCTTGTTTTATCCACCAGTTTGATATTGATCTCGGATTGATTATTCCCGCTTTGCGACACGAGAAAGCCGGATCCACCACCAATAGTCGAGTAGATACCGGTCACTTCGGGCTTTTGGCTGATGGCTTCCTCTATCTTGCGTGTCATCAGGTTATTTTGTTCAATGGTGTAATTTTTCGGGTATTCCACTTTCAGGATACATTCGCCCGTATCGCCAATATTGAGAAACTCGCTGCCGATGAAACCACCTGCCACCAGTATCAGTGAGCCTGTAAACAACAGGGTCGCGATGGCCATCGTGATCCATTTCCGGCGAAGCGACCATTGAAGAAGCTGTTGAATGGCATTGGAGAAAGCGGTCATTCCCTGTTCGAAGCCGCCGATGATCCTGCTCCATCCTGTCTTCCGGTCGAGGATTTCGAGTTTTGAAAAACGTGATGTCAGTAGTGGCACCACAGTAAAAGCTACCAACAGGCTGATTAAAACCGAGATCACGATCACCATGGCGAACGGTGCGATCACCGGTGATATAATGCTATCGGACAACGCGACAGGGAAAAATACCACCACGAGTACCATGGTAATGGATACCACGCTCAGCCCGATTTCCCGTATACCGTCGATAGTGGCCTGTAAACGGTTTTTTCCCATTTCCAGATGGCGGTAGATATTTTCAAGTACCACGATGGCATCGTCGATCAGCGTACCGATCACCAGAGAGAGTGCCAGCAACGTGATCAGGTTGAGGGTATATCCCAACAGCTCCATTCCGACAAACGTGGAAACAATGGACAAGGGTACGGCGATCATCACGATAACGGCATTGCGCACGCTATGCAGGAAAAAGAGCATGACAAACGTTACCAGTATTACGGCCAGTATCAGGTCGAAACGCACCGAGTCGGCAGCGTCGATAATGATCAGCGAACCGTCCTGCGGGATAGTGAACTCCATGTTCGACGCGGCATACCGGTTCTCGAGCAACAGAATCTCTTCTTTTATCGCATATTTTCGTGACGGTAGGTTCCAATGCCTGCGGTGGTAACTGGCTGCGGGCAGCCTGTATCTTCCGTACCGCTTCGTTCACGATAGGATCAACGTCGGCATTGATCTGCAGCGTAACCATCACGATGGAGACACCTTCCTGCGAGATGGCACGGATGACATCGATATTGGGTAACCCCGCGAGCGCTTCCTCGATGGGTTTGGAAACACTGTTTTCCACTTCAACGGAACCTGCACCCGGGTATGCGGTTACCACCGTAAAGACCGGTGAACTGAATTCGGGTATCAGTTCATATTTCAGCGACCGGTAACTCAATATACCCAGAAATGCGAGTACCGTAAACACGACGACCACCAGGGTGGGGCGTTTGACAGATAATTCCGATAGATTCATTGTCATTGTTTTATGGGTTTAATCAATTTTTTGTTGTATGCTGTTACGGGGAAACGTTCAATATCCTTATCTTACTGCCGTCTTCTAAATTGATCTGCCCGGAGAGGACGATCCTGTCGGTTTCGGTTATACCTTCGGCTACCAGGACTTCGGCTTCGTTCAGTGTCCGGGCTTTTACCTGTTTGGAGATTACGGTGTCGCCGTGGACAATAAACACCTTTCCGTCCCTGACGCTGCCGACAACGCATTTGCGGGGAATCACAAGTCCTTCGTTACCGGTATCACTCGCGAAAACGGCTTTTCCACTCATTCCTGCCCGCAATATATTGCCGGGATTGTTCAATTCCATTTCTACTTTGTACCGTCCCGACAAATCCGGTACGGTGCTGATCCCGCGGATATTGCCTGTGAGAGATTTTTCAGGAAACGCATCGATAAAGACCCCGGCTTTCCGTTCTGTGCCGAGCGCTAACACGTCTTCTTCCGCCATGTTCACCGTGAACACCATCCGGTCTTGTTCCACAATGGTGAATACAGGAACGGAAGGCAACAGGTAAGAGCCTTTTTCTACCGAACGGCTCGCGATTATCCCGCTGATGGGAGAGCGGATGGTCGTATTTTCCAATTGCTTTTTCGATGCCGTGAATTGGGTCTGTGCATCCTTGTATTTCAGTTTTACGGCTTCTAATTGTTGTTGTGTCACGGCTTCGCCTCCCGCCAGATTGTCATAACGAGCCAGGTCTTTTTCCGCATGTTCCAGATTGGTTTTCGCCAGTTGAAACTGACTTTCGGCCAACTCTTTTTCAACTGTGACAAGTGTTTGCCCGGTATACACCTTATCCCCGATATTTCCGTTGACCGACAATACTTTACCGGATGTTTCGGAAAGGATGGTTACTTCGGCCCCCGATGTCAATACACCGTTTTCCGTAACCTGTTGCGAAAAGCCTTGTCTCTCCGGGGTAATGACTTCCACCGGGACAACCATGCTGTATTGTTGCATGGCTTGCAGTTCATTGTCTAACCGTTTCTTGTTGTTGACCAGTTGAAGGATACCTAAAGCTACTATAGCAATAATGATCCCTATTCCGGCATACTTTTTAATTTGTTTCATATGTTTGTTTATTAAAAAATTCAAGATTC
>Ga0129314_1002070_pt1 | contig 12018 bp, 8 predicted proteins | sample O1111metagenome_FD_94431 | JGI IMG/M metagenome (GOLD analysis project Ga0129314, IMG submission 94431) | Orangutan individual fecal microbial communities from fecal samples from Wisconsin, USA - O1111 metagenome | ecosystem: Host-associated > Mammals > Digestive system > Large intestine > Fecal...
AAAGCCCTGCACCGCCGCCTCCTCGTAGCCGGAGGAGCCGTTGAACTGTCCCGCGCCGTACAGGCCGGACACAGCCTTGGTCTCCAGGGTGGGCTTCAGGGCCAGGGGATCGATGCAGTCGTACTCGATGGCGTAGGCGGGCCGGGTCATCTCCGCGTGGGTCAATCCCGGTACGCTGCGGAGCATCCGCAGCTGCACCTCCTCCGGCATGGAGGAGGAGAAGCCCTGAATGTACATCTCCTCCGTGTTCAGTCCCATGGGCTCCACGAACAGCTGATGCCGCAGCTTGTCCGGGAACCGGACGATCTTCGTCTCAAAGGAGGGGCAATACCGGGGACCGATGCCCTCGATGACGCCGGAGTAGATGGGCGACCGGTCCAGATTCTCCTGCACGATGCGCTTCGTCTCCTCCGTGGTCCAGGTGAGCCAGCACACGGCCTTGTTCTCCGGCGGCGTCTCCGTGGAATAGGAGAAGGGCACCGGCAGCGCGTCGCCGTACTGGATCTCCATCCGGTCAAAGTCGATGGACCGGGCGTTGACCCGGGGCGGCGTGCCGGTCTTGAACCGCCGCAGGGGCAGGCCCAGCTTCAAAAGGGAGTCCGTCAGCCGCCGGGCAGGGTGCATCCCGTCGGGGCCGGAGTCCTCCACGCACTCGCCGATGATGGTCCGGCCCGCCAAATACGTGCCGGTGGCGAGGACCGCCGCCCGGACGTCGAACACCGCGCCGGTGGCCAGCACCACGGCGGACACGGCGCCGTTCTCCGTCCGGACCTCCACCACCTCGCCCTGGCGGACCGTCAGGTTCTCCTGCTTCTCCAGGGTGTGCTTCATCCGCTCCTGATAGCGGCGGCGGTCCGCCTGGGCCCGGAGGGACCAGACGGCCGGGCCTTTTCCCTTGTTCAGCAGGCGGTACTGGATGCAGCACTCGTCGGCGGCCTTCGCCATCTCGCCGCCCAGGGCGTCCAGCTCCCGGACCAGATGGCCCTTGCCGGTGCCACCGATGGCGGGATTGCAGGGCATGTTCCCCACCGCGTCCAGATTGATGGTGAACACGATGGTCCGCAGCCCCAGCCGTGCGGCGGCCAGCGCCGCCTCAATGCCGGCGTGTCCCGCGCCGATGACGGCAATATCAAATTGTCCAGCGTGGAATTCGGTCATAGGCAAAACTCTTTTCTCTCAATGGGTCACGTCTCTGTTGGTCTTTTATCCCTTTCGCAGCGTCACCACCGCCACCTCCGGCCGGTTGAACAGCCGGAACGTGGGGCCGGAATTCCCCAGCCCCCGGGTGACGAACAGGGCGGAGCCGTTGTTCTCATACAGCCCCGCCGTGCAGGTGGGAAACAGCGTTCGGTCCGTGGACATCAGGCCGTCGGTAAAGGGCAGGCGGATGATGCCGCCGTGGCCGTGGCCGGACACCACCAGATCCGCGCCCAGCAGGCTGTACTGCTCCATAAAGCGGTCGTTCCGATGGGCCAGCAGCAACCAGAAGGGACTGCCGTATTCCGCATAGATCTCCGCCGCCAGCGCCTCCGGCGTCTTCTGGTCGGCGTAGCCGTTGGGATCGTCGATGCCCGCCAGAATGATGGTGTCTCCGTTCCGCTCCAGCGCCGTGTACTGGTTGCTGAGCACCTGGACACCCCGGGCTCTCAGCCGTTCCTTCAGCTCCGGCACGCCGCCGATGGCCCACTCATGGTTGCCGGTGACGTAATAAGTGGGCGCGATGGCGGTCAGTCCCTCCGCCACCGTCTCCGCATAGCCGGGGACCGGTCCCCGGTAGCGGTCCTCCAGGTCCCCCAGGTAGAAGATATACTCCGGCGACTCCGCCGCCACCGTCTCAAACAGCGTCGCATTGTTCTCCCCGAAGACAGCGCCGTGGAGATCGCTGAGTACCGCCACGCGGCAGCCGTCAAAGCCGTCGGGCAGGCGTGCGAACACCGGCTGGAACCGGGTGACCTGAAGCGCTGTGTTGTCCCACCGGACGAACCCGGCGCCCAGGACCAGTATGGCCAGCAGGATCAGAAATGTCCGGAACGGACGCCGTCTGCGGGGATGTCTCGGCTTCAACAGTGACGGCCTCCTTTCACCGCCGGCGGCGGCAGACTCGGGACACGGCTTCTGTCCCGGCAAAACGTGCGAAAAGCCATGAATATGGATCAGGATAGTATTATAGCATCCTCATGGCCGCTTGGCGAGAGAAAAAATGAACAAATACAGGAAAATCCGGCAGTTCTTTCCGCAGTTCCGCCCCAGCGCGGATACGGCCCGGCTCCAGGAACAGTTCCTGGCTGCCCAGAAATCGTGCACAAATAATTTACATACTATTTATAAAAAATATACAAGTAAGTCCTTGCTGTTCCGACGGCGGCGTTCTATAATGATATCCGTGAACAAGAAAAGAAAGGAGCGTGATACAACTATGACGTTTGACAAGTCCATCGCCTGCGATCTGGACGACCTGATCTTCGGCAGCGCCACGTTGGTCCCCAGTGAGCGGTAAGCACCGCCAAAACCGGAAGCCACGCTGATCGCAGCGTGGATTTTTTATTACCCCGGACTCTGTTCCCCCATCTTTGAGGGACAGCCGGGGCAGGCGGCGGGCGCCAAAAAGCACACGGACTGCTTCTTCGGAAAGCAGTCTTTTTTGATGCCCCGGCCCGCATGTCCGAGACGCGCCGGGAACCCTTGCGAGGCCCGTTTCGCGGCCGTAAAAAACTGCTTTGAATTTGAAAAAATGTGTGGATTTTCCAGTGGGATTATGATACCTTAAAATATAGAGAGATACTGTGAAAACAGTGTGTGGGACAAAGGGGAGAGGAGAATGAGAGCGAGGAAGAACGCCCTGCCGGCGGCGCTGCTGGCGCTGCTGCTTCTGACGGGCTGCGGTAATGGGAGTGCCGCGGCTCCGGTCGCGGCGTCCTCTGCGGCGCAGTCTGCACAGACGGCGGCCCCTGCGCCGGAAGCGTCCGGTGTGGTGACCTTTCAGGCTGTGGATGTGAAAAACGAGGTCCTTCCTCCCACGCAGGAGGAAGTTTTGTCGGCTTACGACCGGGCCTGTACGGCCTTCGGCTGGTTCCAGCTCAACACGCTGCCCTGCGGCAGTTCCTCCGCCATGGTGGGGACGGCCGTATACCAGCGGGTGGACTATCCCGGCATCGCCACCCTGGAGCAGCTGCGGACTTATCTGCGGAATCTGTTTTCCCAGGCGGTCATCGACCGCCTGATGCCGCCGGACGCGGTGCTGCCCCAATACCGGGATATCGACGGGGCGCTGTACGTTCTGCCCTCCAGCCGCCAGCCGGACCCCGCCAAGGGGGACGCGGAGGTGGAAGTGGAACAAACCGCTCCGGACACCTGGACCGTCAATGTGGCGGTGGAGCTTCTGGCGGATGGTCAGGAGACCGTATCCGGAGAGGAGTATTACTCCTTCCCCTATCAATGCGTGGACGGCCGATGGGTCTTCACTAATTTCAAACTGGTCAACGCACCGTGAGACGGGGCGTTTCCATGCACAGCGACAGGAAGGCGGAGATCCGCCTTCCTGTTTTTTTCAAAAACGGAGACAGAATAAAACCTTACCGATTTCTTCCTTTTCTGTGTATAAAAGTAAAATTTTCGCAATACACGTAAGCATAAATTTCCGTATGTTAAATTTAGCTAAATTTTTCTTGTAAATTTACCGTAATGTGCTAAAATAGGTACAGCAATCCGAATCACCCGAGGGAGGAATTCATATGGAAAATTTGTTCTGGCTGGGCTTTGCAGGCGCTGCGGTGGCCCTGGTCTTCGCTTGGATCCAGCGCGGTAAGGTCCTGCGCTGCTCCGAGGGAACGGAGAAAATGCAGAAAATCGCCGCTTCCATCCGTGCGGGAGCCAACGCCTACCTGAAGCAACAGTACACCACGGTATTCAAAGTGTTCCTGGTCGTATTCGTCATTTTGCTGGCCATGGCTTTTCTGGGCGAGCACATGCTCTCCCGATTCACTCCCTTCGCGTTCCTCACCGGCGGCATCTGGTCCATGCTGGCCGGTCTCATCGGCATGAAGATCGCCACCAGCGCCAACGCCCGTACCGCCCAGGCCGCCTCTGAGAGCCTGAACCGGGGCCTGCGGGTGGCCTTCTCCTCCGGCTCCGTCATGGGCTTCACCGTGGTGGGTCTGGGTATGCTGGACATCTCCATCTGGTATCACCTGCTGTACTACGTCTTCGGCATCACCGACGCGGCAGAACTGGCCAATATCATGGTGATGAACGGCATGGGCGCCTCCTTCATGGCCCTGTTCGCCCGTGTGGGCGGCGGCATCTACACGAAGGCCGCCGACGTGGGCGCCGATCTGGTGGGCAAGGTGGAGGCCGGCATCCCGGAGGACGACCCCCGGAACCCCGCCACCATCGCCGATAACGTGGGCGACAACGTGGGCGACGTGGCCGGCATGGGCGCCGACCTGTACGAATCCTACGTGGGCTCCATCCTGGCCTCTTTCGCCCTCAGCGCCGCCGCGGGTTACGGCTTTGCCGGCATGCTGCTGCCCATGCTGCTGGCAGTGGCGGGCATCGTCTGCTCCATCATCGGCTCCTTCTTCGTGAAGACCAAGGAGGACGCCACCCAGAAGTCCCTGCTGACGTCTCTCCGGACCGGCACCTATCTGGCCGCCGTACTGTCCGCCATCTGCGCCGCTCCCCTGACCTACGCCACCGTGGGCAACTGGGGCGTGTACGTGGCCATCCTCTGCGGACTGGTGGGCGGCTGCGCCATCGGCTACTTCACGGAGTACTATACCTCTGACACCTACAAACCTACCCAGAAGCTGGCCGACGCCTCGGAGACCGGCTCCGCCACCATCATCATCGGCGGTCTGTCCCTGGGCATGAAGTCCACGGTGGCCTCCATCCTCATCGTGGCCGCAGCTGTCGTCATCAGCTTCTACGCCGCCGGCGGCAGTTCCGACTTCTGGATGGGCCTCTACGGTATCGGCATCACCGCCGTGGGCATGCTGTCCACCCTGGTCATCACCCTGGCCACGGACGCCTACGGTCCCGTGGCGGACAACGCCGGCGGCATCGCTGAGATGTCCGGCCTGCCGGAGCAGGTCCGGGAGCGCACCGACGCTCTGGACTCCCTGGGCAACACCACCGCCGCCACCGGCAAGGGCTTTGCCATCGGCTCCGCCTCCCTGACGGCGCTGGCCCTGCTGGTCTCTTACGTGAATATCGTGGAAGGCCGGGGCATCGACATGGACCTGTCCCTCACCAATCCCACGGTGCTGGTGGGCCTGTTCATTGGCGCCATGCTGACCTTCGTGTTCTCCGCCTTTACCATGAGCGCCGTCCAGTCCGCCGCCCAGTCCATCGTGGTGGAGGTCCGCCGTCAGTTCCGGGAGATCGCCGGCATCATGGAGTACCACGCCGATCCCGATTACGCCTCCTGCGTCAGCCTCTGCACCAAGGGCGCCCTGCGTGAGATGGTGGCCCCGGCCCTGCTGGCCATCATCGTCCCCATCGTCACCGGCCTGATTTTGGGCACCGAGGGCGTGGTAGGCCTGCTGGGCGGCGTCTCCGTCACCGGCTTCGCCATGGCCGTGTTCATGTCCAACGCCGGCGGCGCCTGGGACAACGCCAAGAAGTATATCGAGGCGGGTCATCACGGCGGCAAGGGCTCTGCCTGCCACAAGGCGGCCGTTGTGGGCGACACCGTGGGCGATCCCTTCAAGGACACCGCCGGTCCGTCCCTGAACATTCTCATCAAGCTGTGCTCCACCGTCTCCATCGTGTTCTCCGGCCTCATCATCTCCTTCAATCTGATGAGCCTGCTGTGAGCCGGTTCTGTTTCATGCAAATTTATGCAAAAAGGAAGGGCCCCTCTCGGGTCCCTTCCTTTTTGCTTCCGGATCGTCTCCGGAGAATGTACGGAGCTTTGCTCAGTCCTTGCACAGGCCGGCGGTGATGATGGCCATGGAGTAGACCTCGAGAGCGTTGCAGCCGCGGCTCAGGTCGTTGATGGGAGCGTTCAGGCCCTGCAGGATGGGGCCGTAGGCGTCGAAGCTGCCCATGCGCTGGCAGATCTTGTAGCCGATGTTGCCAGCGTTGATGTCCGGGAAGATGAAGGTGTTGGCGTGACCGGCCACAGCGGAACCGGGGCACTTGGTCTTCGCCACACGGGGAGACACGGCGGCGTCAAACTGCAGCTCGCCCTCCATGGCCAGGTCGGGATAGGCGGCGTGGGCCTTCTCGAAGGCGTGGCGCATCTTGTCCACATCCTCGCCCTTGCCGGAGCCCAGGGTGGAGTAGCTCAGGAAAGCCACCTTGGGATCGATGCCGAACAGCTTGGCAGTGTTGGCGGTCTCGGCGGCGATCTCCACCAACTCGTCCTCGGTGGGCTTGATGTTGATGGCGCAGTCGCCCATGGCCAGGACCTCGTTGTCACCGGTGGCGGAGGGGCGCACCAGAATGAAGCAGGAGGAGACGATCTTGCTGCCGGGCTTGGTCTTGATGATCTGCAGGGCGGGACGGACGGTGTCGGCGGTGGAGTAGGTGGCGCCGCCCAGCAGGGCGTCGGCGTAGCCCATCTTCACCAGCATGGTGCCGAAATAGTTGGCCTGGCTCAGGGCCTTGCGGCACTGCTCCTCGGTCATCTTGCCCTTGCGGATCTCCACCATCTGGGCAACCATCTTGTCCATGTCGGCGAAGTTCTCGGGGTCAATGATCTCCGCGCCGCGGATATTGAAGCCCTCTTTCTCAGCGGCAGCCTTGATCTCCTCTTCGCCGCCCACCAGAACGGGGGTCAGGAAGGTTCCGGACAGCAGACGGGCGGACGCTTCCAGAATGCGGGGGTCGGTGCCCTCGGTGAATACGATCTTCCGGGGATGTGCCTTCAGTTTCTGGATCAAAAAGTTAAACATATTTCATTCCTCCAAGCTCAGTTTGGATAAAGATTCCGAAGTTATTATACACGCGCCGTTTCCCGCGTTCAATAAAAAACGAAAAAATACGCAACAAAATTTTCTCATTTCGTCCGCTTTTTCTCGGGCATTTTCAGCAGAACGACGGCCAAACCGTCTCTCCGCCCCGTACGGAGGCGGCAGAGCGGCGGCCGGATCCACTTTGCCTGAAAAAACCGGCGCTTTTCAGGCAAAGCCAGTCTTTTCCCGGTTTTCAGAGGCAAAAGGGGCTTGACGGCTCCTTTAAAAAAGGGTATCATACAGAACGGTAACAAATTGTTACAATTTCGTGACAGACTCTCAATACAGCCTGTCCCGGAACGCAGATCTGAACACACTTAAAGGAGCGTCTATGAACGACACGCTGAAAAAAGTGGATCAGGAGGGAAAACGCTCTCCCCGCCGGAGCGACAGGTCCCAGTGGACTCTGAGCCAGCGGATGGAGCGGATAGAGACGGAGCGCCGTCTTGAAAAACGCCGGAGAGAGCGTCAGGCCGCAGAACAGCAGGCACTTGACGCCGCAAATACAGCCGCGAAGCGGACGGCGGTTCGGGAGACCGCCGCCGGAGACCGTCAGGAGCGGAATGCTCCCCGTCCCCGGACCGCGGCGCGGGCGGAGGAGACCGCACGGCGGGAGTCTGTTCGCCGGAGCCGGGATACACGGGAGGCAGAGACAGCGGCAAAGGCCGTCTATCAGCCCCATCCGGAGACCGAGCCCCGTCCGAAAGCCGTTCGCACGGAACGCTCGGAGACAGATGCGGAGCCAGTTTCTCTGTGGCAGCAGGCGACGGATTGGGTCCGCCATGTCCGCCGCCGCTGGCATCACATCCGCCGGGAGCAGCGGGCCAAGCGCTTCCCGGAGTCCAACCGCCTGCTGATCCAGCTGCTCCTGATGCTGGGCGGCCTGCTGCCCATGATCGGCAGCCGCCTGCGGGAGACATTGGTGGGCCGCCACCGCAGGGCAGTCCGCCGCACCAACGGCTTCCACGCCAAATTCGAGGGAAAACGGCGCATCCGGGCCCTTCCCTTTTTGTGCGCCGTGGCGGGCATTGCCGTCCTGGCCCTGTTTTCTTCCTTCTATACCTTCGGCACCACCGTTACCTATGACGGTCAGGAGGTGGCGAAGGTCTCCTCCAAGATGTCGGCCCAGGATGCCGTCCGGGATCTGGAGAAGGTCACTTCCCAGGCTCTGGGCGGGAACTACACCATCGGGACCAATCTGCTCCGCTATGACAGCGGCCTGATGCTCCGGAAGGAAGTGGTGGACGGCGACACCTTTGAGGAGGAACTGTCCAGCAAGATCGGTCTGGTGACCTATGGCTATTCTCTGTATGTGGACGGCGAGATGATCGGCGCCACGCCCTACGAGGGCGCGCTGGAGGAGCTGCTCCACCAGCTGCAGACCCGCGTCAGCAATGAGAACACCATCTCCTGCGGCTTCCAGGAGGATGTAACGGTGAAACCCGGCTATGTCCCCACGGAGAAGATCATGAACCTGGGCTATCTGGCAGAGACACTGTACAGTACCAAGACAGAGGAGGTCACTTACACTGTCAAGAGCGGTGATACCTGGTCTGAGATCGCCAACTCCCACGGCATGACCTCCAAGGAACTGCTGGAGAAGAACCCCGGCTACAACATCAACCGCATCTCCATCGGCGAGGTGCTGACCATGTCCGCCGCCGTCCCCTATCTGACGCTGACGGTGACCCAGCGGGAGAGCTATCTGACGGATATTCCCTACGACGTGGAGTACACCGACGATTCCAGCATCTACAAGGGCGATTACAAAGTCCTGTCCGCCGGTCAGTACGGCAAGGCGGACGTGACGGCCAACGTCACCTACGTCAACGGCGAGGAGACGGAGCGCACGGTGCTGTCTTACGTCACCCTTCGGGAGCCAGTCACGGAACAGCAGGCCCGGGGCACCAAGGAGCGTCCCACCTGGCTGCCCACCGGCAGCTTCCGCTGGCCCTGCTCCGGCAGCATCACCTCCAGGTTCGGCTACCGAAGCTCCATCTTCGGCTCCAGCTATCACGGCGGCCTCGACATCGCCAACCGCTACGGCACACCCATCTACGCCGCCGACGGCGGCACGGTGATCTACGCCGGCTGGATGAGCAGCTACGGCTACCTGGTGCAGATCGACCACGGCAACGGCTACGTGACCTATTACGGCCACAACAGCAGGCTGCTGGTGTCCGTGGGCCAGAAAGTCTACAAGGGCCAGCAGATCGCCAAAATGGGCTCCACCGGCAACTCCACCGGCAACCACTGCCACTTTGAGGTCCGGTACAACGGCGTGCGGAAAAACCCGCTGAACTACCTGTGACCCTCCAGACAGCACAAAACCGCCCGGACAAATGTCCGGGCGGTTTCCGTTTTGTACTTCTGCGCCTTCAGATCACGTAGTCGCCTCCGCCGCCCTGGAACGCCAGATCCGCCAGCGTGACGCTGTCCAGATAGTCGTTGATGAGCTCGTTCAGCTTTGTCCACATGGGCAGCGTACGGCACTCCGCCGCCCGGGGGCAGGTGTTGCTCCCGCCCTCCAGACAGGATACCGGCGCCAGCGGCCCCTCGATGAGCCGCAGGATGCTGCCCACCGTGTACTCGTCAGGCCTGCGGCTGAGCTTGTAGCCGCCGCCCCGACCCCGCTGTGCGGTGACGAACCCGTGTTTGCTGAGGACAGCCATGATGCCCTCCAGATATTTTTCCGAGATCTCCTGCCGCCTGGCCACGTCCACCAGCAGCAACGGCTCCCCGGTATTATTCTCCGCCAGGTCTACCATGACCCGCAGCGCATATCGTCCTTTTGTGGAAACCAACATTGCAGTGCCCTCCTTTTTACCCTCAGCAGACAAAGGTCAACACGGTTTTTCAGGGCATCTTCGGCGGCTGGCGGCGTTATGCCCACGAGGGGCACGCCCCATCCGTAAGGCGGCAGAGCCGCCAACGTTGATTTTAGCCGCTGGCAGGCGTGCTACCCTTTGTCTGCTGAGTGTATAAACATAGTTTATCACAATGTTTTTAGAAATACAATTCTTTTTCAGAAAAATAAATCCTAAAAACATATTGACAAAGTATGTTATCAGTAGTATACTCCGGATAGTATACAAAAAAGGTGGGATTTGACGATGCGCAACACATCCTCTGTCGTCCTGAAACCAGACTTCCGATGTCCCGGTCGCAGCTGCAGCTCTGCGCCGCAGGGACGGAACCGGCCGTCCCGGACATATTTGATTTAAAATTCTGATCGATAAAGGAGACTGACATCATGGCGAACATTTATACTTCCGCCGATCAGCTGATCGGCCGTACCCCTCTGCTGGAACTGACCCACATTGAGAAGGCGCTGGGCCTGGAGGCCCGCATCCTGGCCAAGCTGGAGTATTTCAATCCCGCCGGCAGCGTCAAGGACCGCATCGGCAAGGGCATGATCGATGACGCGGAAAAGAGCGGCAAACTGAAGCCCGGCTCCGTCATTATCGAGCCCACCTCCGGCAACACCGGCATCGGCCTGGCCTCCGTGGCCGCCGCCCGAGGCTACCGCATCATCATCGTCATGCCGGAGACCATGAGCGTGGAGCGCCGTCAGATCATGAAGGCCTACGGTGCGGAGCTGGTGCTCACCGAGGGCGCCAAGGGCATGAAGGGTGCCATCGCCAAGGCCGAGGAGCTGGCGAAGGAGATCCCCAACAGCTTTATCCCCGGCCAGTTCGTGAACCCCGCCAACCCGGCGGTCCACCGCGCCACCACCGGCCCGGAGATCTGGCAGGACACCGACGGTCAGGTGGACTACTTCGTAGCCGGCGTCGGCACCGGCGGCACTCTCACCGGTGTGGGCGAATACCTGAAATCCCAGAATTCCGCCGTCAAGGTGGCGGCGGTGGAGCCCAAGGACTCCCCCGTCCTCAGTGAGGGCCGTGCCGGTTCCCACAAGATTCAGGGCATCGGCGCCGGTTTCGTCCCCGAGGTGCTGAACACCAAGATCTACGATGAGGTCATTCCTGTTGCCAACGAGGACGCCTTTGCCACCGGCAAGCAGATCGGCCGCTCCGAGGGCGTACTGGTGGGCATCTCCGCCGGCGCCGCCGTCTGGGCCGCCATCCAGATCGCCAAGCGTCCCGAGGCCAAGGGAAAGACCATCGTGGTCCTCCTGCCGGATACCGGCGACCGCTATCTCTCCACGCCGCTGTTCGCGGATTAAATCCAGGAAAGCGGTTATTCTGATTTTCCCCCCTTCCGAAAGGGCGGCGGATCTGCACCGCCGTCCTTTCACCCTGCTGATGCAAAGGAGAAACAACGATGTCATCCAAAGGAAAGGTCCTCATCGCCATGAGCGGCGGCGTGGATTCCAGCGTCACCGCCTGGCTCCTGAAGGAGCAGGGGTACGAATGCGTAGGCGCCATCATGCGGCTCTATGAAAACGAGACCGCCGGACTTTCTCAGGACAGCCGCACCTGCTGTTCCCTGGAGGATGTGGAGGACGCCCGCAGCGTGGCCCGGCGGCTGGAGATGCCCTTCTATGTGTTCAATTTCAAAGATGACTTCTCGGAAAACGTCATCCGCCGCTTCGTGGACACCTATGAGCAGGGACGCACTCCCAATCCCTGCATCGATTGCAACCGCTACCTGAAATTCGGTGGGCTATACCGCCGGGCCAGGGAGCTGGGCTGCGATTTCATCGCCACCGGCCACTATGCCCGGATCAGCCAAGCGTCCAATGGCCGCTGGCAGCTAAAAAAGGCCGTGGATGGGCCTAAGGACCAGAGCTATGTCCTCTATTCTCTCACCCAGGAGCAGCTGGCCCACACCCTGCTCCCGCTGGGAGAGCTGACCAAGGCCCAGGTCCGGGAGATTGCGGAAGCGCAGGGCTTCGTCAATGCCCGGAAGCATGACAGCCAGGACATCTGCTTTGTCCCCGATGGGGATTACGCCGCCTTCCTTGAGCGGTACACCGGCCATTCCTATCCGCCGGGAGACTTTCTGGACGAGGCCGGAAACCGGCTGGGCACCCACAAGGGTATCATCCGGTACACCATCGGCCAGCGGAAGGGGCTGGGCGTCTCCGCGGATGAGCCCG
>Ga0129314_1002071_pt1 | contig 12001 bp, 9 predicted proteins | sample O1111metagenome_FD_94431 | JGI IMG/M metagenome (GOLD analysis project Ga0129314, IMG submission 94431) | Orangutan individual fecal microbial communities from fecal samples from Wisconsin, USA - O1111 metagenome | ecosystem: Host-associated > Mammals > Digestive system > Large intestine > Fecal...
TATCGAAATCGGGACAATCTGCGTTTTTGTAAGAAGCGCGGGATCCACCTGGCAGGTCCGGCCCTTGGCCGGCCGAAAAAGGATGAGGTTCGTAACAAAACACAGGATTTTTTGGATGAATGTGAGCGTGTCGAAGTGGAGCGGCGGTTCAGCCTGGCCAAGCGCAAGTGTGGTCTGGGTTTGATCGTGACCAGGCTGCAGGAGACCATCGCTCACACGGTTGCCATGTCCATTTTGGCGCTGAATCTCAGGAAGATTCAGTGCGCCATTTTTCACTTCTTCGTCCTGTTGCTCCAAGTGCTGTGCCCTAAACAAAAATCGGCGTTTGTTCAGTAGACATTAGGTATAAATTTCGTATTCTCTATAAAACCGCATGGACAAAAGAAAAAGCTGACAAGTTTTCCTATCGAAAACCTGTCAGCTTATCTTGGCACGAGCAGCAGGGCTCGAATCCGCGGTTTGATGCGCCCAAATCGCCTGCGCTACACTCGGACATTCGATTTTTCCCGTTTTGCTGTTGCTCCTGAAAATGCGTCTGAGCCTTCGTTTGGCACTTTTGGACGCTCTATGGTGCTCTATAGCACTCTCTGCTGCACATCGCCTTGCTCTTTGGCATTCTCCGGCGCCGGTTGTTTCAATAAACACTTTTGACTTTTGGGATTTTGTGTGGGATTGAATGGTGTATATTAAAAGATGTGTGTGGGAGGTTAAGGAGAATCTTTAACCCCCAACGCGTATTTTCACTCTGTCGCTTTAAAATTGTACACTGGCTTTATTCGCTCGATGATATCAGCGGTCGGTCCAATCTGTGCGATGATCTCGTCCATGCCTTTATAGGCCATCGGGGATTCGTCCAGCGTATCGGGTACGACGCAGGTGGTAAAAATGCCGTTCATCTCAGCCTGATATTCATCCATGGACAGAACGGTGAAAGCATCCTTGCGGCTCATGAGCCTGCCGGCGCCGTGCGGTGCGGAGCAGTTCCAGTCCTTGTTGCCGCGCCCCACACAGATGAGCGCGCCGTCGCGCATATTGATTGGGATCAGCAGCTTTTCTCCCATCTTTGCGGAAACCGCGCCCTTGCGCAGTATCATGGCATCCGTGTCAATATAGTTGTGGATGGTGGTGAATTCATCTTCGCGGGCCAGGCCCATGCCGCTGAGTATCACTTCGGTCATGGCCTTGCGGTTAAGCACCGCGAAGCGCTGAATGATACGCATATCATGAATATAATCGCCGAAAAGCGGGCCTTCCACATAGGCCAGCTCCTTGGGGATTGGCGTCAACATTGCGCGGCGCTTCTTGAGCTCCTTAATCGTCTGATGGATCTCCTTGGTGTTGCCGGACTCCTTCATCTGACGGATGGTTTCGTCAATCTGGAAACGGGCATTGCCGCATAGCGCGCGAAAGCCTTCATCCTGATAGTGCTTGGCCACCTCGTTGCCGATGTGCCGGCTGCCGGAGTGGACGACAAGAAACAGCTCGCCCTGTTCGCCGCGGTCCACTTCAATGAAGTGATTGCCGCCGCCGAGCGTACCGATGCTGCGCTGCGCACGGTTCAGATTTACATAGGGTGCACAGTGCAGTTCTGTAAGGTCGATTTCCGCATTCAGCACATGAGGCGTATCGCGGATCTCACGTCCGCAGGGTATCTGTGAGCGAATGAGCGCGTCCAGCTTTTCAAAATCGATGTCGCGCTCAGCTAATCTTACCGTTTCCATGCCGCAGCCGATATCAACGCCCACCATTCCGGGCACGACCCTGTCAGTGATCGTCATGGTGGTGCCTATGGTGCAGCCCATTCCGGCATGAACGTCCGGCATGATGCGGATCTTCGAGGCGGAAAATGCCTTTTGGTCGCAGACCGCTTTGATCTGCCCGGCGGCCGTCTTCTCCAGCTCTCCGGTATAGCAAAGGGCGGTATTGTATATTCCCTTTATTTCAATCATATTGATTTCTCCTGTTATAGCTGAGGGGCACACCAAACTTGGTTTTCCCTGCAGCCGCTATTCGAACAGCAGCGTTTATGCCGCTATGCCTTGATACCGGTCACTTCCTAAAATCTCCAGCATGTATGCGTACGGGCTCAGGACTCCGCTTTGCAGCATGGAAAAGATACGCGGGATGCATCCGGAGACCAGCGCCACACCCTGTTCATTCTTGACGACGGGCTGCTGTCGGTTGCGGCTGGCTACGTTCCAGAACACGACACGCGGCAGTTCGTACCCATGCGCGGCAAAGATGCTTCTGGCATATTCGAAGTTCGTTGCTCCGGCACCTTCAGCGCAGTAGTCAAATTCCATGTCGGAGATAATATACAGCGTTTTTGGCAGCTCTCTCTGCGGCACATTGTTTTTGATCGCAGCGGAGAGGATGAGCTCAAACACCTTTTGGATGTCCGTATTGGCACATTCGTTGTAATTGTGGCAGTAACGGACCTTTTCCAGAATGTCGCGACCCTTGATCTCGACCAGCTGAGGATGTGTGGAAAACGTGATAAAGTGGTTCCTGAAGGCGCCGGTATTGTGTTCGGCGAAGTAGATGCCGAGCGAAAGAGCAACGGCCGCGGGCAGCGGCGGGCCGCCGCAGTACATGGACCCAGACCCGTCCACAATAACAAGAGCGTTTTCTGAATTGGAGAAATCTTCCTGCGCGTTCCACGTAGCATCGATGCTGTTTCGCTCCGCCTCGGTGATCTGGTTATCGAAAAACGGAGCGATGATGTCATAGGGGGTCAGCGTTCCAGTGTGGAGTTTTGCTTCACCCGAGGAGACTTTATCCATGTACTTCTGATATCTCTCGCCGTCGTTGCGGAGAAATGCCTTACGATACTTGAACATGGCCTTGGATGGCTGCTTCCCGTAGTCGAAGGTGTAGTCTCTCTCACGAAGATGGTTCTCGATGATGCGGATGTGAGCGCGGAGCTTTGCGAGCGTCTTGCGGTAGGCTGCATCGTCCATGCTCAGCGCGCGGGCAATTCGCCTGGCATTATGGATGGTCTCAGCGTTGGAGGCGTTGACCGAGGGCAGCCACTTGGAAAGCAAAGACACGTCCCCGCCGTTTTCCAGCGCCTCAAGGTCGGCGTCAAGCTGCTTTTTGATGCAGATGAGCGCATCCTTTTCGCAGGGCGTGCCCAGTAGCGAAAGCAGATCGTCGAAGCGGCCGTATTCGGCGATGTGTTCCACGTTTTTGCGGACGGAGGACGGCTCGTTTGCAGCGAGCCAGGCGAGGATCACCCGGAACACACGACGCTCACCCAAACCGCCGCGCACGTCGCGGGCAAAGAACAGCATCTTCATGGCAAGGTCGGAATCCTCTGCGTAGGCTTTCGCGAAACGTCCGATGATCTCCCCGTCGCTTTCACGGCGCAGGGCACCGATGGTGGCGAACAGATCGAGACAGTCAGAACAGGTGGAAGCGTATGTAACGGCACTGTTTTCAGTAAAGGTCTTGTTGGCATCGTTCTTTAAAAAGTTGAGCATGGTGATCCCTCCTTGTCGGACAGCTCGTAATGGTTGCGTTTTTACAAGGCGCATTATCTGCCTGATACATACAGGCGTTGATAAGGCTCCGCTGCCGCAGCCTATTCAATATGACACATTGCTGTCGGCGCCTTTTCAAGATGCCTTTTGGTTTCGCCGGTCGGCAGCTGCCGGTTCTCCGACAGTCCCTCCTTTACCGGGGAGGAATATCTTTTTCAAGAAGATTTAGGTTGCTGCAAGCATCTTTCTCATCCAAAGCACAATTTGTTTGATCGTTCTTTTTGAATACAAATATTTAGTTGCTGTATGTGCTTTTCATATATGAGGAGCAATACGCTTTCATCCGTTCTTCCGGCTGCGGCACCACGCCGTTCAGCCGAAGACAAATTCAGCATCGGCGCTGTCAGGCTACTGACGATATCGCTTTCCCATATATGTGATTGTTAAGTACAAGGCACCGTACGAGGCGGGATTCGAACCCGCGATACGCGGAGTATAAGTCCGCTGCCATACCATCTTGGCTGCAAAAGGCTGCTGTCGGTGCCTTTCATGCAAGACGCCTTTTTATCACTTGGAGGATTCTCACCTCCGGCCCCTGCCCCGAAAGCAGGTGCTCACTGACGGAGCCAAAGCGATGGATGTGTTGCTGTAAGCGTCTTTCTTTTAATTGTGAACAAGGCGCAGCCTTTCGGCTATGGCTCAAACGAGCTGACAAGGAATTTCATTCCCTGCCGATTACGCCTTTTACAATGCACACTCAGTCCAAACGTTATAATTGCGTCTCTTTGTGATTGCTGATTGTGTTTTTATGCTCTGATCATAGCAATTATTTCCGCAAAGTTCTTGGAAAAAAAGTTGCGGACCCATCTTTCAGGCCCGCAGCCCAAATTGTTTATGCAGTCGTTCTTTGACTTTGTCTATAAAACTGCCGGGTGACACCACTTGCACTACCGGCCCGAAGGACAATACACGGATCAACATCTCAGTTTCATCCTCCCGGTCATACCGCAATGTAAGCCGGTAGAGACCGTTGCCCAGCCGCACCGTTTCCTTCTCCAGATGCGAGAAGTGAAGCATCACGCGTTCCAGCGCGTTGCGCTCATCCTTGAGCTCCAGAACCAGCGTTTTCTGAACAGGTGTCTTGGGGCGATATTCCTCGTCCGTCCAGAAGTCCAGTAATTCGCAGGATTTGATTCGGGCAATGTTGACCGTCAGCATGCTTCGCGGGGAGGATGTCAGGACGCGGAACTTGTCGTCTTTGGAGGAATACTCCAGTTTATACGGAATGCACTCCCAAGAGTGCAGCGTACCGCGATGACCGATGAACCGGATGCGCAGCTTGCGTTTTTCATGAAATGCGGTCAAAATCGTCTTAAAGTGTGCGATATATTGTGGATCGTCATAAGGATCTCCGTCGGAATAACGGTCGAAGAAGCAGAACACATCCTTGCCATACAGCGGTTCAATATCTTCAAGGCCGGATTCAGACGCGGAGAATAGTCTTATGCGCGGGTCCTGCAGCAGTGCCTTGAGCCAGCGCTTTTGCAGTATCGTCAGCGGCATTGAGGGGATATGTTTGAGCGGGGTCGTGTTCTCCCTGGTCAGCAGCGGCCATGAGCCGTTGCGCAGAGACACCGGAATGGTCAGTACACTCTCGCCGAAGGCCTTTTCCCGAATGATGTCATTGATTCGTTTCTCTGTCAGCTCACCGGATACCGCTTCGGAGAGGATGGCTGCGATGACATTGTAGTAGCTGCCGTATACCTCACTGAACAGCATCGTTGTCACCTCCGTACACGGCGCGCATCGCCTCCAGATCCGCGTAAAATGTCTCTATTACATGAGAATTGGAGCATTCCAGCTTCTCTATCCTGCCGATAAAGGTCCTGATCCAAGGCAGCATCTCTGCCGCGTCATAGACATCCGCGGAAAAAACACAGGTGTGGGCATCCACGATTTCAACCTGCCCGCAGCGCTTTTCGCGTTCAAGCCTCTCAAGGATGTATTCCTCATGATCTGCGATATGTATGGTTATTTCCATATGCTCAATATGATATTCAATACCGGTGGATACGCCCCAGAGATTCTCCTGAAACTTGTCATACCATCCGCCGTACTGTGCATTGTTCTTTTCAACGGCGCCGGCCGCGACACTGTGTATGCTGTCGATGCGGAAAAACATGGGCTTGTGAAAGATATAGTGATAGCAGAGTAAATACTGACGCCCGGATTGAGTGCTGATATATATCTTCACCGGGAATACGGTGTGATGCTTTTCCACTCCTCCGTTGCGTGGGCTGTGAATCGTCAGATCAAGGCAGCGCCCTGCATCCATAGCCAGCAGGATATTGCACAGCACCTCGCTGTCCAGCGCATGGAGAATATAGTGGTGCTTAAAGCCGAAACACCCCGGAATTTCCGGAAGTTTGTCCAGAAGACAGGAGCCGATAACGCCCACGGGGTCTTCCTCGGAGAAAAAGGCGATTGCGTCACGCCAGAAGGCCATATCAATTCTTTTGTCATCCGTCCGGCGATAGACAAGCTCCCGGCCACGCTTCCGGCCGGCGAGCAGGCCCAGTGATTCATATTCTTTGAGCTTCTTGCGCACGGTGGACTCGTCGACGGTAAGTTCCGTATCGAAAGATGAGAGGTACTTATCGGTAATGGCGTCAACAATTTCTCTGATCGACATCTCATTACCGTCTGCAAGCAGATCCATTATGTAGAAGTGAAATGTAATGTCACCGTCAGTAAAACTTTTGGCCTTAAACGCATGATACAGAGGATTTCCCGGTATGGCGCGGCTGTCCACGGAGATGAAAACATTCTTCCCGGCGGCGTCCTGACGGAACGCCATATAGTCGCCCAGCCAGCTCTCAATGCGGCGCCGCTCGTTGTCATAGCTGCGGGTACTTTTTTGGTCATACTCGCTGCGGCCCTTAAAGCCGTAGACATAGAACTGCCGCATATAGTCACGAGTACGTTCAAAGCTTTTTATCAGTTCACTGTACGCCATTTCAACCACCTTCCGCACTGTCAATATTGATGGATAATCGCCGCCTCTGGCATCACCGTCTGCACCGCCCTGCTCTCCTGATTGCCCTTAATCAATGCTGGACTTGCTGAACGAACCCGCGGCGGCCACGTGCGTATCCGGCGGTATATCATAAATGGTTTTGAGCCATTTATCCCAGTCCTGCGCATGCTGCACCTCGTCAAAGAAATAGTAGCAGTCCTGCCCGACACGGACATTTTCGTGGCAACGCTCCAGAATTCCGTTAAAAGCGCCGAATTTCAGCATGGGGTGCTCCACGGAGATGAATATGATTTTCTGCGGCGCAACGCCGCAGGAGAACAGCGCCTCGATCATCTGCTATTGGATTGTGCCGTTTGGTGGCGGTCAGGACGACCGCGCGGCGCGGATCTGTCCGGTCCAACCGCTTCATTGCCTCATAAAACGCCAATCTTTTATAGATTTTCGACGTCTTCGGATTCATGATGCCGGTCTTCCGCCATGGGTTGTATGTGGTCAGCACTTTATAAAATGCCTTTCTTGGCAGCGATCGCCATATCAGCACCTGCCTTTGCAATCAGTATAAGAGTAATCTTTATCAACGTCAACTAACATTGACAGTATACCTATAATATTGATCAGTTGTGGCGCGTGCTTTGATGAAAATATTAGAAATTCAGAGCCTGCTTGTAAATACGTATGTGCCCCAAAGCTGCAGTGTGAATGCCAAAATAGAATAGCAAAGATGTGTGTCGTTTCAGTTCCGCAAGATAAAAGTACACCATTATATTCATGCAGTTCGGTGGTTTATGGGGTAATTCCTCGATGCTGTACTTAATTATTTCAGGGGAAAAAGATCGAGTTTTTCATCCGCGCAGCGGGATGAACCTGTATCTGAAATCCGGTTTGCCATATGCGGATATAGATGGAAGGACAACTGAAATAGCAAAGATATTTAAGGCTTGCAGTAAAAGATTAACCGACATTGAAAAAGAGGGGACATTTTCTCTCACGCCTCAGTGCGATTTATTGTGACATGGAAGGGATAGGACGACAAAATGAAACTGCCGCTATTTTGCTGAATTTCTTTTTAAAAGATTGACTCAAACGAGCATTACCGTTGTGCTGTTTTTCAGTCTTTTGGCAGCTATTCCCGCCGACTTGTGGCATACGTTCATATTACAAGATGGTGGAGCGCATGAATGATACGCTGGGGGCGCTGTACGACAGCCTCTATACGCCGCCGGTGATGGCCGGAACTGACCGCGAGGCGATGAGGGCAAACCGGGCCCTGCTTCGGGAGCGGTTGGCGGTGGGGGATCGCAGGATCGTGTTGCGGATCGTGAAGGAACTGGAACTGACTGCGCTGGGGCGGTCATATGACAGCTTTATCTGCGGTCGGGTAGAATAAGCTTCACAAAAACAGAAAGAGACATGGTGTGCTGTCTCCCTTCGGAATGATGTACCGCAACTTCATTCTATCAGATATCCGCAAGCCATGTCTCTTTTTATCCTTTTTTAATTTGTGAAATTCATTGTACTTTATCAAGCATTATGTTGAGAAATGGGCTAATGAATTTCCCGATTCATTTGTTTTCCCTAGAGATAAAAAACCGGACCTGTTTTTTTATTTTTCAATAAAAAACAGGTCCGGTTTTCATGTCTACCTGGGATAAAAGAGATGCCGGAGAAAAAATTCAGAAAAACTTGAACCAGCACGGATTTTAATATTCAATAATCAGTAGAGCGAAATTAGACACAGGGGTTCAAAAAGCAAAGGTTTACTGTTTTAGGTTTGCCGTTTGCATGTTTTGAGGAATTAATGTCCGATTTGGAATTATCTTCAAATATCAAAAAAAGCCACATGAATACTGGATTGATAACAAAAATACCATTGGTGTCCAATCTTAAAGGGTTCAGATCCTAACGGGGAGTAAGAAAATCTAACACCAGTATGTGCTCTTTTAAAAGCAATTACAAATATTGATATCATATCAATATTATAGTAAAATAAGAAAGAGGTCAATTCTTTTTGCAGGGACCTACGTCTCACCGCTAAAGAAAGCACCTCTTTATATCAATATATAATATGATTATCTTGATGATTATTATACATGTCATTTTAAGATTTGTCAATAGGGGGAATTAGAGTGTTAAAAGGGAGCAATGATCAGAAACTAATAGAAAGGCATGTCCCTGAAATATGTGTTCCTTTTTATCAAATTTGGCAAGAACTCGTTGACAGAAGAACTTTAGATATATATCAGTATAGAGTTATGACCTCTCTGAGCGGACTAAAAGAGCTCGATTCTATAATTGTAAAAACCATATCTGGTCTTTTTACCTCTGATGCAAACATTGAAGCTTGTCGAGAAGAATTGTTGTATAGTCTAAACCAAGATGCGGTTTTAGAACAGCACAACAAACCAATGCTAAATCGGTTAAGAGCAACTCTTGGCAAAAAACCAGCATCTCCCTCTGAAAAAAATCGGTTACTCCATCAAATTCGTTATGCTACCAAAGAAATCGAGTCAACATATTTAACATTTGCCTTAGACGATTTGAAATCAAGTATTAGAATAAAAATATCAAAAATATGGAGATGTACGCAAATATTGTTGTAAGTCAATCCATACATAACGGATGGTCAGCACGAGGACTCTTTGATCTATTACGTTTCTTTCGCCAAGAAAAAGCATTTGATATGCAATGGGGAGATTTTTATAACGAAATACTGGGTGCGTCTGAAATCGAACACCAGATATTAATTAATGTGCCATTTCGCGGCCAAGAGGTAGAAGAACAAAAGAAAGCATTATCTGCGTTAGACAAGTTGGGATTGAACATAAAAACATATGAGCAAATAATTACTGAATTTGATGCCATTACGGATATGGTATCCCTTATCAAAGCTGAAAAAAGATACTTCTTAATTAATGTTAAAGCTAAGGATATATACGCAGCTTCGTATGCAGCAATTACAAAAATATCTGAGCAGTTAAATTTAGCCAGTTTTTACAATTTAGTAAGTGCATGGGATTTAAAATCAGTGGTAATCGTAGCAATCAATTCGCAAAACCACTACCATCGTTCCTATACTGCTAAAGAATTATATGAAACCCATGATTATATTGATAGTTCCGGTCGAATTTTTGAAAGTACCCGCCAAATATTTGTGGATGAAAGTAAACGAACCATCAGAGACAAGTTGCAAGGATCATTTGGTTACACAAATATAAGTCGTGCATCCCTCTTCCAAGAAGAAAAATATATGAATTTGTGGGTTGCTCTTGAATCGTTAGCACGTACTGATATGTACACAGATATTATCTCCAATGTAAAGGAGAGTGTTCCTGCTGCGACATCTTTACGTTATATTTATCGGATCGTTAGAAACTTTGTGGAAGATTGCGGAAGATGCGGAGTCTCATTTGTCTTTTCTACATGTACCATTGATATGAAACAAGAAACCAAACAGAAAATGGTCAAAGAAACCATTGGTATCTTCCATAATGCCACATTATTTTCGGAACTTCAAGAAAAATGTCATGTTAATACATTATTAGCGTATCGGGTAAACGAAATTCATAAATTAGTATCGGATATTGCTTTTGCAAAAGGGAAAGTGGAAAATCATTATAAACGAGTACATTGGCAAATCCAACGACTTTATCGTATCAGAAATGAAATTGCCCATGCCGCATTACAGGGAAATTCATCATTGCTTGTATATATTGAACATCTCTATGACTATTTATCTACCTATATATCAGAAATTGTTAATTGTTTGGTTGAGCACAGACTTCCAACGATTGAGGATGCGCTTTGTGCTATAAAGGGGAACTATGATGTATTCATCGCATTGTCGGATAGTCCTGATAAAGTTTTGGCCGAAGAAGTCCTAAAAACCGGTGTTATTGATTTTCTTACACAGTCAGGATAAAAATCTTATTTTATTCATGTTATTTTATATTATCTTGAACTATCTGACAGCACTGTAACCGTTCCAGCATAAGCTCTGAGAATAACTATGCTTGGTCTCACAGTATCTCCTCCATTTGTACCGCAGACTTGTTGATATGTCCTTTCATCTCCTGCACTTTATCAAAAGTCTCTTTGTCAATAATCGGCTCATGCGCGTTCTCTACCAGATACATAGCAAGCAGTCCTTGATTTTTTGCTTTCTTCCCCGCCAGAAAATCCGGCGTATAGCTTTTCTGCATCAGCACTTGTCCTACATATTTCTCATTGCTCAACATTCGGTCAATGGTAGATGTGCTCCATTCTGATTTCCCGGTGACTGTCTTGATGCCATGAGATTCCAAGTACTTTTTGATTTTACGCACACCGTTCCCATGCACATATAGGTCGAAAATCTTTCGGACAATCTCAGCCTCATCGGGAACAATCTGCAACACCCCGTCCGGCCCTTTGGTGTATCCAAGGAACCGAGTGTGATTAAGAAGTGCCTTGCCGCTCATCATGCGATGGCAAATGCCAAACTTAATGTTTTCACTTCGAGATTGGCTCTCTGCTTGGTCAATGGCTGCCAACATATCAATTACACTGTCATTGGTAGTCAGAGTGTTGATGCTTCCAGTTTCTATATAAACGCCAATATCCATTTGCTTTAACCTCCGTATTTGTTTGATTGTTTCCACTGTATCCCGCCCGAAACGGCTGAGGGATTTCACTATAATCAGGTCAATCTTTTTTCTCATGCAGTCTCTGATTAACTGCTGATAACCGGGCCGCTTGTTTGTTCGCAGACCGGATGCAATGTCGTAGTAGGCCGCAACAAACTGCCAAGAGGGATTTCTCTGGATGTATTGGGTATAGAACTCAATTTGATTTTTCAAACTGCCCTGTTGTTCTTCATGATCGGTACTGATCCGGCAGTAGGCGGCGACTCGGAGCTGCTGAGACCAAATTGGTTTTTGTTCTTTACTTTGTGGAATCTCTATAACGTTTTTAGACATAAAAAAACCTCCATGTATTCCGCTCATATGCTTATGAGCAGTATAACATGGAGGTTTCTTCACGGAAATTTGCATAAAGAAAAGCTACATTCCAGCCTCTTTCACAAGACTAAAATGTAGCTTCCAACTTGGTGGGAGCGGGTGGATTCGAACCACCGTAGGCGTACGCCAACAGATTTACAGTCTGCCCCCTTTGGCCACTCGGGAACACTCCCATATCTCTTGCTATGAAGTTTTTAATGGTGGAGCTGGTGGACGGATTTGAACCCCCGACCTGCTGATTACAAATCAGCTGCTCTACCAACTGAGCTACACCAGCATAGTAAGTAACTGACAGCGAAAATTAATATACCATAGCCCTAAAAAAAAGTCAATACCTTTCTGAAATAAATGTGCATTGCAGTTGTAGGATTACAATACATATTGGACAGATGAATAAAAAGGATGAAGGATAGGGCCTGATCGGTTAAAGTTGAAGTTGCGGACAACAACTCAACGAGAGGGGGCCATATCCTTCATGAGCAAGA
>Ga0129314_1002072_pt1 | contig 11990 bp, 9 predicted proteins | sample O1111metagenome_FD_94431 | JGI IMG/M metagenome (GOLD analysis project Ga0129314, IMG submission 94431) | Orangutan individual fecal microbial communities from fecal samples from Wisconsin, USA - O1111 metagenome | ecosystem: Host-associated > Mammals > Digestive system > Large intestine > Fecal...
CAGGCGCTTCCTTAAACATAGCCAGGCTTACAATAGGACCAAGAGCTTCATTGCCTTCGGCAGCGGTAACCAGAGGCACCTTCTCCTTGATAATGCCTGCCTTCTGCATAGCAATGCGCTCCAAAGTTTTGCCGCAGCGATCAGTATGGTCCAGCGCAACATTGGTAATAACGCTGACCACCGGCGTAATTACGTTGGTGGAATCCCACAGGCCGCCCATGCCTACCTCAATAACAGCATAATCAACCTTCTGCAGATAAAAATATAAAAATGCTGCCGCCGTCAGAATCTCAAACTGCGTCGGCTGCTCGCACACGCCCTTTTTGACAACGCTGTCGGCAGCAACCTTTACCGCAGTAATCGCCGTGGCAAAATCCTCGTCGCTGATATCCTTGCCGTTGAGGTTGATGCGTTCGTTGTACTTAACCAGATGTGGGGACGTGAACTTGCCCACCTTCAGGTTTGCTGCCAGCAGAATATTCGTAATCATGCTGGTAACAGAGCCTTTACCGTTAGTGCCGGTTACATGCACTGTTTTAATCTTTTGCTCCGGGTTTCCCAACTCCCGCAAAAGTCCTTCAATACGCTCCATACCGAGCTTAATGCCAAATTTGCCCAGGCTGTCTAAATATGCCAGGCTTTCTGTATAATTCATTGTGCTTACGCCTCCATTAATAATTAGCTAACAGTTTATTATAACATAGTTTTGCGCACTGCGTCTTGCGAAAAGCATAAAAATAGCCGCTGCGTCACAAGAACGAGCGACTATTTTGCTAAGTGGATATCACCATATTTTATATGCTTATAGCAGTCCTACTGCTGCAAAGGGTCGTCCCCATATTCGTTCGGCCCCTCCGTTCCCTTGAAGAACAAAAGATAAAGGCAGAAGAAAAGATTAACCAGCGGCACAATCAAAAGCAGCATCCACCAGCCGCATTTATCCAAATCATGCAAGCGGCGCACGCCCATCATAATATTAGCTGCCAGCTGGAAGATTCCTAGCACAAAGGCAATAATCGAAAAGAGAAGATCAAGAGCGCCGAAAGTATCGGCTGCAAAGGTCAAAATCCCCTGCACCACACAAAGCACCACTGACAGGAAAAAGCTTCTGTAAATATAAGACTTGCGGTTTAAGCGTCCCTCAGACGTAAAGAACAGCTCCTTGAAAACAGCTTCCTTATCCGCACTGCTGTCCTTAAACAGCAGGTCCAGGCCCTCGCCAAGATTCAAAAACTTCTTACCTGCTCTCGGCGGTGTATTATAAGCGGCAGAAGCGTTATCATCCTTGCTGCCAAAACGTTCATCCGCAAACTTTTGCTGATTATCAGCAGTAAAATTATTATAGGAATTTGCCTGACTATCGGTATTATGATTTACCTGCGCAGCATCAGCCTTAGCTCCCGACTCAAAATTATCGTGGCTGTCGCCAATGCTTTTTTTATAGCTTGTATCGGCACCGGAAGCAGCACCGGCTGCACCAACAGCTCCGGCAGCCGCGGCAATTCCGCCTGCTCCCTCCTGCGGCTTTTGCTCCTGCTCCACCTTCTGGCCGCAGTTCACGCAAAATTTGGCACCGGGTTTAATTTCACTTCCGCAATTAGTACAGAATTTAGCCATTTTCATCGCCCCCTTTTTCTTTTATTGTAACCCAAGAAGCACTGCAATTCAAGAAAATGTGCCTTAGGCAACAAAACAAAAAGTGTACAGTGCCTGCACTCCTCCAAAAATGAGCCTATTTTTAGGTATTCACTACAATTTCATGAGGATATTTTGAAATCCGCCATTCCAATACCGTACACATACAAAAAACCGTACAGCCCCAAAGCCGCATGTGACAAGGGGTTGTACGGTTTTGTACGGTTTTCAGGGAGTGCTGCATTAAGCTTAAGCAGTTCTTTTTTCTGCCAGACGGCGCACCTCTTCCAAGGCAAGCTTGCTATGCTTAGCGGTAAATTCAACACTCATACCATCAGCCAACAAGCTCAATGCAAATTCTACGCTTTTCTTATGCTCCGTTTCTTTAGCTACATTCTGTGCATACAATTCAATGATGTCTGTCATTTTCTCTTCGCCCTCCTTACTACATTTTAAAAACTCCATACGCTCGGCAAACTCTTTATAATGCAGCTTTGCCGGTTCTGTACAATACAAATCCTGCATCAACCTCCCCAATGCAGTATTGTCACGACAATTACTGTTTACATAAACAATATACGATCCATCAGAGAAATCTGAACTCTCCTCTTTAATTACGCGCTCTACGCTGTAAAGCGGAAGTCCTTTCTTAAATACATCATTTTCAGTAATAAAAATGATATAGCTGTCAGGCAGCTCATTGTAATCCCTATTAGTTTGCAAAAATTGCGTGTCTAACACACTGCTGTAAAATCTTGCTCTTCTCACAGATGCGCCTTCATCGCTTCGCTGCACTTCCACATTAAAATATCTGCCAAATCCATCCTCTGCCAAAATATCCAACTGTGCGGAATGTCCGTAAATATTCTGGATAAATCTTTGTATTCTTACATTTTTCACTTTGATTTTATCATCTTTCAGAATAACACGCAACATTATTTGCGCTGCCGAAACATTCTCATCCAGCATAAGATTCATAAATTTATTATTCATCATACTTAGTCCTTCTATCACCTGTCTGATAAGCTTATAATCTGACTGCATCTCAGCAACTCCTTTGCAATTATCTGATTATTCTCTATTTTTGATAGTATAGCATTCTCTTCAGCAGAAGTCAACATAATTTTCTGAATATTTTATTGCTAAAAAAATGAGCCTATTTTTAGGTGTCGACTACAATTTCATGAGGATATTTTTAAATTCTCCAACTCAATACCGTACACATGCAAAAAACCGTACAGCCCCAAAGCCTTGTGTGGCAAGGGGTTGTACGGTTTCATCTTTCAGAACAGCTCCGGATACATACCATGAGCAAATTTTTTTATGCCTTCTCCTGTTTTGATAGCACTGTTATATGTATAATTCAGGGATATACCATAAACCTTGCCTTCCCTAACAACCTTTAGTGATTGAAGTCCCGGATGCTGACGGAAAAAATCCGCTGCCTCCTCAGGATTACCGCCACTCTTCACAACAAAAAGCACGTCAGGATTCTCTTCGATAATAGTTTCCAAGCCTATCGTTCCCGAAGAAAAGCTGGGGACATCAGCGCCTAATTTAACGCAAATATCGCCTGCCAGCTTGGTCGAATCATAGGCAACAATGTTCTTGCCCAGCATTTCGATAATCATTACCTTAGGCTTTGTCATATTCTGCGTTTTTTCTCTGACCACAGCAATATCCTGCTGCATATCGGCAACAATTTTCTTTGCTTCGTTTTCCTTGTCAAAAATTGTGCCCAAGCCCAAAATAAAATCGCATTCCTGCTCCAAGGTCTCCTTTTTATTATGCGAGGTAGGAGAATTGGCATTGGTGGAGACATAGGTATGAATACCACGCTTATTCCAAAAATCCGTGCTTTTGAGCGCCTTATCTGCATAAAGCACCTGGCCGGAAATAATCAAATCAGGCTGCATGGATAAAACGTTCTCCATATTCAGGACAACGTTGCGCTGAAACTTGATTTTGTTATATCCTGCAGCATACTGTGGTTCAGGTGTATAAAAGGGGTTGCCATAACGCACCGGACAGATAACATTCTGCTCCACGCCTAAGGCTACCAAGGTTTCATTAATCTGCTCACCGACAGCGATGACTCTTTGCGGCACCTTATCATAATAAGAGATATTTTCACCCAAGGCATTATAATTCTGCACTCTGACATTTTTTACAGCTCTTACACCATAGGCTGACTGAGCTTGCACAGCAGGACGACTAACAGAAATTACCTGCGTCTGTGTAAAAAATATGAATGCACAAATACCAAGTACTATAGCAAGGGAAGCCAGGGTAAATCGCTTATTCATAAGGTTGCTTCCTTGGATGCCGGGTGGCACCGCTATGTGTTCCCCAAACAATTTCTATACCATGATTGCGGAAAATATCAACCAGTCTTAAAACTTCGGGACAATATTCGTTATCATCTGTACGCGTCTTACAACAAATGCCAACATGAACAACATCAGGTTTAATACTTAAAATTCTTTCAATCTTCTCTTCTAACCCGCTGCTATCTCCCAAGATAAGCTTACGGCATCCATTGCAGGCCATAAACGCCACCAGTTGGATTTCTTCGTCACCATAACGCGCAAACTGCGAACTGCGATTATTAAATGCCTGAAAGCATGCCGCTCCGGTACAATTTTCTTCTGAGCGCAGGCAGCGTAATATAACAATCTTTTTCAAATTATTCCCTCCAATGCTTCGGCAGATAAATAATGTTCATGCGTCCTGATTCTGCATCGTAAGCAACCTTACTATGTACACTATACATATCATAAATGAACTCTTCTGTCAATAATTCTTGAGGCGTTCCCATGCCAACCACCAGGCCATTCTTGATTGCTATCAGCCTGTCACAATACATAGCCGCGATATTCAAATCGTGGATTGCTGCTGCAACGGTAGCATTTAAGCCTTTGACTATATCCATTATCTCCAGCTGGTATTTAATATCCAGATGATTCGTCGGCTCATCCAAAACAAGACACTCCGTCTGCTGCGCCAACGCTCTTGCCAAAATAACACGCTGCTGTTCACCGCCGCTCAGCGTAGAGAACATGCGCTTTTCAAAGCTTTCCATACCCACTCTCGCCAAAGCGCTTCTGGCAATTTTAAAATCCTCCAGATTATCACGCTCCAGCATTTTTTTGTGTGGCGAACGCCCCATAAGCACAACATCCAGAACCGAAAAATCAAAGCTATAAAAATTATGCTGGGCAACAACCGCCAGCTTTAAGGCCGATTCGCGATAAGAAAGCTCATCCAAATGCTTGCCATCAAAATAAATATCACCGCTAGTCGGCTTTTGCACACGATAAACGCATTTCAAAAAGGTGCTTTTGCCACTGCCATTCGGCCCTATAATACCAAGAAACTCCTTGTTATGCAAAGAAAAATCAATTCCCTTCAGAATCTCCTTTTTCCCTACAAACATTTTGACTGCTTCAGCTAATATTTCCACAATCAATTACCTCCAAAGCCATAGGTACGTTTTACCATCAGATAAACAAAGCAAGGAGCACCAATCATCGCTACAAGAATACCAATCGGCAGCTCTGCTCCGGGAATCAGGATACGGCAAAGCGTATCAGCCACAACTAAAAAAATTGCTCCGGCTAAAGCTGTTACAGGAACAAGCCTTTTATGATCCGTTCCTACAAGCATTCTGATAACATGCGGAACTATTAAGCCTACGAAACCTACTGTACCGGCAGCATAGACAACAAAACCGACAATAATCGAGCTGATTAAAAGATAAAATTGCCTGTAGACATGTAAATCTGTACCCAAGGTCAGCGCTGATTCATCACCAAGAAGCATCAGGTTTAGAATACGGCTCTGGCTCCAAAAGAACAGCACTGCGACGATTACTATCGGCACAATAACGATCAGGTTATCCCACTTAGCCCCGGAAAAGCTGCCCATCATCCAATAGGCAATAGTCTGCATGCCTTCTTTGTTGTTGGCAAAGTAAACTATAAAGCTGGAAAAAGCACTGCACACGGCACTTAGAGCCATACCTGCCAGCAAAAGCTTTACCGAGTTACTGCGTCCGCCAAGGTTCGAAATAAATAATACAAGAAGAGAAATAGCAAAGGCACCGGCAAAAGCAGCCAGGCCAATAAAATTTTCACCCAGTCCTGCGCCTATACCTAAAAGGATTGCCGCCGTTGCGCCCAAAGAAGCACCGGAGGAAATGCCCAAGATATATGGATCCGCTAGGGGGTTTTTAACGATGGCCTGCATAATGACACCACTGCTCGCCAAGCCTGCGCCGACGGCAGCAGCCAAAACGATTCTCGGCAGGCGCAGCTGCCAGATAATGTCATGCACAGAGCCTTTAAGCGCATTATCAAGTGAATCTCCGCTTTGCAATTGACTGATGATTGCTGCACTAATCTGCTCCAAGGGTATTTTCACCGTGCCAACGGAAAGTGCCAAAAACATAACCGCTACTAAGACCAGCAGCAAAAAAACGCTTACGTATATGCCTTCTATTTGTTTGAAAAAGTTAAGCATCTTAAAATTCCTTAATCTTATGAAGAGATACCAAAGTACGCTCATTAAAATTAATGAGCGTACCTGGTAATTTTTTTTGATGATGTATGAGATGTTTGAGTATATGAGCTGAATTTAATTAGATATCAAATTCAGCGGAGAGCATAAAGGTTCTCGGTCCACCGGAATGCAGCACGTTGCCGCTAGGTGCCCAATACTTTTTGTTAGTAACATTATAGCACATTGCTCTTAAGGTTACAGGTGTGCTGTTAAGGGAGGTTTTATAATTTACGCCTGCATCCAGGGTGAAGTAGCTGGGAACGCTGTATTTTTCATCGCGTACATAGGAGGAACCAACATAGTTACCACGCATTAATACGGAGAAATCATCGTTAGCCTTATATTCTACGCCCAGGTTTGCACTCCATTCAGGCACGCCGTTCGGACGCTTGCCATTAGTAGCTGCGCTGGTAGTTTTTTGTTTAGCATTCAAGTGCATAAAGCCGCCAATCAGGTTCCATTTTTCTGCCAAAGTGCCGGTTGCGGTGTATTCAAAGCCCTTGTGTCTTGCTTCGCCGTCAGCAAGCAGGAAAGGTTTGCTGAAGCCGGGTTTGGTAACATCTACACTGTTGGCTTTCTTAATATCGAAATAGCTGATTTTATGGAAGAAATCACCGGTTTTGAACTTCACACCGATTTCGTTTTGCTTGGTTTTGTACGGATCTAAAGTGGTACCTTGATTCTGATATTTGGAGCCGACAATACCGCCCTCAACAAACTCTTCCGTATGGTTTGCATAAACAGCTACACGCGGGTTAAAGGTGTAGTTGATGCCAAAGCTTGGAGATACATCATAATAATCGCCGGTTTTTGCATTATGCGAGCCATCTTTTTTGTAGCTATCCTTAGCGATAGATTTACCGTTCAGGCCAACCAGGATATTCAGTTTCTCATTACCCGTGGTAATAGAATCCATCACAGACCAGCCGCTGATGCGTGCATGTGTTCCATAGTAGGCATCAACTTGCGCAAAGGTCGGCGGAGCAAAGCTGCCGGTATTAGGATGATAAATATTACCTGTCCAGCCAGACTCTTCTTTATAGTCATTACGCATATCAGGTCCACCGTAATAGTGCCACATTCTGTCAACACCGGCTACCCATTCATGCTTCAAATCACCGGTTTTAAAATCACCCTTCAAGCCGATTTGTGCATAATCGCGTTTCTCCAGCAGAGAGTAGTTGTCAGAGGTTGCGCTAAAATCACCGGCTTCATTCAACAAAGTCTTGCTAAAGCCAGTATAGTAATACCAATCCTGTTTAAAATGACCAGCGTTCAGGAAAGCCTTCAAATGGTCATTAATTTTCTGTTCATGGTTCAAGGTCATAACGAGGTTAGTATTTTTATCACGACGCCAGGTAGGATTTGTATTGATTTTTCCGTCAGGAGCGCTCGGTAAAGCATTGCCAACAAACTTACTGCTAACAGTTAAACCATAAGGTCTGCCTTCACTGTCAGTATCAGTATAGCCAAACATAAAGTTAGTCTTACTGTTTGTGGTTTCCTGATCCAGGTTGATATAAATATTTTTCTGCTTCAGGTTCCAGTTTTCAATAGAACGCTCGCCATTGGTATTGCTGGCATTAATACGCACGCCATAGCTTTTATCTTCACCTAAGCGAGTGCCAAAATCTACATATTCCTCATGCGCACCTTTAGAATGATATTTAATGCCAACCTTACGAGTATCTTCATCCATTAAAGCCTTTTTGCTGTTAATGCTGATGGTACCGCCGGAACGGTTAGCCATACCGGAACCGTTAATACCGGTTGCGGGTCCCTCGATAACATCAACAGATTCAATGTAATTGCTGGATTGACGAGTCATAGCCTGCATACCAGGAATACCATTGATAACAAAGCCGCGGCCATCATCAGCAAAGCCTCTGATAGAAACACAGTCTACTGCTGCATCATAGGTTTTAACAACAGAAGGAACAAGGCTCAGAGTCTTGCTCAAGCCTTCGGTAGAGGACAAGAAGGTTCCTACAGCCTTTTCCGAAATAGTAGTTGTACTAATAGGACTCTTCATAGCATCCTGCTCACCTAAAATACCTACATTAGATGTCGCACGGACAAATTCGCCGGCAATGTAACGTTGACCGTGTACAACAATCTCGGCAAGATTGAATGACATTAAATCATCATCGTTTTTTTCTGCAGCAAAGGCATCACCGACAAAGCCTACACTTGTCAATGCCGTGCAGATAGCAGCAGCTAAAGCAATCTGTCTTTTCTTCATAAAATATACTCACTCCTAATATAAAATGTATATTTCACATAAGGTGTCCTTGTTTCCCTTACGCAACATATCAGCTTTCATACACAACAAAAACTCATTGCTCTTGGTATTCATTGCAAACACACTATGCGTGTGATATAATTAATTCGTTAAGTAATTTTTTTGGCATATTAGTACCAAGTACTGTTACATTATATCTTGATGCTACGTATTTAGCAAATACAGATATTCTATACGCATATTTATGATTTTAATATACACTACAGGAGGCCGGCTATGCTTTTGCGTCAAATGAAATATTTTCTGGCAGCAGTATATTGCAAAAGCTTCAATGAAGCAGCAAAGCAATGCTTTATCTCACAGCCTTCCTTCTCTCTACAGATAAAACAGCTTGAAAAAGAGCTTGGTGTAAAGCTTATTAACCGCAATAATTGTAATTTCAGTCTTACACCGGCAGGCGAAAAATTTTACGAGCCTTGCAAACGCATAGTCGGAGACGTGCAAAATTTAATGCAAAACATGCAGCACTTTGCGGAAACGAATCAGGTGCCAAGCTATATTATAGGCTGTAAAACAGGCTATAATATATGTTGCCTGCTCAACGTTATCAATATGCTCAATAAGAACAGTGAAACATATCATCTGGAATTATTGTACGGCGACCACGAACAGCTCCTGACAATGCTTGCAAACAAAGAAATAGACATGCTTATCACGGAAGATCGTGAAGCTGATAATAACTTTCTTGCGGGAGAGCTTTTGGAAATCACAGATTTATGCATTTGTGTACCGAACCATTCTTTCCCACCTGAAATCAAAGCTCTTCATATCAGTGATTTATCAGAGCAAACATGTGTTATTATCGCCAACAGAGATTATGTTATGCAGGAGCAAGAATATTATGCAAAATGCTTAGGCTTCCATGGCACCTTTTTCACCGCCAGAGATATGCCCACTGCACTTACCAAAGTAATTGATGACAAGGTAAAATCCTTTCTGCCGGTAACGAGTAATAATGACGCCCCATTCTATTTCAGTAATTTCACCAGAACATTGCCATTATTAGCAGATAATGAGCCAGTAGAAATTTACTATAAGATTTTTTGGCAAAAGAATAATCCCAACCGTAAGATAGCTGCTATCGCTCAGCATATAGCAAGCCTCATGCAGGACCATTAAAAAAGCTTACAACGCTCTATCCGTCGTAAGCTTTTTTTATTTAAACTCAATACCGTACACATGCAAAAAACCGTACAGTCCCAAAGCCTTGTGTGGCAAGGGGTTGTACGGTTTTGTACGGTTTGTACGGTTTTATCAGAGAGTCTTCAGGTATTCCAGGCGCTCGTTAATCGCAGCCTTTTTACCATTCAGCTCTTCAGCCTTAGCCTTTTCCTTTTCGATAATAGCCTCAGGTGCTTTAGCCAGGAAGCCGGCGTTGCCCAGCTTACCTTCAACACGGCTCAGCTCCTTGTCGATAGCAGCCAGCTCTTTGTTCAGGCGAGCATTTTCCTTCTCGACATCAATCAGGCCTGCCAGCGGCAGATAAACCTCAATGCCTGCTACAACTGCAGCCATAGCATTTTCCGGTTTAGCAGCGTTGTCAGCCAGCACAGTCAGCTCGCTGATAGCGCCCATCAGATGGATGTAGTCAGCGTTAGCCTCAATGCCGTCCTTCAGGTCGGCAGCAGCCAGCATGGTTGCCGGAACCTTCTTTCCGGGCGGTACGTTAACTTCTGCACGCATGTTGCGGATAGCCTTGATGCTTTCCATGATTGCGCCCATCAGGCGTTCTGCCTCGTCGTCCATCAGAGCTTCATCAGCCTCAGGCCACTTGGAAATCATAATGCTTTCTGCTTCATGCGGCAGGCATTGGTAAATTTCCTCGGTGATGAACGGCATGTACGGATGCAGCAGCTGCATAGCGCTGGTCAGTACGGTTGCCAGAACATGCTGTGCGGTTGCACGCTCTTCGGCGTTTTCTTTATTATACAGACGCGGTTTAGCCAGCTCGATATACCAGTCGCAAACCTCGCCCCAGATGAAGTCGTAAATCATGCGGCCAGCTTCGCCCAGCTCGAACTTCTCCAGCATTTCGGTAACGCTCTTAGCGGTGTGCTGCAGACGGGACAGAATCCATTTATCAGCCAAGGTATACGGAGCCAGCTTAGCGTTGGCATCGTAGCCTTCCATGTTCATCAGAGCGAAACGGGAAGCGTTCCAGATCTTGTTGGCAAAGTTACGGGTTGCCTCTACACGCTCCCAGTAGAAACGCATATCGTTACCCGGAGTGTTGCCAGTAATCAGCATAAAGCGCAATGTATCGGCGCCGTATTTGTCAATAACCTCCAGCGGGTCGATGCCGTTGCCCAGGGATTTGGACATCTTGCGGCCCTGGCTGTCGCGAACCAGACCATGGATGAATACCTTGTCGAACGGAATCTCATGCATGAATTCCATACCCATAATCAGCATACGTGCAACCCAGAAGAAGATGATATCGTAGCCGGTTACGAGTACGCTTGTCGGATAGAATTGCTTTAAGAGCGGAGTCTTGTCCGGCCAGCCCATGGTAGAGAACGGCCACAGAGCGGAGCTGAACCAGGTGTCCAATGCGTCCTCATCCTGATGGATATGTGCGCTGCCGCATTTCGGGCAGACAGTCAAATCGGTGCGGCTGGCGCTCATTTCTCCGCAGTCATCGCAGTACCATACAGGAATGCGGTGGCCCCACCAAATCTGACGGGAGATACACCAGTCACGGATATTATCCATCCAGCCGGTATAGGTTTTGGTGAAGCGTTCCGGTACAAATTGAGTACGGCCGTCTTCAACGCAGTCCACAGCAGCCTTAACCAAAGGCTCCATCTTAACGAACCATTGGGTGGAAACCTGAGATTCAACAGCATGACCACAGCGTTGGCAGTGACCCACAGCATGGGAATGCTCTTCAACCTTAACCAGATAGCCGTCAGCCTTCAGGTCGGCAACGATAGCCTTACGGCATTCCTCACGGGTCATGCCTTCGTATTTGCCTGCTTCTTTAGTCATAATGCCGTCCATGCCGATAACAACAATGCTCGGCAGGTTGTGGCGAATACCCATCTCATAGTCGTTAGGATCATGGGACGGAGTAATTTTTACAGCACCGGTACCGAATTTGGTATCAACATAGCTGTCAGCGATGATAGGAATAATTCTGTCGGTGGTCGGCAGACGCAGAGTTTTGCCAACCAGATCGCCGTAACGCGGATCCTCCGGGTTAACTGCTACTGCAGTATCGCCGGGCAGAGTTTCCGGACGGGTGGTAGCAATCATCAGGCTGCGGCCTTCTTCTTCAACTACCGGATAGTTGATGTACCAGAGATGGCCCGGGTCATCCTTATGCTCAACCTCAATATCGCTCAGTGCGGTGTTGCAGTTTACGCACCAGTTGGTGATACGGGTGCCTTTGTAAATCAGGCCCTTTTCAAACAGAGTGCAGAAAACCTCGCGAACAGCCTTGGAGCAGCCCTCATCCATAGTGAAGCGCTTACGCTCCCAGTCGCAGGAAACG
>Ga0129314_1002075_pt1 | contig 11963 bp, 10 predicted proteins | sample O1111metagenome_FD_94431 | JGI IMG/M metagenome (GOLD analysis project Ga0129314, IMG submission 94431) | Orangutan individual fecal microbial communities from fecal samples from Wisconsin, USA - O1111 metagenome | ecosystem: Host-associated > Mammals > Digestive system > Large intestine > Fecal...
CCGTCTGAACCGGAGAGGCCACAGGCCGGGGAAGGCGTCGTTGATGTGGCGTCCGTGAGGCGGGAAAGAGTTGACCTGCCCACGCATCATGACTCTACCAAACCGCAAAGTCTGTCAGGTGTCTTTGCGGGGCGGGAATTCTGAAACCTGACTGCGCCCGGAGAAAGTCCCGTGAAACTGTTTTCGGACAGGGGTTCAATTCCCCTCGGCTCCACCAAAAGAAATGGACATGACTTTTCGTCATGTCCATTTCTTTTGGCGGTAGAGCTTTTTCGCACATCCCCCATCCTCACAAAACAGCGGTCCCGGGTGTCATACCCGGGACCGCTGTTGTTTGAAGCTGATTTTACACGTTGAAGCGGAAGTAGATCATGTCACCGTCCTGAACCACATACTCCTTACCTTCGCTGCGGAGCTGGCCCTTCTCCTTGGCGGCGTTGACACCGCCGTACTTGATCATATCATCATAGGCAATGACCTCCGCCCGGATGAAGCCCCGCTCGATGTCAGTGTGGATTTTACCGGCGGCCTGAGGGGCCTTGGTGCCCTTTTTGATGGTCCAGGCGCGGCACTCATCCTTGCCGTAGGTCAGGAAAGAGATAAGGCCCAGCAGGGAGTAGCTGCACTTGATGAGCCGATCCAGACCGGATTCTGCGATGCCCAGCTCGTCCAGGAACATCTGGCGGTCCTCACCCTCCAGCTCAGCGATGTCCTGCTCCAGCTTGGCACAGATGGGCAGCACCTCGCTGCCCTCGGCTTCTGCCAGCGCACGGACCTTCTTCAGATACTCGTTGCCCTCCTGATTGGCAAAGCCGTCCTCGTCCATGTTGGCGGCGTAGATGATGGGCTTGAGGGTCAGCAGGTCGGAGGTGGAGATCAGGGCCTTGTCATCATCGGAGCAGTCAAAGGTCCGGGCAGACTTGCCGCCGTCCAGATGCTCCGCCAGGGCCTTGAATACATCCACCTCATGGAGGAACTTCTTGTCGCCCTTGGCGGCCTTCTGGGCTTTGTCAACACGGCGCTGGACCATGTCCAGATCCGCCATGATCAGCTCCATATCGATGGCCTCAATATCCCCCACGGGATCTACGGGCACGTTGGTGCCGGCGTCCGCCACCACGTGCATAATGTTTTCATCGTCAAAGCAACGGACCACATGGACAATGGCATCGGTCTCGCGAATATTGGCCAGGAACTTGTTGCCAAGGCCCGCACCCTGACTGGCGCCCTTCACCAGACCGGCGATGTCCACGAACTCGATGACCGCCGGGGTCTTTTTGTCCGGCTCATAGATCTCTGCCAGCTTGTCCAGCCGTGCATCCGGCACTGCTACCATGCCCACGTTGGGGTCAATGGTGCAGAAGGGGTAGTTGGCGCTTTCAGCACCAGCGTTGGTGATGGCGTTGAACAGGGTGGACTTGCCAACATTCGGCAGTCCCACGATACCTAATTTCATCTTTGATTCTTCTCCTTTATTTTTCAGGAAGAAAAGTGCCGGTTTTCACGCAAAATGTGCGGTTTTCCGAACTTTTCTTCGAATATTAACTTCCCGCTTGGTGATTTACTCACCTTTTACTCACCCTTTTGCTCACCTTTTAGGCGGTGCGGGCGTTCTGAAATTGATGCACAGCTTGGAACAAAGTGTCATCTGTCACGTGGACATATCGGTCCATCGTAGTCTTGATACTGGCATGGCCCAACAGCTTTTGAAGCACCTTCGGCTGCATCCCACTTTCGATTGCACGGGTTGCGTAAGTGTGGCGCAAAGCATGCATACAGAAATGCTCAAGCCCTGCTTTGTCACAAAGTTTATACAGATGGGTGTCATAGCTGCTGTTTTTTGCGGGCATCCCAGTACGGTAGTTGATGAACACCAAATCGCGCATATGCAGCGTTGCTTGCTTGGCTGTCCGGCGGTCAATGTAGGTCAACACCTTATCCAGTTCCGGCGACTCTTTGCGGTACTCGCGTCCCAAGTAAAGATTCCACAGGATTTGGTAGGCTGTATCAGTCAGCGGAATGGTGCGGTAGCTCGTTTTGGTCTTGGGCGGTCCTGCTCTCCATTCGTGCTGCTTGTGACGAAACTCCATTGTTTTGTTCACAGTCAAGGTGTGTTTGTCCCAGTCGATGGCGTCCCATGTCAGACCAATCATTTCTCCGGTACGTAATCCCGTTTCCAGAATCAATACGTATTGGTTGTAGTTGTGGGAGTGCTTCGCAGCCTCTAAAAACGCCTTTTGCTCACTGACTGTCAGAAAGTGAATCTCATCCACAGCTTTCACCGGACTATCAAAGCGAACACCGTCCATGGGGTGTTTTTCAATCAGCCCGTTTTCCTTTGCGGCCTTGAACATAGCCCCCAGTGCGATATACGCCTGACGAATGGTAGAACCTGCATAGGTTTCGGTCATACCGTTGAAAACCGCTTTGCAGTGCATCGGCTTTACTTCCGTCAGCAAAAGTTTACCCAGTATCGCTTTCGCATTTCTCTCGTAACGCTCACGGTAATTTCTCACCGTGTTCGGTGCCAGTCCGGTAAGCAAATTGGCTTGCCAGAAGTCAAACCATTCGTTCACAGTCATTTGCACCGGTACAGGAGTTTTCGGTTCTGGGCGTACTTGATGGTACTGCTGTTCTTTCTGCCAGTTCTTAGCCTCTTTCAAACTCTGAAAGCACCTTTCCAAACGCTGACCCGCTTTATCTGTGCATCGTGCATAGTACAGGCCATCTTTTCTCTGACCTATACCCTTGCCCAGTTCTTTTCCTTTCAAGCTTTTTCCCATATATTTGGCTCCTCTCGGTCAACGAGAAAACGAGCCATGTAACTTGATAATTGTACCATGGTAACTTCATTTTCTCAATAGATAAAAACGCATTTTCTTTACAAGGGAAGATGATATAGATATACCCTGCCGCACAGCGCAGCAGGGCATACCGGGCAATCAAACTACAAAGCGCTCTGAAATGTAATTTTCAAACTCCCGACGCTTGACCAATTTCCTGCTACCGACAAAAAGGACAAAGGGGCAACCTTCCTCGCGGAGCATTGCGTCAATGCGGTTGATTCCGATGTTGCTGTACAGGGCAGCCTCCTTGATGGTTAGGAGCAGTTTTTCTTGGATAGGCACTTCGTCTTGTTTCATTCTGGAATCCTCACTTGTTCAGATGGTTCGTCACTTTCCGATGTATTGGGGGTAGCATCGTCAAAAAAGGAATTGAATAAAGTTATAGATTCATCCTTATTTTTCTTAGACTCTTTCCAGTAGGTATTAGGCCGAGCCGTTTCTGGAATGGGAAAAAACTTTTTCTCTTGAATATCATAGCGAACCGCTTGAATGCTTTCTTCCGTTATCTGAATCACTAGTGTTAGGCGGCGGAGAAGTTGTTCGTACTTATCCGTCTGGAATGCCCAACCATCCCCCATGATTTTTTTGTAGTAATCCAGTGGAGAATATGGGGAAGTGATGTAAAATGTGCCTGCACAAATCGATTTATCAAAATATCGACTCGGAGCAGCAACATCTTCACCGTATGGGTCCAGCAATTTAAGCAAATCGGAAAAAGCAATGTCACCCGGACGCGCTTCATCATAGATGATTACATCCTCGCAGTTGTACCGCTGAAAAGGGTCCCGGCTGCTACCTGTAATATAGTAGTGTTCATCTTGTTTTGCAGCTTGCTCTTTTGCAAAGCGGGTCTTTCCGGTTCCAGCTGGGCCAAAAACCCAGACGACTTTGACCTTTTCGCCCGTTGCCTTCCGTTCTGAATTCCGCTGTTTGGCAACATCTTGCATTCGCTTGGCACACACATCGTCAATCTTCTTGTGGTATTTTGCATACTGACTCCCTGACAATTGTTTCTCTACATCTTCACGGGTTAGGACTCCAATATAGAGGCAGTCAAGCAAGTGGTCTATATCGCCTTTGTGACTTGGATATTTTCCCTTTTTCTGTTGCTTTGCCTCATATCGCGAGAGCCATGCCGAATAGTCAAAATTTGCAATCACTTCATTGGGTGAATACTGGTAATCTTCCTTAGCATCGGGAGTTCGGTGAGCCAGATAGGCAAATCCATTATCAATACGCTTGTCCCACTTCTCCAAATATTGCGCTGCAATATTCAGCTTTTTGGCGACTGCATCTACCTCTCGACCGTGCAAAAAATGTGCAAATATATGGATGTGCGGTTCTTCTCCTGCATCTTTATCATGCAAGATTCCAGCATACCGCTCCGCACCAATCTCATCCACCCGCTTCAACAACTTATCTAGTGTGTCATAGGGCGGTTTGAGATACTTCACCTGCTGCACCAGCATAAAGTTGTAGGGCCTGTCCCTTTGTCCGTTTTGAGTGACCTTTCTTTTACTCATATTCACAATCCTATTTATAAATTTTGGCATGATGGCATAATGGCGCGGCTACTATCCAACAAGCCCAGTAGCCGCGCTACTACTGGATTATGTATCGATTTGGCACACGCCACACTGCCTCTGGGCTACGCCTCCGGCAGCGTGATCAACTATAGTAATCCTGCAATAGTTGCCCCAACTCTCGGTAAACCGGAAATTTCATGTGCGGAAAATGTACATACGATACAGCATCATGCACACCGTCTGTGCTGGAGTACCACGCATCTCCGGGCTGATACACTCTATCTCCGACAAAGTTGTCCAGTTTTTCGCTGTCCCACATCAGCAGCCCTTCCGCTCGCGTTGGCCGGAACAAAATCTTGGTGGACATTGCAGAGCGGAGCATGGCAGGTAGACCGCCCTCCTGCACACTGGCTTCCGCGATACTGATAATCGCAAAGCAACCAGCCGATGCGCCCATTGTAACAATTCGCTTGATGAGACCATCAAAAATTTCTAAGCAATAGTCACTATCCTTAGATGCTTTCTTGGGAAAAATAGTTCGGCAAGCTACATATTCGTCAATAAACAGAAATGATGGATGCATTCCGGCGTCCCACCACTTAACAGCATCGCCCGTTTGCTCAGACAGGTCATTTAAGATTTTCTGGCGCTGCGTGATAGTTCCCACATATGCTTTCAAAGCGTTCAGGATATTGGTTGCCTCTCCATCATCGTCCAGAGTAATCGTGTGGGGCAGACGCGACAATTCTGCTTGCTTAGGGTCAATAATAGTGATGGTGCTACCGAAATCATCCGACCCCCAGGATAGCGCCTGTATCAGTAGAGCAATCACGCCTGTAGTCTTGCCACTTCTTGTTTTGCCAGCGACCAATATCGAGCCGGATGTTGTTAAGTCAATGTTAGTCACTTGGTCAACCCGGAGCATCGTGGGCGATTCTGGCTGCATTTCAGCAGCGGAGTTGTAAGTTATAGAGCGGTCAACCGCCACATCCTCAATCAGGAATACAACAGACCGAAAAGCCACATCCGCATCCGTCTGCGTAACCGCATACCGTTGGTACTTTCGGTTAAGCGCCGCCGAGATGACTGGGGCCGTATCGACAAGGGTATCCACAGCTACGCTTTGCTGGGCACTGATTGTCAGACGATATATCCCTGTGTCAACACACTTGCAGCTGACTCTGGGCAACAAGTCCCCATCCCGCAGGTGCAGCGGATTGCCTCTGGATGGCTGGTATAGGGCCTGTCGAACCATGCAGCACAGACGGACGGTATCGGGCATCCGTCGATAGCACAGTACAGCAGCGGCCAGCAGTATCACAGCCACAAACAGGGCACAGTTGCTAGCGCGGAGTGCCAAGGTCGCCATGTTGCCGTTAATGGTCGCTAGCATATCCATCGCCCCCGGCGAGGGGGCGAGTTGGATATGGACGACCGCAAATACAGCACCGCCTATCAAGGCAATACCACCGGCAGCAGCAAGCTGGATATACAGGGGAGCGTGGCACAGCCGAGAGGCGTTAGCGTGGTAGTACATCATTTACTCCTTCACCTTTTGGGCGGGTTGCTGGGGTTGGACAACTCGGATACCCTTACAAGTAACCGAAAGATCATTGTTATACTCACCATAGCATCTTGCAGTAGCTTCTACAGGCATTACAGTGTCCTCAATAGCAACGTTGTCTACGTTGCCCTCGGTCTTAAAAGTCAGCCTTGCCAGTCGATTTGTGAACTGTTCGCCGTTGCGGAACTCATATGCGGTTCCGTCTCTGACAATCACAACATCAATCTTCTTGCCAAGTCTTTTCCCAGTCTCCCGATCTTTCCAGTCCGCAATAGCAACTACCTGAAAAATCTTATCCCGAGAAAATCCATCCCAGTCAAAATGCCGAAATTGGCCGAGTCCTTTCATGTTATCATCTCCTTATAATAATCTGAATGGCTGGCCAGCCTTACAATCAAGATGCTTCATCTGATTGCAGGTACATCATATCAATATTTTGAAATTATGTACTGTACATAACTTAGCAAAATAACCCACAAAAACGGCAAAATGCAGAGTGTGGGTAAGGCCCACACTCTGCATTTTTTAAATCAGCATAATGTCGATTTAACTTTTTCAAGATAGTCGATGGCTTGATCAATCCATTCAACAATCTTATCAGCGGAATCCGGCTGCCCCAATAGAGAGGCATAGCTGATGCCAAATCCCTTTGCAATCTTTTCCAATGTAATGGTCCGCGGATGTTCGGTGTAGCCGTTCTCAATCTGCATGTAGGTCCATCGGGATACCTCACAGTGTTCGGCAGCAACTGCCTGAGTCCATCCACGCTCAGTTCTAAGTCTGATGAGTCTGGCACTAGTTGCCTTGGGGTCAAAGGTATCAAGGTCCATGAATATCCTCCAATCTGTGGAGGACGGTGTGGTCACCACAAGGGCCCCTCAGTAGGATACAGCCCACCACACCGATCCGGTTTATACCACCGGTGCATATACTATATATTGTGTTCTCCGACTCTTTTTGTACCCACAAGTGGTGATTTTTGAGCACAAAAAAGCTACAGTCATCCAAATGGATAACTGTAGCTCAAAGGACCATATGATAAGATAATAAGAAACGACCGCTACCCCAACTGGCCATTGGGACGGAGTAAGAAACGATCCGTATTTGCTGGCAAATTAAAGTACACACCAGCGACGGAGATGAGAGACAATTACGGTATTATAATACTACAAGTGGCGGTCAAATGCAAGGGAAAAATTAAAATAATTTTTGGCTGAAATTTCATCATCCAATTCTCTACGTGTTCTGTATGATAAGTATGGCTGGAAGGCTGCTTGGAAAATAACAGAAGCGGAAGCAGTCAAATCATTGGCAGAATTTCGAGATAATCTAAAAAATGAAAAAATGAAAACAGATGGCAGTCAAATTGAACCGACTGCCATCTGTTATTTTGCCAAATTTTGTCCTTTATCCCTGTTCTTCGTAGCTATCAATACCGCAACTTTTTTGAAAAAGTTGTGCAAGTGTCTCCGACAGTATTGACACCTATGAAAAACAGGGATGTTGGTGACGAAAGCGAAGCGAGCGAGCGCCCGCTTCGCGAACTTACAGAATGGGAGGAACGTCACCGATGAAAGAAACCACGAAAATGAGCCGAGCAGTCAGCCAACTGGAACACATTTATAACGCCCTCAACACAGATTTTTTTGACGAACTGCTGCCCGTGCCTATCATCACCGTACAGAGCAAGCCGGGGACTTACGGACACTGTACCACCGCCAAAGTCTGGCAGCGTAAGGACGGAGGCGCGTATGAACTGAACATTGCCGCTGAAGTGCTGAATTACCCGATTGAAGAAACTTTGGATACCATGCTGCATGAGATGGTACATCTCTATTGCCGGGAAAACGGCATCAAAGAGGTCAGCCGGGGAGGGAAGTACCACAACGGAAAATTCAAAGCGGTTGCCGAAGCCCACGGCTTGACCTGCATCCCGTGCGGACAATACGGCTGGAATACCACACCGGGAGAAAACCTCGTTGAATATGCACTTTCAAAAAACTGGAACGAAATCAAAATCGGACGCAGCAGCTTGCCACCCATTATCCGCACGGGAGCTGCCGGGGGAACAGCCCAGACAGGAGCCAGCACCACACCGGGCGGCAAACGCCCCAGCAGTACCCGCAAGCTGATTTGCCCGAAATGCGGGCAGTCCGTCAGGGCAACTAAGACGGTCAATATCCTTTGCGGGGACTGCATGATGCAGATGGTTGAGGTTGGATAAAAGGAAACGCGCACATCCAAAATTTCTTGGATGTGCGCTGATATTCAAAAATTCCTATCTTTTTGAAGAAAGCGACGCCGATGTGTTTTATTTGTAGAGTTATCTCATCCAATTTAGCCGGATCAGATACAAAAATTGTTCATATAATCCCAATTTACAATCCCACTTACGCTGCAATTTTCATCAATGCAGGTTTGTCGATTAGAATTTCTTTGGCTACGATACGCCCGTTTTCATTTGGCAAACAAAGAGCGACCTCAATAAGTTGATTATGTTGGACGCTGAATTGTATGAAGCAATATAACTGTCCACCGGTAAAACCATTGCCGTTTAAGGCATAGCATTCTTTCAAGTAATTAGCATCAAAATCAGTACTTTTATTAAGTATATGAAGTTTAATGTTGTGGGCAAATAGTTCAGGGCGAGTGTGACCACGACCATATTCTAGTCTGCGTACAGTTAAGCGATTCGCTATTTTACTATTGCTGGGGAATGCGCTGGAAATAGCCCAAGATATTCCGTGCTGTTTTTTATGTGGTGCATATTCTTCTGCAAATAAGTTTTGAAATTCAGGCAAATTTGTTAAGCGTCTATAATTACCGTATTGGTGCGTAATTATCTTTAGTATCTCTTGAATCTCTTCGTTGCTAATATGATTTCTTAAAAATTCTATCAATTGGACTGCCTCTCTGTCATTAGAATATTTTATTTTCGTCATATGCTTGAAAATCGCGTTTCCCTCTATAGAATAGATTTAACAAAAAACATTTTGCTGTGAGAGTCAAGACACATATATTTAGATTTAGACAGATTTCCATTTTCAAATGATTAACAATTATTTTTCAACCATCCAAATATGTTCTGGGCTAAATCGGAATGTGTATGTTTTATCCCTATCGAGAGTAGACTTGCTTGTTGTCATTGCAATTACCTCATATTTTTTCTTACCCTTAAATCCAACACGGTTAAAATCTGTGATACCAAAACCGTCAGCACATATAAAGGCATTTGCAATTACTTGATCACCATCTAAAATATCTACTCTAATTGAACCATCTATTGCAATTGAAACTCCATTAAATTCCGATTTTTTACATACTATCTCCACAGTAAGTTTCATCGCGGTTTTCATGACGACAGCGCAACTGCAAACTTCACAAGAAAGATAATCAAAAAACATCTGAGGATGATCCGTATCATAGAGTCGCTTCGTTAGTTTCTCAACCTCATTAAGAATAGATCGGAGTTCCCCCTCCGCCTTTTTTGCAAAAGCTTCAGAATACGCAGCAAGCTTAATGCCATTTGTATAAGCTTTTTGAGAGGTAGCGGCCGCCTGAGCATTCCTCCTTTGAGTATCAGCTGCCGCCATAATTCCAGCAGCTGGACCAGCTATACCCTGTGCTAGTCCTCCCACAATTGCCCAGTCAACGGGTTTCGAGGTCGAATTTACAGCAGTGTTTATTCCGAGATTATATGATGACCCGAGTTCTGCAAGTTCCTTTTGTTTTTCTGCGATTTTTTCGTAATATCCGGTTAAGTATTTGTCCCAGCCAACAATTGAGGATTGCTCCTTTGCTGTATAGTACTTGTTTTCAAATGCTATCAATTCTTTGCGGGCATCGGACTTCTTTGCTTTCGGCTTAGGGCAATTCGCAATTTCTTTCCCATAAGAAAACATTTCAATAGCTCGATCAATGCTCTTGATTCCAAATTGCTTTCCGACCATCTCAACTAAAAGCTGATCCTCATCTGAAAGTATTTCTGTTAAATTCCGCTTCTGACATTCGGCATATATTTCTTGAGCAAGCACGATATCAGTTTCACTCCATCCCGCCTTCGGAGATACCGTGGCCAAGAAACTTTGCATCACTTCTGAACAGAGGCTCTCTGGCACATTCGCACTCTCAATCTTTTGAAGAAGTTGCCTCTTTTGTGCGGTCAACGCCTCAATTTCTTTCCTAATCTTCCCTTTTTTGAAAAATCCGACCTGTTCCTTTTCAGCCTCGGCCTTAGAAACTGCATCATTGAGGAGACTAAGTTCTCTTTGCAACTTTTCAACAGTCAGCATATTTTCCTCAACAATAGAAGCAACTTGACTAATTTTTTCTTTCAGTGTCTGATTTGCGTTTTTCTTTAGATGCCCTTGATATTCAGCAAGCAACTTAACGAAATCATGTTCCGACATATAGAGATTATCTTCAATCATTTGAGCAGCAGACTTATCAAATACGCCATAAATGGAATCACGCCGTTTTTCGTAATCGGTACATTTACTGACAATAGTTTCCAACACGGATTTTATTTGGTTAGTTATCTTATTCGCTTGATTAATCTGCACCCCCATGTAAGTATTAAGCAGAATAGCATTAACAGCCATCGACCAATTATCATGAACCAAACAACGCCAAAGTGGATTTTCCCAAAACAAATTTGCTTTAAAAACTACTTGCCTCTTAAATTCTGGGCGAGAAATCTCTGGTCTATGAATCCATATGCAGAGAGAATGCGTTCCTGTTATGGCATCGCCCCTTTCTCCGTTGCTTACATGAAGCTCAATATCTGCAACTTTAGATAGTGGAATTGCCACAGGATCAATGTTATGATTCGAGCCAAACTGATTTTCCCGCTCATTATAGTCAGGTTCGGCAGCAATCACAAGAAAATCTGGATAGACATAGCATCCTAAATGTAAATGCGTATCCTGTTTATAATTTGCCGTCTGCCAATCCTCGAAGAACAGACACTCGCATTTTTCGGCTAAAATGCGAGCAGTTGCACCTGAAAATCGAGGTGTATTTTTTCCATCACCAACGCTAACAGCCGTAGGAAAAACATATTCTTCAGGTTGGCACAATATACCCAAATCTGCCAATTTGGAAAATTCTTCTCTACTAATACAATCTTCTTTGAATTGCTCATAGAGATAGGAACGTGAATATGATGCCATGACCATCCCCCCGTATTGCAGTTACTTCAATTGATGCTTTGGTAACTTTTCTTTTAGTAATTCTATTATATCCTACCAGAACGTTTTTTGAAAGTGTATGTTCAAATCTTGTGATATACAAAAAGCCCACTGTACAAAGACAGTGGACTGGAATTTCATAAAGTGTTACATGGCTCGCCCCGTTGGTTTTACTCACCTTTTACTCATCCTTTTCGCGGGGAGATACATAGATTTATGTAGAATTATGTGACGCAGAAAGTTTCAGATTTCCAAAAATATAGAGATATATCGGCATTTATGGAGATACTTTGTTGTCAGCATTCCCCACGATACCTAATTTCATAAAGCAAATTCTCCTTTTGCTGTTGTTTGGCGTTTTCTAACAGCATATTTTATCATCCTATTGGGAAAAGCGCAAGTAGGGCAGGGAGAAAAGACTATTGCTGATGACGTTGAAACGGCAGCTATATCATCGGGGACAGCCAACCGGTAAGGCTTTGCAGCGCTACGTTGGAACACGCCGCCTACGGCTGCCGACCTTATGGAACATGACCGGCGAAACAGTCTGGTTGGCGTAAAGCTCAATAAAGGGTCAAAGGGCATGACAAAACCCTGTAACCGTTGAGATTACAGGGTTTTGTGTGTCAGGTGGCTTCAATTCGGATATTTTCCCTTTATATTTGCGTGGCTTTCTACAACGGAACGAATCACAGGTTAAAACTCAAGCGATAGTTATCACTGGCGAAACCAGTACCGTTCCATTCAGACATCTGCCCATACCTACACACCAGCGGAATTTGATATTCTTGTCAGGCGGCTTCAAAAAGCGGAGCACAAGCTCTCTATTATTCAGTTA
>Ga0129314_1002076_pt1 | contig 11946 bp, 9 predicted proteins | sample O1111metagenome_FD_94431 | JGI IMG/M metagenome (GOLD analysis project Ga0129314, IMG submission 94431) | Orangutan individual fecal microbial communities from fecal samples from Wisconsin, USA - O1111 metagenome | ecosystem: Host-associated > Mammals > Digestive system > Large intestine > Fecal...
GACGAAGTAGTGCGCGCCGCAGGGGTATGCGACGTTGCCCCGGTAGTAGCACAGCGCGTTGGCGCGCGCCGTCTCGCCGGCGGCCCGCCCCGCGCCCCCGGTGTAGTGCACGACGACGTGCGTCGGGTCGTTCCAGCTGTACGACCCGTTCGTCGTGACGTAGTCGCGGTTAATCTCCATTGCCTGCCCCCGTCTTGTCCTCGAGGAGCCTGCCGAGCGGGCTGTCCTTGAGGGCCGGGTTCGCCTTGCAGACGTTCTCCCAGACCGAGACGAGCTCCATCATGATGACGATGACGCACACGGGCACCGTGCCGAGCCCCTCGATGGACAGGCCGGCCACGTGCTGGGCGAGCAGCTCGAGCGCGAACACTGCGGCGATCACCAGCCAGACCGACGCCTTATGCAGTATCCCCTCGCGTATCGCGGTGCTCTTCACGCACTTCTGGGCCACCGCGCCGGCGAGCCCGCTGAGGATGTCGAGCAGGTTGAAAACAAGCACGCCGCCCATCGCCCAGACCTGGACCTCGGTCAATATCTCCACGCCTACTCCCCTCCGTCTGCCTCAAGCATCTCGCGCACCTTTTCGCGCCAATATTCGGGCACCTCGTCGAGTGTTCGCTTGCCTGCCTTGACCTGCCTGTAATAGATCTTCGCCATGCCTATTCGCCTCCCTTGCCGAACTGGTCCTTGAGGAGAAAGCCGTACAGCACCCAGAGCTTGTCGCGCAGGTGCTCCCGGCAGATGCCGACCCCTATCTCCCTGCTGTAGGCGGCCGGGTTTACACAGCCGCTTTGGTCGCTGATGGTGAAGCCGTTCGGAAGGTTCCACGCGACAATGGTGATGCCGGGGAAAGGCTCCCAGACCTGCTCCTCGCACTGCGCCTGGATTGCGTCGATGTCCTCGTTTGTCAATCTGTTCTTCGTCGCTATTCGCCTCCTTGCATGCTCGCCACCATGTCGCCAAGCTCCGCAAGCGCGTCAGCCTGCTCGGCAAGCATGTCGCCCAGCTCCGCGAGGGCGTCGACGGCATCCGAGTCGCTGGACGTCAGCGCCGCGATTCGCTCAGAGTCGGTCATGTCGTCGAGGGCGTGCTCCTCCCACAGTGCATCAAAGTCGCGCTCCACGTCGGCGGCCGTGGCATCCTCAGCCGAGAAGTGGACCATCTCGCACGCCCACTGCCTCACCTCACGACCGCTGCCGTCCTGGACCGCACGCTCGCCGATGCAGCGGCGCAGCCACACATCCTCACCGTGGACGGTCACGCGGGGCGGTTCGTGCCCGAGCGTCTCCTCTACAATCATGCGTATCTCCTCACAGTTGCTGTGGCCAGCCGCTCCACCCTCGCCCACCCGCGGAGCTGGAGGAGCTTCTGGTTCGACGTGTGCCTGACCCATCCCCAATAGCTGAGGACGCGTCGGGCCAGGCGCAGGCTCCAGGGCTTTCGCTTGAAGCGCATAAAGGCGCGGCGCATGCGCCTGAAGAGCCTCTTTCGGATGGAGGTCGCACCCTCGTGGCACCTGATGCCGGCGAAGTCCGCGCACTCGCTGCCGACCCTGCACACCTTCCACGGCTTGAGTCGGGCGCCGAAGCGCGCGGCCGTGCGGGCGATGGCCGACATCGCTCTGCGCACGCCCTTCGCCGATGTCCCAAAGACGAAGACGTCGTCGGCGTACCATGCCTGGAAGGCGACGCACGGTATGCGCCTGCCGCGCCTGAAGTTGGCCAGCCCCTCGACGGCATGGTATGCCTCTGAAAGGACGAGCAGCGCCAGCCCCAGGCTCAGCGGGCTTCCGAGTACGAGGTGCCCTCCCATGTTTGCCAATATCTCCCGCGCGAGGTACACCACCCAGGGCGCGCGCACGTACTTGGCGAGGTACTCGACCGTCGGCCCCGCCTCGATGCTCTCGAAGCAGTGCCTGAAGTCTCCGTGGGCGAACGGCATGCCCCGGCGCATCTTCCGCTTGAGCATGTTCGCCCCGAAGATCTGCCCCTTGCCCTTGACCCCGCCGACCTGCCAGTACCCGACCCTGGCCTTGAGGAGCGGTTCTATGGCGTGCAGTACGATGTAGCACGCCACCTGCTCCTTTACGCTCTCAACCGAGATGTTTCGCCACTTCTGCGCGTTGTCGTCCCACTTCGCCTGGGTCGTGATCGCAGCGAACTTTATACAGCGCCGTGACACCTCGTCGACGATCTCGGAGAGCAGGGCTTCGGGCGAGCCGAACTCCCGCTCCACGCGCCAGGCGTTCTTCCTCCCGGCCGGCGCCGCGAGCCACTCCGCGTAGGCGGCCGAGGCGAGCGCCGCGTCGAGCTTCAATCCCTTGCAATACGTCTTCAAACCAAGACCTTTTCTCTGTCTGCCATCCGAGCGTTCGCGTTCGCTACCAGCCCGGCCGTCTTGCGGCATATTTCGCTCAAATGAGCTGGGCGAGCCCCCGCGCTGTCGCGGGGGTACACGGCGGGCGTGTTGTTTCGTCCCAGACAGTGTGGCGCGACACGATGTTCCAGTTGGCGTTGCCGGACCTGTTCCTGCCGTTGCGGTAGGAGAGCCCGCCCCTCGACCCGTTCCTGAGGTTGCCGAACCGACACAACGTGCGCGACTGCCCGCCGAGTCCCCGATAAAAGGACGAGGGGGCGAGCCCCCTCGTCGACTACGTCGCCTTCACCCCCATAGAGCGGCCGGTGGCAGAGAGGCGCGACACGAGGGTCCAGTAGGCGCTGCCGGACCTGCTCCAGCCGTCGCGGGAGGAGAGCCCGCCCCCCGACCCGCTCCGGAGGCTGCCGAAGTGAAGGTCCTCTCGGATGCCCGTCGCGTCGTCCGCCGAGCAGTAGTTGATGTCCCCCATGCCCGTCGACGAGCTTCCGCCCTCGCCGATCGGGGCTACGAGGCCGGCCTCGAAGCCGACGGTGATGGGCCACTTCGAGTCCGCCGTGTGCCGCAGGGACGTCCTCACCGCGCCCTCTGCCAACGCGTTCTTATTCTCGTTGCGCGAGTCTGGATTCACCACGGCGTACCATCCGTCGCCGTCGGACTGGTACACGACCGTACCCATGACCTCGTACCCGCCGTGCATGAGCTCGACTCCCTCAAGCAGGTCCGGGTATTTGCCCGACTTGTCGCCCTCACGGGCGTGCCCGCCGTCCCACGGCATGGAGCTGAGCAGCTGGGTCGGCGCCGTGTCGAACGGCTCCCCGTCGACCACCACGGCGACCGAACCGTCGGCGAGGGCCTCCTTCGAGGTGACGAGGCGCATGTCGAAGACGTCGTACGTGTCCGCGTAGTACCTGTCGGTGTGGCCGTCCGCCTTGGACCCCAGGCTCACGTTCGAGCCGACGAGGACGCTCGCCGCCTGGGACGCGGTGAGCACGACCCGGGTCGTCCCCGTCTCGGCCACGGATGGCGGGTACTGCCAGGAGTAGGACGTGCATCCCGCGCCGATGGCCTGCGAGTCCTTCGTCCCGTGCGCGAAGCTTGCCGTGTACCTGTACCAGACGTCGTACGTCGAGGGGCCGGAGTAGCCGCTCGTGGAGCAGCCGCACAGGTCGACGAGGCTGTCGTGCGAGATGGTCCTGTTCTTGATCTTGCCGCCCCTGACGGACCTCGGGCGGCCGTCCGCGTCGACGCTCAGGGGGTACTTCGCCGTGAGCATGTACGGGCGCAGGGTCCCGTCGGGGAGGTAGGCGCAGGGGTTCGGCTCCATGCCCTTCGTCGGCATGTCGCGCATGTAGTGCAGCACGTAGTCCGGGTCGGAGTCGAAGTCCCACCTCTCCCACACGACCTGCACCGCCTGCCAGACGTTGTTTCCCGCGCCGTTGTCGTCCTCGCGGAAGTCCGGGTCGATGTCCGCCATGGACTCGACCCACGGCGAGCCGTCCGGGTCCGCGCCGCCGCACACCAGCCGGTGCAGGGGGAACCACCCGTCCGTCTCGACGGCTGTCGCGGCCCCCTTCGGTATCTTCTGCAGGTGCATGAGGCCGTCGCGCTGGCTGTCGAAGTACGCCTTGATGGACTCGTTCGTGTACCTGCCGGTCGAGGCGTCGAACTCGGGCATCGGCTGGGCCCAGCCCACGGCCTTGAGGCCGCTGAAGGAGAGCCCGAACTCGGGCCTCTCGTCGGTGCCTCCCCTCGTCACCTCGACCTGGGGGGTACCGGTCGTGTCGTCGACCGTCGCCTCCAGCGATATGACGGGCACGGCGCCGCGCGGGATGCCGAGCTTCAGGACCGCGCCCTCCTTGGTCGCCGTCGCCTCGGCCCCGGCGTCAAGCGTCACGGCTGACGCCGACTTCACGGTCTCGGCCTCGCGCGCCTCCTCCGCCTTTTCCCGCTTCATCTCGGCCGTCGCCCTGAGGTCCTCGGCCTCCACGCGCGCGGCCTCCGAGGAGCGGTATTGCTCGTCGAGCGTGCGTATGATCTCGACGGACTCTGCGGCGGAGCTCGCGGAGCCGTCGGCCGCCTCGGCGCTCACCTTGGCATCATTGGCATAGGCACCCGCTGCCTTTGCGGACTCCGACGCCTCGCCGGCCGCCGTTGCGGCCTTGTCGGAGGAGGATTCGGCGGCTTTGGCCGCCGATGCTGCCGATCCCGCCGACTTGCCCGCGGCCGTTGATGCAGATTCAGCAGCCGCCTGCGCCGACTCGGCGGCCGTCTCGGATGCCTTTGCGGCGCCCTGCGAGGACGCGGCACGCTCCGCGCTGCCGCTCGCCGCCGATGCGGACGCGGAGGCGGCCGACGCAGACGAGGCGGCCTCCGTTGCCGACGCCGCTGCCGCGGCGGCGTCCTTCGACGCCTCCGCAGCGGATGCGGCCGCCTGCGCCGAGTCGCCCGCCGCCGACGCGGCGGACTCGGCTGCCCCTGCCGCGCTCTCGGAGGACTGGCCTGCGCTCGTCGCGGAGGCCGCCTTGGCGGTCTCCGCCGCGTCGCGCGCGGACTCGGCGGCTGCCTGCGCCGCGGCGGCCTGCTTGGCGGACCCGGCGGCCGCGCCCGCGCTGGCCTTCGCCGCCTGCGCGGCGTCGCCCGCCGTGCGCGCGAGCGCGCCGACCTGGTCGAGCACGCTCTGGTCGGTCGGCAGGTCCGCCGGCGCCGTGTAGCCCGCCTTGTCGATGGTGACCGCGAAGGCGCCCGTTGCGGCAACCACGGAGCCGTCCGCGCCGAGCACCTCGACGTAGGGGTGCACGATGCCCACGGAGCCGGTGAGCGCCGTCGTGAGCGTGTATGCCGCGCTGCACTCGTCGGTCTCCATGTCGGCCCACACGGTGCCGCGCGGGGTCTGCGCCACGAGCCTGCACCGCAGGCCGTCGAGGCTCATGGGCACGCCGTCGCGCTCGATGTAGGCCACGACCTGCGTGCCGGTGTCGTACTGTCGGTATCTCAGGCAAGGCTCCGGCAGCTTGCGCGACACGTCGAGCCTGACGCTCTCTTTTCTGATCAATTTCTTCCTTCCGCCGTTGCGTCGATGTTTAGGCCCACCCGAGCACCTGCACGAGCTTGAGCTTGCCGGCCGACGTCGCCGTCCCCGACGGCGACAGGTACAGCTCGACGTTGTTGGAGAGCGTCACGGTACCGGCAGACGCGTCGACGGCCACGGTGGCGCTCGCCAGGTACATCGCCGCGCCGTCCGAGACCGTTCTGCTCAGAGACGTGGCCCTGTTGTAGACGGGCTGCGGGAGCACCTGGTAGTACGTCCTCTTCCCGTCTGTGTACACGAAGCCGAGGAGCATGTACTCGGTGACCTTGCTGCCGGGGACGAGGCTGAGCTTCGCGGTCCCCTCCGTCAGGCCGGCCCTGTCGGACCAGATCGTCTCGACGCCTACGACGGTCAGCGTCGGCGTGGCGGTCGAACCCGAGTCGGTGGCGTTGTACGGCATGACGTTGCGTGCGCGCTTGGTGGTCCTGTGTTCGCTGGCGAAGAACATCGGCACGCCGCCTTTGCTCATGATGATGAAGCCGCCGTCGGACGCCACGACGCTGTACGGCGTGGCGTGGTTTCCGTCCTCGTCGACCATGCCGACCTCGACGCCGGACAGCGTGGCCCTGATGAGGGCCGACAGGGCGGCGATGGCGCCCGGGCCGTCGACCTTCTTGCTTATCTTCACCTCGAGGCCCTCGGCCGTCTGCTCCATCTCCAGCTTGGTCGCGTAGGTCTTTGCCATCGTGCCGAGGGCGACCACGGTGTACACGCCGCCCTGCTTGACCACCTTGACGCGCTCGCCCTTGGAGACGGGCGCGTCGACGCGCACCTCGACCTCCTCGCCCGAGCCGTCCATGAGCACGCGCACGGTCTCGCCGGCCGCTGCGTCCGCCTGGGCCGTGCCGTACCTCGTGGACGTCGCGGCCGCGCGCGCCGACGGGCGCGCGGCGGGCCTGCGGCCGGACTTGAGGGCGCGGGCCACGTCGATCCTTGTCGCCATCAGCACCACCTCGATACCCGTATCTTGTATGTCGTCATCGCTCCGGGGACGAGCGCCCGCACGTCCATCTGCACGACCTGGCCGACGAGGTCGAGCGGCTCGGTGTAGTCGGCCGCGTTGCGGTACCCCACCACGTCGCCGACGCGCACGGTCGGCACGAGCACGGCCTCGAAGGTCAGGTCGTTCTGCTCGACCGAGGAGGCCGCGAGGTCCGCGTCGCAGGCGGCCTGCAGGCCGCCTTCCGGCTCCTCGCTCATGACCTCGCGCCTGGTCGCGTGGTAGCCCACGTTCTCGAAGCTCATGGGGTGCCAGGCCGGCAGGTCGGACACGGCCGTCTGCGTCGAGTCCCCGTCCGTGTAGACGTAGATGACGCGGTTGACGAGGTCGGACCTGTTCGTCCCCCAGTCGATGCCCGCCTTGCGGACGCACGCCGCTCCGTCCTCGAAGGTGTACGTCGGGGACTCGGTCGCGGGGTCCGGCCTGGCCCTCATGGCGACCGTGCCGTCGGGCGCGGGGTACAGCTCGCAGCCGACCCAGCCCGCCATCTCCTGCGCCGCCTCTAGCTTGCCCTCTCCCGCGTCGAACCAGATGTCGCGGCCGAAGCACCTCTCGACGTTGGCGGACGGCTCGAAGGCGAGCCTGCCGCCGTCGGCCTCCGCCAGGTCGCGCACCGCCTGGGAGACGTTGTAGCCCTGCGGGCGCCAGAAGTCGTCGCGCAGCACGTCCCGGTGCATGCGGTACAGGCAGCTGTAGCCGTCGAGCGTCCTGACCTCGCGGCCGTGCAGGCTCCGCCCTTGGCTGAAGTCGCAGAAGAAGGTGCCGAGCACCAGGTCGTGCGCCGTGCCGTCGGGGAGCAGCACGTAGTCCCTTATCCTGACCATGTGCTGCCTGCCGCCGATGCGGTAGTCGGCGCCGTCCTCGAGCGCGATGGACGCGCCCGCCAGGCAGTCGCCCTCGTAGTCGTAGGTGACGGAGGTCGACGCCCAGTCCAGCTCGACGGGCCGCACGTCCTCGAGCGTGAATGGGTCCACCAGCGTGGCGCTGAAGGTGTCGGTGCGGCCCGTGGCCGCCCAGCTGACGCTCATCCCGCCACCTCCGTCAGGTCCATCGTGACCTCGACGCGACCCGGCGCGCTCGACCACGTGCACTTGCCGAGCGAGTAGAGTCTCCGGACGTCGGGCGTGCGCACGAGCAGGCGGCGGGCGCGGCACATCGACTCGGCCTGCTCGGCCGCGCCTTCGCCGACGAGGGTGAAGGACAGCGTCGCCGACCCCTTCCCGCCAGCGCCGTACCACACGCTCTCCAGCAGGCGCCCGCCGAGGCTCGCGACCTCGCGCGTCTGCTCCCACGCCGCCTGGAAGTCCACGTTGTAAAGGCCCGCGTACTCCACGCCCGCGTCGGGGTCGCATGCCCGCACGTCGCGCACCTCGATGCCGGAGCCCAGCTCGACGGTCGCGCTCACCTCCCCGCCCGCGCCGGCGGCGGCCGCCTCGAAGACGGCACCGGCGGGCGGCAGCATGAAGGCCGCCTCGCCGGGCACGGAGCCGACGCGCACGTTGTCGAAGGTGTAGGGGCTGCCCGCCAGCCTGACCTCGGCGCGCACGTCGGGCACGCCGAGGTCCCCCGAGTCCGCAACGGCGACCGAGGAGCCGGCGAGTGACAGGCGCGGGGTGTTGGCCTTGGACAGGTCCCTGAGGGCGAAGGTGCCCTCGACGTCGCATATGGACAGGCCCACGGCCTTGTACGCGGCGTTGACGCGCAGCCTGAGCGTCACGGACCCGCCGGACGGGCGGCGCCTGAGGGCCGAGAGCGGGACGCTCACGCGCCCCTCGCCGACCTGGCCCCACAGCTCCTCGGCGGGGGTCGCGTCGCGGCGGCCGAAGGAGACCGCCTCCAGCGCCCAGCGGTCGTCGGCCCTCAGCCAGCCCGCAGAGCGCCCGAGCACGAGGTCGAGCGAGTCGAGGTCGTACGAGGCGGCCGTCAGCGTGTAGCGCGGCATCCAGCCCACCCACGCCTCGCACGCCCCGTCCGGGCCCGACTGCGCCCCGTCGGCCCCCAGGGGCCGCACCGTCGCGCGGAAGTCGAGCTCGTCGTACAGGCGTGCCGCGAACGACCAGTCGGACGCCGAGGACCACGTGCCTTTGACCGTGGAGATCGCCGAGAGCGGCACCGCCCACTCCCGCACGCCGTTGGAGGCCGAGGAGGCCACCGATGCCGCCGCGACTTCCTTCGTGGCGCTGTGCCACTCCCCGTACACGGTCGCCGGGTTGGCGGCCGTGGCGCGGGGCACGCCGCGCCACATGAGCGTGATGCGGAACCTCGCGTGCCAGTCTGGCCCCTGGAGCGTCGAGAAGCGCAGGAACGGCGACGCGGCAGCGCCGCCGTCCGCGATCCTGACGGAGTTCGTCCCGGCGGCCTTGAGGGCCGCCGACGCGCTGGCCGCGCCGACGAGCCCCATGCCTGTGAATGCCACTAGATCGCCCCCAGCCTGCTCAGCTCGAGAATGTACTCGCCGGTGGCGCGGTTGATGGCCTCGGTCTCGTTGACGTGCGCGTTGTCGATGCGCACGTTGTAGACCGTGCCGCCGCCGCGCCACGCCCCGTCCCTGTCCATGTAATCGGCGACCTGGAGCGCGAAGGGCTCCATGGCGCCCCTGTACAGGGGCACGATCGCCTCGGGGCCCGCCTCGCCGACGACGTGCAGGCCGTTGGTCACGCCGCCCGACGCGTGCGGCAGGACGCTCACGCCCGAGCCGCCGAGCACGCCGATGCCCTGCGGGGTCGGCGTGCCCTGCGTGACGTAGTTGGTGACCACGTCGACCGTGAAGGTCGCCGTCTTGCCGCCGTACTCTGCGATGACCTGGAGCTTGCCGCCGAGGTCCTGCGCCGTCCTGGCCGCGTTGTCGAGGTTTGCCGTGAGGCCCTCTGCGCTCATGCCGGTCGCGTCTATGTCGCCGCTAGCCTGCACGGCTCCGTCCTTGACGATCTGCCAGGTCGCCGAGCCCTGCGCGTCGAGGTCGTCGAAGGATTTGAGCAGGGCGCCAGCCTCGTCGGAGCTGATCTCCCCCGACGCGGTGGCGACCTCCCCCACGGCCTGGGCGGCGCCAGAGTCGGCGACGTCGGAGACCGCGACGCCGAGGTCGGAGAGGGACTGCCCCTTGACCTCAACGTCCTCGATGCTCTGGGCCACGCCGGCGGCCTTGTCGGCGGCCTCCTGCTCGCCGTCCACGAAGGCCTGGATCTGCTCGTTCACCGCGACCACGGTGCCGTACAGGTCGGTGCCGAGGAGGTAGTCGACCTCCTGCAGGCCGCCGTCGACCACCCCGTTGAGCGCGCCGCCGACGGACTCCAGCGCCCCGCCCCAGTCGCCCGTGACGAACTGCGAGAGGGCGAGCGCGAGGTCTCCGACCACGGTGAGGGCCGTCGTGGCGGCGATGGTCACGGCGCCGAAGGCCATCTCCGCGTCGTACTTGATGGCGGCGCCCCAGTCGTACCCCTCGCCGTCGGGGCCGGCCGTCTCGAAGTACCCGGTGAGCGTGTCCCACGCCTCGCCGAGCTTGGGCACCGTCTCGGTCTGGAAGGTGTCGACCACGCCGCCCAGGCCGTCAGGGCCGGTGAGGTACTGCCCGAAGTCGAAGAGCTCACCGATCGCGCCGGAGACGTCCACGCCCTCGAGGAAAGCCGTGAGCTTCGGGCCGTTCTCCTCGGCGAGGTCCCTGACCGCGCCGCTCGCGTCCTTGAGGGGCTGCACCATGCCGGAGACGTTGTCGCCCAGGCCGTGGACGAGCGCGACGAGGCCGTCGGTCACGAGGCCCGAGAGGGCCGAGGCCGGCGGCTCCATGGCCACGAGCGCGCCCGCGAGGTCCTCGAAGACCTGCGCGAAGCCGTCGGTGACGGTGCCCGCTATCGTCGGGGCCTCTTCGGCGATCGCCCCGAAGACCCCCGAGACGTTGTCGAGCGTGTCCGAGGTGAAGGACGAGAATGCGCCCGCGACGTCCGCGAGCGGGTCCGCCACCTGCGTGAAGAAGCTCAGGGTGCTGTCGGACGCCGTCCCGGCGAGCGCGGTCAGGCACCCCGTGAACGACTCCCATGCCCGCTGCGCCGACGGCCTGACGGCCGCCGCCGCATCCGACGCCGCGGTCCCGAGCCTGTCGAGCGCGTCGCAGGCGTCCGAGACGAGCTGGCGCGTCTCGTCGGGGAAGTCGAACTCCAGCGACGCCACCTTGATGGACTCGCCCAGCGTGGAGCCGCTCGTGACGGAGGTCCAGAAGGCGTCCCACGACTGCCCGAGGTCGTCGACGAGGCCGTCGGTGTGCGCGACCGTCTCGCCGACCTTGACGCCGAACTCGTCGAAGGCGTCGACCGTCCGGTCGGTGCCGAAAAGCACGGCGGACATCTTGTCGATGTACGGCGAGAGGGCGCCTGTCGTGGCCTCCTTGACGAGGTTGGACGCCTTCTTCGTGGCGGCCTGCTGCTTGCCCGTCGCGTCGGTGACGTCGCCGAGCACCCCGGCGAGGTCCTCCATCGTCAGGACGTAGTCCGCGCCGTGCTCGTTGACGAGCTGCTGCACCGCGTCGTACTGCTCGGCGGTGTAGCCCGCCTCGACGAAGGCCTGGCGGCGCGCCTCCTCGCCGTCGCCCCAGTCGCCGTTCCACACGCTGTCGAAAAGCCCCTGATAGGTGCTCAGGAGCTCCTCGGCGCTCTGCTGCCCGGCCGCCGCCGAGGCCTCCTCGGCCTCCTCGTAGACGGCCCCCGAGCCGAAGAGCGCCTCCGACAGGGCCGAGGCCATGCCGCGCGCCGAGCCGTACGCGTCGTCGAAGCCCTCCGTGAAGGCGGCGAACGCCCCTCCCAGGGCGTCGCCGAGGGGCAGCGCGGCCGCGCCTATGTCGTTGACTATCCCCTTGACGGAGTCGGCAAAGCCCGCGATGCGGTTGTCGGCGCCGTTGACCGCGTCGATGAAGTTGGCGAGGTTGCGCACGACGGCGGTGTGGACGTTCGCGAAGCTCGTGGCGATGCCGCCCGTCGCGGACTTCGCCTGCTCGGAGAACGCGACGACGCCCTCGCCGCCCTGCTTGTCGAGCCTCACGACCGCGTCGAGGAACTGCGTCGTGGTGACCTTGCCGGAGTTGAGCGCGACGCGCAGGTCGTTGGCCGACGACCCCGCGCCCAGGCACGCCTTGGCCACCTGGTCCAGGTAGCCCGGCGCGCTCTCCATGACCGAGCGCCACGACTCCATGTCGTAGCTGCCGGCCGATATCATCTGGTTGAGCTGGAAGACGGCGTTGTTGACGTACGCGGCGCTCGCGCCGTACGTCAGCATGCCGTCGTTGAGCGCGAGCGCCACGTCGGTGCCGCGCCCGAGGTCGCCCAGCGTGAGCGACAGGGTCTGCGCGTTGCCGACGATCTCGTCGAGCGCCGTCGGCAGGCCCTGGATGCCGTCGGACAGGCGGTCGAGCGAAGCCCTCGCCTGGTCTCCCGAGAAGCCGAGGTTCTCCATGACCTTCGGGAACTGGTTGAGCGTGTCGACGCGCGACACCGCC
>Ga0129314_1002081_pt1 | contig 11912 bp, 9 predicted proteins | sample O1111metagenome_FD_94431 | JGI IMG/M metagenome (GOLD analysis project Ga0129314, IMG submission 94431) | Orangutan individual fecal microbial communities from fecal samples from Wisconsin, USA - O1111 metagenome | ecosystem: Host-associated > Mammals > Digestive system > Large intestine > Fecal...
ACTTCCGGAATATATGCAGAAGCCTCTTCTGGCTGCCACGACAACATGAGACGATAATTTTTGCCGGTTAAACTATTGAGTTTTCAAGGTGCAAGCCCACTTTTAATGTGGGAAGTTTGAGTATATAAAATATGCGGGCTGACTGCATGTTCCTGAAGAAGCAGGCCGGATACACCTTTTGCTCTCTCGGTTTCTTAATTCCGCCGACATTGATAAGATCGGATCGGAGATTTTTCTCCTCGCGAAGATCAATAATGACATTGACGATCTGTCCATCGCGCATTTCGAATCGCATTCCAGGCCCAAGGGCAGAATCCGGTCTTCGTACATTGCAGGCTTTCGACGGACGTAATCCGGCAGCCGGCAAAGCCCATAATCATTCATGAAATCCTTTACCATCTCCGGTCTGATTTCAGTCAGACGGGAGATATGATAACGATCAAAAACACGTAATTAAGGAGTTTGACAACGCTCCGGAGTCGTTTTTCATCATCGCTGTAGATGCTGCGTACCACAAGCTTGTGTTCATAAACTGCAAATCGGATTTTCTGATTCAATCTGTCCCCCCTGTAAAAAGAAAGCCATTCTTGTGTTCCCATAAAATATAATTATTTCTTTTTTCACGAAAAAAGCCTCAGAAATGTCAATTTCTTAACATTTCTGAGGCTCGTGAAGCAAAGCTCCAGCCAGATTTAAAACAGATATTTTATTACAAGAAACGGGTTTTTAAAATTATAGGTGGAATCCTGTAAATTTGAAGTTATCAGCATCTCTATCTTGCTTTTCAGTTCCATAGGGATGATTTCGGCCGCCCGGATGCATCCCTAGCTTGATCTTTTGTTCCCTAGGGATTATTTCGCCCGGCTGGATGCATCTCTATCTGGCTCTTTTGCTCCACAGGGATTATTTCGGCCGCCCGGATGCATCTCTATCAGACTCTTTTGCTCCACAGGGATTACTTTACCCCGGTCAGATGCATCTCTATCTGGCTCTTTTGTGCCGCAGGGATTATTTCGTCCGGCTGAATGCATCTCTAGCTTGATCTTTTGTTCCACAGGAATTATTTCGTCCGACCGGATGCATCCCATCACTGGAAGGTCATCGATAAAAACATCTCTGCCAGGCCATTCCGTTAAATTCAAATTTGTATAACCCCTCATCGGAAGTTAAGAGTTTTACGGTAAAAAAGTCAATGTATTTTCCGGAATTATCCTGTGAATTCATAAACAAAAGCCCCCGTACACAGCGACAGCCATGTACAGGAGCCTTCCTGTCAAAATCATGTTTAATTATTCAGCGGATCGAGGACAATCGTACCTGTCTTTCTGGTTTCCTTCAGATCAATGATTCTCTGATTTGTGGAACCTCGGAAATTCAGGGTGATCTTCTTCTGTGCTTCCACAAACGGTCCGTCTACAAGTACATCAATAAGATTCAGATATTGATCTGTCACTCCATCCACGTACTTTCTGCCACCGGGTACAAGGTCCTTGTCATAAAGATAGCCGGTATAGGCCCAGATGTTCTTCTCCGGAAGTTCTTTATGAATTCGCTGCAGGAGCGGAAGAAGGCCCTTCTGGTTACTCTCCTCCATCGGATCGCCACCAAGAAGTGTCAATCCGTCATAATAAGGATGCGACAGTTCCTTTATGATCTCATCCTCCATCTCCGGTGTGTAAAGCTTTCCGTAATCAAAGTCCCATGTCTCCGGTTGGAAACAGCCGGGGCAGTGATTCCGGCATCCGGAGACGAATACCGTCACCCGCATTCCGATTCCGTTGGCACAGTCCGCCGTCATAATTTCTCCAATGTGCATCAGCTCTGAACCCCCGATACCTCGGAGCCGAAACTCTTATTGGAAAGGTGAAGCACACGGTCCTTGATTTCCTGTGTGCGGCCCTGATTCCAGAACTGTGTCCCGATATAACCGCAGGTGCGGCGGGCAACGCTCATTTTGCTCTGGTCACGGTTTCCGCAATTCGGGCACTCCCAGACAAGCTTCCCGTTCTCATCCTCTACGATTCGGATTTCTCCGTCATAGCCGCAGACCTCACAGTAATCGGATTTGGTATTGAGCTCTGCATACATGATGTTGTCATAAATGTACTGCATCACAGAGAGCACCGCCGGGATGTTGTTCTGCATGTTCGGAACCTCTACATAGCTGATGGCTCCACCCGGGGAGAGCTTCTGGAAGTCCGCTTCAAAGCGAAGCTTCGTAAATGCATCAATGTTCTCACGAACATTGACATGATAGCTGTTCGTGATGTAGTTGTGGTCGGTCACATCCTTGATGATACCGAAGCGCTTCTGCAGACACTTTGCGAACTTGTAGGTCGTGGATTCCATCGGCGTTCCATACAGGGAATAGCTGATGTTCTCTGCCTTTCTCCACTCTGCGCACTTGTCATTCAGGTGCTGCATCACCTGCAGAGCAAACTCCTTGCCCTTCGGATCGGTGTGGGAGACCCCCAGCATCCGCATGCACATCTCATAAAGACCTGCATAGCCGAGACTGATCGTCGAATAATTGTTGTACAGGAGGCGGTCAATCTTCTCGCCTTTTCCAAGTCTTGCCAGAGCGCCGTACTGCCACAGAATCGGAGCGACATCCGAAATGGTCCCGAGAAGTCTCTCGTGGCGGCAGCGCAGAGCGCGGTGGCAGAGCTCCAGTCGCTCATCAAAAATCTTCCAGAACGCTTCCATGTCACCGTACGAGGAGCAGGCAACATCTACCAGATTGATGGTAACAACACCCTGATTGAAACGGCCGTAATACTTGTGCTTCCCGTTCGGATCAAGACCTTCCGTATCAGGCGTCAGGAACGAGCGACAACCCATGCAGGGATAAACATCACCGTTCTTATATTCCTTCATCTTCTTCGCCGAGATGTAATCCGGAACCATTCTTCTGGAGGTGCATTTTGCAGCAAGCTCGGTCAGAGAATAGTATTTGGAATCCGGGCGGATGTTGTCTTCATCCAGTACGTAAATCAGCTTCGGGAACGCCGGCGTGATCCACACACCCTTCTCGTTCTTGACGCCCTGCATTCTCTGCAGAAGAACCTCGCGGATGATCCGGGCCAGATCGTCTCTCGTCTGTCCCTCCGGAACCTCATCCAGATACATGAACATCGTCACAAACGGCGCCTGTCCGTTGCAGGTCATCAGCGTGATCAGCTGATACTGAATGGTCTGAATGCCGGACTTGATCTCCTCATCCAGGCGGTTCTCCACAATCTTACTGATGATATCCGCATCCTGCGTCTCTCCGGTAAGCCGTCTCTCCTCCAGAACCTGCTTCGTCAGCTTCTTTCTGGATACATCCACAAACGGAGCCAGATGAGAGAGGGTAAAGGACTGTCCGCCGTACTGGTTGGACGCGACCTGGGCCACAATCTGCGTGGTGACATTGCAGGCCGTGAAGAAGCTGTGCGGCTTCTCAATCAGCGTCTCACTGATGACGGTTCCGTTCTGCAGCATATCCTCCAGATTGATCAGGTCACAGTTATGTTCCTTCTGGGCATAGTAATCCGAATCATGGAAATGAATGATTCCTTCCTCATGAGCCTTCACGATATCTTCCGGAAGAAGGACACGCTTGGTCAGGTCCTTGGAGACCTCACCTGCCATATAATCACGCTGCGTGGAATTGATGACGGGATTCTTGTTGGAGTTCTCCTGTTTCACTTCCTCATTCTGCTGATTGATCAGCGCCAGAATTCCGTTGTCGGTCGTATTCGACTTGCGGGAGATCTCTCTCTTATAGCGATAGCGGACATACTTCTGCGCAACCTCATAGCCGCGCATCTCCATGATGCCGGTTTCCACCATGTCCTGAATGTCCTCCACATTCACCGCGTGCGAGGAGTTCTGTACCTTCTTCGCAATATTGTCTGCCACGGCATTGATCTGATAATCGTTCATCTGATAGATGCCGCTGACCTCCGCATTCGCCTTCCGGATGGCGTTGACAATCTTCGAAATATCGAAGTCAACCTCCTGCCCGTTCCGCTTTATGACATTGATTTTCACCGATACGTTTCCTTTTTCTTCCATCACAGATCCTCGTTTTGTCCGCACCGCATCTTCTGCTCGCAGAAATCGCGTTGCTTTTAAATACAAAATATTGATTATTTCGGGTTTTTGGTACACAAGATGTTGTATTCCCCGAAGTGCTCTATTATCATACACTACTATGTTTAAAAAAGGTAGGGTGGCGACCGCAAAAAATTCCCTCAAAAATGGGAGCAAGATTTGTACAGAATTCGGTCTTGCTTTTTCTCAGATTCCCGGCAAACCGCAAAGTGTCTGGATGGAACAGATTTCCTGTCATCGGGAATTCACCTTTACGCAAACAGGCAGATACCGTTACAATGAAAGACAGCACGAAATCGGAGAGCTGCCCGCTGCAGCTCTTTTTGAAACAGAAGGGTTTGTTTTCATGATGACAGAGTACAACAGAACCGAATTGCCTCTCGAAATATCTCCCGCGGAGCTGGATGAGCTCCGCCCCGATGATTATATTCTGGTGGACACCAGAGAAAAGAGCGACTACGAGCACGGCTTTATCCCGGGCTGCGTTCTTTTTTCTCCCGGAAAGGTGCGTGAATATGCGGAAAGAGACAGCCTTTCGCCTTTTTCCAAAGACAAACGCATCGTCCTGTACTGCAAATACGGAACCGTAACCAGAGAGCTTGCGGAAGAGCTGCAGGATCTTGGCTTTGCTGCGCAGAGCCTTTCCGGCGGCTATGGTGCGTGGGCACTTCATGCCATCACCAGACAGTCCCGGAACAGCGAGCTTCGTGAACACATTGAGCTTTCTCTGCAGAAGGGACATTTTCACCGTGATCTTCTCAACCCCTTTGCGCGCGCCATCATCAAATACCGGCAGATTCAGAACGGGGACAAGATCGCCGTCTGCATCTCCGGCGGCAAGGATTCCATGCTGATGGCAAAGCTTTTCCAGGAATTCCAGCGTCACGGTCAGTTCTCCTTTGAGCTTGTTTTTCTTTGCATGGACCCCGGCTACAACGAGGCAAACCGCCACATCATTGAGAGCAACGCGGAGCTCCTTGGCATTCCTCTGACTTTTTTCGAGACCTCCATCTTTGATACTGTGTATCAGATCAAGTCCTCGCCCTGCTACCTGTGCGCCCGCATGCGCCGCGGCCATTTATATAAGAAGGCGAAGGAGCTCGGCTGCAACAAAATTGCGCTCGGGCATCACTACGACGATGTCATTGAGACCGCCTTTATGGGAATGCTGTACTCCGGGCAATGGGAGGCCATGCTCCCCAGACTGAAGAGCACAAATTTTGACGGAATGGAGCTGATCCGCCCGCTTTATTTTATCCGCGAGGACGACATCAAGGCATGGCGAGATGAGAATCATCTTCACTTCATCCAGTGCGCTTGTCACTTCACAGATACCTGCACCACCTGTGCCGTGACACCGGAGTCTTCCGACACATCCCGCACCGGGCACAAGCGAATGGAAACCAAGCGCATCATCGCGGAGCTGAAGAAAACCAATCCGATGATCGAGAGCAACATCTTCCATGCCACAGAGAATGTCAGTATCGACAAGCTTCTCGGCTACAAAAAGGACGGGAAGCATCACAGCTTTCTGGAGGAATTTGATGGAGAGTAATCAGCGAGGGCTGAATACAGATATTTTCTGAAATAGAAGCTGCTGTTTCTGCCAAATTTACGTCCTTGTTTTTAGTGCAACATGCGAACTGTACGAAAAGTACGGATGTGCTAAGATGTAGTCACAACTATATATCGGTGTTCCAAGGGTTCGATCCCTGCAAATCAATCAGGGATCGGCGGGTGCCTCCCTGTTTATATAAAACGCATTCACAAACAAGGAGGTAGCAATTGAAAGAACAAACGTATCTGTCTGCAGAAATCAGTTCTGCAGACCAGAAGGCCGGATATGACGCCGCCGTGAAGCGCATTCTGGCCGCAAAATGCATTCTCGCCAGAATTCTCGTTGGGACGGTCCCGGAATTCCGGGAGTATTCGTATGCGGAAGCGGAGGCTGCTATCATCGGCCTTCCTGAAATCGCAACAAGAAGGGTCCGTCCCGATGAAAGAATCAAAACTGAGGCAGTGCAGGGCTTGAACACAGAAAGCAAGCTTCCCGGAGAGGGAGAGGTCACTTTTGACATTGTGTTCTGCGCAATTGCAAAGGATGGAAGCCCGCAGAAGCTCTATATCAATATTGAAGCACAGCAATCCGTCCAGCTCCATTACGATCTCATATGCCGCTCGATTTTTTATCCCGCAAGGCTGTTGTCGGAACAATTAGACCGGGAGTTTACTACCGATTCTTATGATAAGATTAAGAAGGTATATTCGATCTGGATTTGCATGGATTCTCCGGAGAAAAGCAAGAAAAAGCTTGCAGCAAACACTATTGTTCAATACCGCATCAGGCCCGAAGTTTTATATCCATCGGAGAATATCCCGAAAATGTCATTCGGCAGATATGACTTATTCTCAACGATCTTCATCAATCTCGTACCGGACACCAAAAAAACAAACGATGAACTGATCGGAATGTTGTCCACACTGCTTTCCAATACATTTCGAGCAGATCAGAAAAAGCAGATTCTTGAAACACAATATGGACTTTTGATGACACGAAAGATTGACAGGGAGGTACAGAATATGTGCAACTTGAGCGAAGGAATTGAAGCCGCTGCAATTGCAAAAGCGGAGGAGAAATTCAGCAGTATTCTTTCCGAGAAGGATAAAGCTATCACAGAGAAAGACAAGACCATCAACGAGAAGAACAAGGCCATCAACGAAAAAGACAAGACCATCAACGAGAAAAACGAGGAAATCTCTCGTCTGAAAAAGCTCCTGGCAGAAGCAAACAGCAGATAGCAAACAGCTCCGGATTAAAAGTCCGGAGCTGTTTGTTACCTTATTCTGTTCACTGCATAAAGAAATAATTATTCTCGCCAGCCTTCCGGCAGGTACTTGATGGTATTTGCGACCATATCGTCGACGAGCTTTCCGGTCGTTTCCGGATCCTTGCACTTGGCATTATAGTTCGGATCATTCAGGAAGGCTTCCACCACAAGATCCCGGTCACAGGTCAGCGCAGCCTTCAGCGTTCTCTCATGGTTCTCCACATGCGGAATCACAAGGTCATAGACATCTCTCTTGATCGGTCCGGCCGCAATCGGATGAATATGGTCACGCTCAAAGACCGCATTGGTTTCCACAACCGCCTCTGTAGGGAGGTTCGGAATCTGAAGCGACGTGTTCGGAATGTTTACATTCGCCACCACTCTTGTCAGGCCGCAGAGCGCCTTGATAAGAAGGGTTCCTTCTTCGCCGGTTGCTTCCAGCTTGATCTCATCCTTGCCATCCTCCAGATTCTGCGCGCGCTGCAGTCTTTCCTTTAAATCTTCCTTTCTCCAGGAAACCGGAGTCAGATCATATTTCCATGCATGTACCGTATCCGGATCCTTCAAATAGGTGTCACCGGGCATAAACTCTGCCAGATGACGATCTCCTGCTGCCGCGATCCAGCCGTATTTGTTGAAAAGATCCATTTTTACACGATGTGCACAGATGAAATGAGAGTTCAGCCATCCGTTGTCCTTGGATCCAAAGCCCTCCTCGAAATGCTTCCCGATATACTGCCGATAGATCGGGAAGAGGTCCACTCCCTTATAGGAAGCACTGGAAAACCAGGTAAAATGATTGATTCCGGTTACATTGACCAGAATATCATGCCAGTCTTCGACCTTGTCTCCGGTCTCCTCTTCATAAATTCCCTGCAGCATTTTCTGCGTGCCAAACACCTCGTGGCAGCAGCCAAAGGCTTTGATCTGCGGGAAAACATAGTACAGTGTCTTTACGCAAAGAGACATCGGGTTCGTGTAGTTGATGACCCATGCATCCGGGCAAAAGCTCCGGATCGCCTGCGCGATCTCCACATACATCGGGATGGTACGCAGCGCGCGGACAATTCCTCCGGGGCCTGCCGTATCTCCGACGGACTGATAGCAGCCGACACGCTCCGGCAGATGAACATCCGATTCCATCTCCTCAAAGGTTCCGGGAAGAATGGAAATAATGACGAAATCGCAGCCGGTCAGCGCACTCTCCAGAGTCGGATAGACCTCAAATTTCCAATCTCCCTTCGCATCTTCCCTGCTCATCAGATGATTGCCGATCTTTTTGTTCACCTCAGCCGCCTTCTGATCCAGATCATACAGCCGCACCTCGCCGGAGATCTGATCCTCCTGCGCAAGGTCTGTCATCAGGGTCCAGGCCCAGCCTCGGGATCCTCCTCCAATGTATGCAATTTTCAAATCCGTTACTTTATCATCCTTGTAAATCATAGGTACCCCCTTGGGCCACGCTGTGCGGCCGGTTATTTCATAAATACGCACATGTGCCCGTCAGTTCACCCTTCAAACTGCTTCGATGTGCTTCTGTGATAAATAGAGTATTCTATTCCGAAGATAAATACTACAACAATTCATCTATTATATTTATTACTTATCTTATTGGACAGCAATCACAGATCCTCACTTTCCGGATTTTTCCCTGTTTCTATGCATTCCGATTCTTTTTCCGATACTGCAGCGGGGCCAGCCCGGTTGCCGTCCGGAAGACCCGTTCAAAATAAGTCACATTTCCAAACCCCGTTTCTCCGGCAATCTCCGTAATCGAGAGATCCGTTTCACACAGAAGCCCCTCCGCCTTCCGCACGCGGACAAAGGACAGATATTCCACAACCGTAAAGCCTGTAATCTGCTTGAACATATAGGTCATTCTTGATCTGCTGATATAAAATCTCACAGACAGATCGTCCAATCGAATGCTCTCACTGCAATGCTGCTGAAGGTACTGGGCAATTTCATCGATAACCTGATGAATCCGCTCGGTCTCCTTTCCCGGAACCAGGCCCTGTGGCTTTCCGCTGTTTTCCATTTTTCTTCTCCGGGCGCAGACCGCGTAAAAATCCAGAAGCTCCATCCCCTTCAGTACAACCGAGGAGCGCGCCTCTCCGGCAGTCATTTTCTCCTTCAGCTCCGTGATGAGTAAGCAGACCCGTTCCCACTCGTCTTCCTCGAAGCAGACAGGCCCTGAAAATTCGGATCCGAAGCCTTCAAAATTAGGATAATGAAGTCCTTTCAGCAGCATGTCATAAGGATTCTGACTGTACTCCAGAAGAAAACGCCGATGCGCCGGATTCTCCGGACAAACGCTGGTCTTATGAATGCGGCTTCTTCCTATTAAAATACCGGTGTGCGGGATCAGATGATACGTGTTCTGATCCACGAAATAATACCGCTCTCCCTCCATCAGGAAATACAGCTCCAGCTCGCTGTGAAAATGTCTGGTCTGCATCGAAAAGCTGCTGTTCCATCCGGTCTCCTCTGCAGAAAGCCCTTCTGTTTTTCCCGAAAATAAGATAATACGCCCCTGATTTTCCATTTTCTCAACCTTCTCATGAAGACCTTCACAGGAGAAGCTCCCATGAATATGAAAGATAGCAAAAGGAGAAACCTCTGCATCCGGGGCTTGCCCCATGAACAGGAAGTTTCTCCTTCATCATATGGATTCTTCGCACAAGAGAAAAGCATTATTTTTTCTTGTGCAGAAGATTTCTTTATTGTGTTACCCCTTCAGGCCAGAGGTGCTGATTCCTTCCACCAGATATTTCTGGAAGAACAGGAAGATGACGACAGCCGGCAGAACGGAAAGCGTTGCCATTGCAAACATCGCTCCGTAATCAGAGGAGGAGCCGGGATCGCAGAACAACTTCAGCGCCAGGGAAACCGGATACTTTGCGGTCTTGTTGATGTACAGCAATGCGGAAAGGAAATCGTCCCATCTCCACATGAAGGAGAAAATGCTTCCCGTCACAACCGCCGGCTTCATAAGCGGAGCAATCACCAGACGGAAGATTCCGAAATAAGAGCATCCGTCGATCTTCGCCGCTTCATCCAGCTCTCTCGGAATTCCTTCAATAAGATGAGCTCGGAAAGTCCGAACTCATCCTCCATCGAGCTCGCGGAATGGCTGGTCCAGATGGAACATGAGGAGGACCGGCAGAGTCTTCAGGAAATGATCCTGCAGCGCTTCTCCCGGCTGGCGGAGACCTCCCGGATTTCCACCAAATGCAGTCCGATGGTGGATCAGATTCAGGACTATGTCTCGGAACACCTTCAGGACAGCAGCCTGACGCTCAAGCAAATTGCCGAAACGGATCTCTTCATGAACGTTGATTACGTCAGCAAGAAGTTTTACAAGGAAACCGGCATGACACCTACGGATTATGTGAACGAAATCTCCTGATTATCCGATCAGATAATATTTCATTTCCATTGTTCAATTGTTGTAGTATTTATTATTTTTACCCTCTATGCTGATCAGCAAGAGAGAGATGGAACGCCACGTAAAACCGGAAATACCAGTGAGGCTATTTCCATGTACCGATGAAAGGAGAATAAGATGATGGCAAAATTAAACTATGAAGTATTGAAGAACAGCGGCTACAACGGATACATCCTCGGAAAGGGACAGGCTCCTGTCAAGGTCCTGCAGTTCGGCGAAGGAAACTTCCTCCGTGCCTTCGTGGATTACTGGTTCGATATGTCCAACGAAAAAGCCGGCTGGAACGGCAAGGTTGCCCTCGTTCAGCCAATCGCCCAGGGACTGACTAAGATGGTCAATGATCAGGAGGGCCTCTATACCCTCTATCTTCGCGGCTCCGAAAACGGTGAAAAGGTCAACCGCAAGCGCGTTATCTCCTGCGTGGATGCCTGCTACAACCCTTATGACGCTGCAGACTGGGAAGAGATCCGCAGAATTGCCTGCTCCGATGAGCTCGAGTACATGGCATCCAACACAACGGAGGCAGGAATCACCTACAATCCCTCCTGCACGCCTGACCAGCAGCCTCCCATCTCCTTCCCTGCCAAGGTGACCCTTCTTCTTCATGAGCGCTTCCTTGCAGGAAAGCCCGGCATCACCTTCCTCTCCTGCGAGCTGATTGATGCAAACGGCCAGGAGCTGAAGAAGGACGTTCTTCTTCATGCAAAGGACTGGGGCTATGAGGAAGACTTTATCAGGTACATCGAAGAGGAATGCCTTTTCTGCTCCACGCTTGTTGACCGCATTGTTCCCGGAAGAATCCGTGATCCGAAGGAGGTGGAAGCCCTGACTCTTGAGAACGGCTATGAGGATGATCTTCTGGATGTCGAGGTCTTCGGCGTGTGGTACATCGAGGGACCGAAGGAGCTGGAGGAGAAGCTTCCCTTCAAAAAGTCCGGACTGAACGTCCATGTGGTTCCGGAGGTTGCTCCCTATAAGAAGAGAAAGGTGCGCATCTTAAACGGCGCACACACCGGCTTTGTTCTCGGTGCCTACCTTGCAGGGAAGAACATTGTCCGCGAGTGCATGCAGGATGAGACGATCCATGGCTTTATGAACAGACTCCTGTTCGATGAGGTCATCCCGATTCTTCCTCTGGACAAGGCAGACTGCGAGCACTTCGCGGCAGCCGTGACAGACCGCTTCAACAATCCGTTTGTGGATCATCAGCTGATGAGCATCTCCCTGAATTCGACCTCCAAGTGGAAGGCAAGAGATCTCCCGTCCCTTCTGGAGTATGAAGAGAAGTTCCGGACTCTTCCCGCTGCGCTGTGCATGGGCTTTGCGGCCTATATTGCCTTCTTCTCCAATGACCTTCAGAGACGGGAAGAAAACGGCCTTGTCGGAAAGCGCGCGGCAGGAAATGAGTACACGATTCAGGATGATGAGTGGGTGCTGGACTTCTACTGGGAGCACAGAGAGGATGATGCGAAGACACTCACCCATGCTGTGCTTTCCAATGAGAAGATGTGGGATCAGGATCTGACAAAGATCGCAGG
>Ga0129314_1002085_pt1 | contig 11893 bp, 9 predicted proteins | sample O1111metagenome_FD_94431 | JGI IMG/M metagenome (GOLD analysis project Ga0129314, IMG submission 94431) | Orangutan individual fecal microbial communities from fecal samples from Wisconsin, USA - O1111 metagenome | ecosystem: Host-associated > Mammals > Digestive system > Large intestine > Fecal...
TATTCTTATGCGGTGCTGTTCGTCAAGCTGTGCCAGAAGCTCTTCTTCGGTAAGCTCAACCTGCTCTGCGTTGTTGTTTTCCATTATTTTTTGTTTCCTCTCAGTTTACTTGTCTATTTCTACTATCTTGTACTTCTTTACTCCTGCGGGAGCTTCAACCAATACTTCCTCGCCGAGTTTTCTGCCAAGGCACGCCTTGCCGATAGGTGACTCGTCGGAAATCTTCATAGCCTTCATATCGACTTCCTTTGAGCCTACCAGGTAGAACTTTATCGTCTTTCCGCTATCGTCCTCGATAACTACCGTGTTACCGATGTTAACGTGCTCTGTAGAAAGTTCATCCTCGTCAACTACCTTTGCGTTTTTGAGAGTAGCTTCAATCTCTGCGATCTCAGCCTCAACGATACCCTGTTCGTTTTTAGCTTCATCGTACTCCGAGTTCTCGGATAAGTCACCGAATGAAAGAGCCACCTTGATTTTTTCAGCTATTTCTTTTCTTGTGACCGATTTTAAGTGTTCTAGTCTTTCTTCGAGATCCTTAAGACCTTGCGATGTTAAAGTTGTCTGTGTTGCCATTGTAAATGACCTCCATAATTATTTTTATATGATGCGGGCGGAATTTTCCGCCATTAATATCCTTATTCTGTAGCCACTATCTCAAGTGCTTTCTGAAGCTGTACGTCGCTTTTCTTGTCCGCAAACTTTATCTGCTCTGCCTGCTGTGCGGTAATATCGACCGTGTAGTCGGGCTTTATTCCTACATTTTCAAAATCGTCCGATTCAACAGGCACTATATTTGCGGTAGAGATCGAAACCGCACTTCCGTCCTTGAAGCTCTGTGTTGTCTGAAGCTGTGACTTTCCCGCAGTCGAAGAGCCGACTACAGATGCCTTTGCAAAGTCACGCAGACCTATCGCAAATATCTCTGCAAGGCAGGCGGTGTTTCCGTTTGTAAGCACCGTTACGGGTTTACTTAACGACTGATTTCCGTCTGTTTCTATAAAGCTCGTATCCTTGCCGTTTGCATCGACCTGAATTGCTATCTGCGCCTTAGGAAGCACACGGTTCAGCATTGCTTTCACCGGCTCTGTGATACCGTCTGACACATCTCTCACATCGAATACATATCCGAGAACCGACTGTGCCTCATACTCGTCTATAAGCTGTATGAAACGGTCGTCTGTGGTTTCGTTGAAGGTGTATATCTTGATATAGGCGTAACCGTCTATAAGCGTACCCTTTACCGATGTCAGCTTTATGCTCTGCCTTACAAGAGTTACCGTCTTTTCAACACCGTCGGGTGTGCTGTAAGTCACCGAGAGCTTTGTACCCTCCTCGCCGTCAAGCTGAGCCTGTGCCTGCTCTGCACCTGTCTCAAGTATGCTCTTTCCGTCGACCGCCGTTATAGTACAGCCCTTGGTTATTTCTTCTACCTCAGCCGATGAGCCTTCATAAACGTTTGTGACCTCAAGATAATCGCCCTTTACAACGGTTTCGATTCCCGTTCCGATAATCACGCCGCTTTGTATCTGCTGCAGCTTGTAATACTCGTCTGCCGTGTAATATTTTGCGTATTTGTCGCTCGTTCCGCTGATATAGCCGTTTGCGATACCCGTTATCAGAGTGTTTTCGTTAGGCTTATATATTGATGAACTGCGGACAAATGTATCTATTTCCTTTATCTTTGCGTTGATGGTTTCCCGTTCCTGTATACCCGCTACCATTGAGTTGTACATATTGAGCGATACCGTCATAGTCAGTACAAATGTAATAGCGCACGCTACGGCTATAAGACTTATCATAACGCCAAGCGATACTTTTTTATTCATTCGGGATTCACCCTTTCCTTGTTCGTTTGTCTGTAATTCCTTTATGCCGTTTATGCCATAGTAACATAATTGAACGGATTTTCGGGTTCGCCGTTAAGTCTTATCTCGAAGTGGAGATGAGGACCTGTCGAATATCCCGTACTGCCGACAGCACCGAGCGATTCGCCCTGTGCTACCTCCTGACCGACATATACATATACATCGCTGAGATGTGCATAGGTCGTGGTATATCCGCCGCCGTGGTCGACAACGACATACATTCCGTAGCTGTAGCCGGGTATGTAGCTTGTTTCGGCAACTATTACAGTGCCTGCCTTTGAGGCAAGAACGCTGTCGCCGTAAATACCGCCATCGCCTATATCAACACCTTTATGCCATCTGCCGAAATCAGCGTCCCAGCCGAAGTTACAGGATATGTACGAGCGTCCCGGAACAGGCCAGTACCACTCGCCCTCCTGATATACCTTGTCGGGATTGGTCTGCTGCTTTATGATCTCTTTTATCTGTTCTTCATACGCTTCAATATCAGCCTCGCTTACGCTTATCAGATACTGCAGATTGCTCTTCTGATCCTCAAGCTCGCTTACTGCCGCCGAATACTTGTTGTAATCTGACTCGTATGTGCTTTTTGCACTTTCGGCATCCGTTACAAGCCCGTCAAGCTCCTCCTTTTCACTGAGCAGCTTTGTCATTTGCGTATCAAGTTCGGTCTTCTTGCCCTCAAGATCCTTCTTGTCGGTTTCAAGCAGCTTCTTGTCCGAATCCAGCTTCTTCATATCTGCGGTAAGTTCGTTCATAAACTGAAGATTCTGCTCGCTTATCTTTCCAACGACCTCACTGCTTATCATAAGGTCATAGAAATCGGCAGAGCCTGCCAGTACCCCGAACATATCGGCAGAGCCGGTCGTGTACATTGTTCTTACTATCTGTGCAAACTTTTCAAGGTTCTGCTTGTTCTCCTTGTCAAGCTCGTCAATGTCGGCTTCGGCTTTTGCTATAGCCTCGTCCTTTTGCGCTATCTCGTCTGTGAGCGTGTCTATGTTGCCCTGCAGAGAGCTTATATCCTGGTTTTTGTAATAAACAAGATTGTAGTAGTAGTCAACAAGCTCCTTCTGCTCGTTCAGCAGACCGGCAGCTTTGTCGAGGTTTTCCTGCTTATCGGTTATATCGCCTTCGATACGGTCTATTTCATCACGTCTTTGAGCGTTGTCCTGTTTTATCTGCTCTATTCTGTCCTTTATATCATCGACAGTAAGATCCTCCGCACCTGCCGGAGCATACGTTATGATTATACCCGATGTCAATGCAAATATTGTGACGAATGAGGTCAGAGAGTGCAGAATTTTTTTCAGCTTCATCCTATATCCTTTCGCCGTTATACCTTAAGGTATTTGCCTGTGCTGAGTACCGTGCCGATAGCTCCGAGCAGTGCGCCCGCACCGCAGCAAGCCGCCAGTACATACCAGCTGATTTGCGGGAACTGCAATATATCGCCCATTCCGAGCGCATTCCACATTCCGAGGTTCTGCGTAAACAGATTGTACAGATTCTCATAAACGAGCTTTGTCACAAACCACGAAAGCAGTCCCGAAAGAAGTCCGATGAACAATCCCTCCACAAAAAACGGGGTCTTTATAAAGGAATTTGTCGCTCCGACTATTCTCATTATCGCTATTTCCTTGCGTCTTGAGAAAACGCTTAGCCTTGTTGTATTCGAGATTATTATAACACTTACCGTACCGAGCGCCACTATAAGCACTATTCCGATAATCGTAAACGTCGTTCTCAGGTCCTTGATAAATCCGGCAAAATCCATAGGCGCATTTACCTTGTAAACGCCGTCTATCGCCTTGAACTGCTGAACGGCAGTGCTTATCTTATCAAGGTCGTTTATCGTTACCATATAGGTCGCAGGAACGGGATTATACGGAAGATTCTGGAACAGCTCCTTCTGCTCGCTGTACTGCTCGATCATCTTCTTGAGTCCTTCTTCGGCGGAAATGAAATCCACCTTCTCCGTCAGCGTGTTGCTTTTAAGCACCTCGCCTATATGCTTTATATCTGCGTCATCATTAAGATAAACGCTTATCTCGTTCTTGTCCGAAACGTTGTCGAGTATTATTCCGCAGTCAAGCATCACTATAGCCGACATTCCGACTAAAATAAGGCTGACAGTCATAATACAGAGGCTGGCAAATGACATGAAACGGTTCTTCCATACCGATCTTATGCCCTGCTTTATCAAGTAGCTTAAATTATTCATCCTGCGCCTCACCTTCCACATATTCGTCGAAAATAACTTCGCCGTTTTTCAGGCTGACGATTCTTCCGCCGAAATATTCGACAAGGCTATGCTCGTGAGTAACCATTATTACGGTAGTACCACACTTGTTTATCTCCTTGAGCAGCTTTACTATATCGTATGATAAAGCGGGGTCGATGTTTGCCGTAGGCTCGTCTGCTATGATAAGCTTAGGATCGCTCGCAAAGGCTCTGGCTATCGCAACTCTCTGCTTTTCACCGCCCGACAGCTTCTCAGGGTAGGATTTTGCCCTGTCTGCCAGCTTGACCAGATTCAGAACATAAGGCACCCTGTGTCTTATCGTCTTTTTGGATTTGTTTGTAACACGCAGTACAAAAGCCACATTGTCATAAACATTCAGATCCGGTATCAGACGGAAATCCTGAAATATCATTCCTATGGAACGTCTGAAATACGGGATCTTCTTATTCTTTATCTTGGCAAGATTATATCCGTTTACGAATACCCTGCCCGATGTCGGCGCTATCTCTCTTGTCAGCAGTTTGAGCAATGTCGATTTTCCGGCACCGCTGTCACCGACTATAAATACAAATTCGCCGTCCTCTATTCTGAGATTGACACCGTTAAGAGCGTCAACTCCGCCTCCGTCCTTGAAATGAACGTCAACGTTCTTTAATTCAACCATTTTACCATTCCTTCCTGATACCTGCCGTGCAATAACGGCACACAGCGATGCAGTCCGGTTATGGCGTAACCGGGGGAACCACAATGCTATCCCCTTCTGCACCCACAATACTTTTCTGACACTTATTTTTCAACAATCAAAAGTATGGTGGAGTAATTCAACTTTTCTCTCCTCATATCCGGCCGATATTGCCGATAATCCGTAGCTTTGCAATGACACTCTTACACCAAATATTCAGACAAGCACAATCAAGTATCTGTCTGAATAGTCCGGTATTATTAAATTTGACATTATTTTCCGACCGTTTCACTGCGTGGCACATAAAAGCAACATTTCTAAAGATCGGAACTGTCTGCGGCGACCCGCCACCTTGCTTTGTGCCTTGCACCGCTGTTTATTCCCGACCGTTTCACCGTGTTACGCATAAATGCAACATTTCAAAAGGTCGGAACTGTCTGCGGCACTTTAAACATAGTGATTTTTGCCAACGTTTATTCCCGACCGTTTCACTGTGTTACGCATAAACGCAACATTTCAAAAGGTCGGAATTGTCTGCGGCACTGCCGCCGCCTTGCTTTGTGCTTTGTACCGCCGTTTATTCCCGACCGTCAGCGTAAGTAACGCACACACGCAACTTTTTTAAAGGTCGGAATTACGAGCCGAGGTACTCGGCTTAGAATTTGACGGGATCTGCGGCAAGGTATTTCTTGACCATAAGAGCGATCTTGAAGATGATAGCGTGATCGAACTCTCTTAAATCAAGACCTGTGAGTTTCTTTATCTTATCCAGTCTGTAAACCAGTGTATTTCTGTGTACAAAGAGTTTTCTTGACGTTTCGGAAACGTTGAGGTTATTCTCGAAGAATCTCTGTATCGTGAATAACGTTTCGTGGTCAAGCGACTCTATTGAGCCCTTCTTGAAAACTTCCTTCAGGAATGTTTCGCACAGGGTCGTGGGCAGGTGATAAATAAGACGGGCGATACCGAGGTTATCGTAGCTTACGATAGTCTTGTCCGTATCGAACACCTTACCTACCTCAATAGCTATCTGCGCTTCCTTGAAGGAACGGGCAAGGTCCTTTATGCCTGTAACGGGAGTACCGATACCTACGTTTACCTTTGTGAAGAACTCGCCCGAAAGCGTATCCGAGATGGAACGTGCGAGCTTTTCGAGGTCCTTGTTGTCTATGCCTGCCTTGATTTCCTTAACAAGAACGATTTCGGTTTCTGTGATATTGAACACGAAGTCCTTGTTCTTATCGGGGAACAGGTTCTGTATTACGTCATAAGCCGAAACCTCGTTTGCGGAAACGATGCTTATAAGGAATACAACACGGCTTATATCCGCATTGAAGTGAAGCTCTCTTGCCTTGAGCGTTATATCGCCGGGAAGAACGTTATCAAGGATAATATTCTTCACGAAGTTGTTTCTGTCATATTTCTCGTCATAGTACTGCTTGATGCTTGACAGTGAGATAGCGAGGATAGACGCATACTTTGCCGCCTGATCGTCCGTACCTTCGATGAATACCGCATAATCGGGCTTTACATGAACGCCGAAGGGCTTATATGTATAGCCGTCACGGATGAACACATCGTGTGAGTCACCAAGCTCAATTGTAAAGAAGTCGCTGTTTGTTCCTATCCTGGAAAGCTCACTGCAAGCGACTATCGTACTGTTTTCATCGATAACACCGATAACACGACCGATAGTATCTCTCATCTGATGAACTACGCCCTGAAATAATCTGTTTGACATTTTCTTACCTCTTTTATCTTAAAAATGGTTTGCTCCTGTGTCCGCCGAAGGCTATAACCCTGTAACTGCCTTGTATGCGGAAATTACTCTTATAATTGTATCTTTGAATCGGCCTGTGAAAAGTCTCGGAAAAAGGCATAAAACGGCCGAAAATAATACACCAAATATATTTTACTAGAAAAACCGAAAAAAATCAAGGGTTTTTTAGACAAAATGTAAAAATTACATCAAAAATTTTTGCGTTATTGCAAAACCGACTAATAAGTGGTATACTAAAATTTATGTATGGGCATCAGGGACTTATGACCCGTACCATAATAAACATATAAATTACATTCGGAAGGACTGATTCTTATGATCCTGAAAATTAAAAACGCAAAGAACGGTGTGTATGCACGAATGTGCAATATGTGCCGAATGTGCGGTACTGCACGAATGTAAAAAAACACGGACAGAATATCACTTAAAAACAAGGAGAAAATAGAATGAACAAGACATATTATTTAACCACACCGATATATTACCCCTCCGGTAATCCCCACATAGGTCACTGCTACACAACGGTTGCGTGTGACACTATAGCACGTTTCAAGAGAATGCAGGGCTATGACGTAATGTTCCTTACAGGAACTGACGAGCACGGTCAGAAGATAGAGCTTAAAGCCGCCGAAAAGGGTGTTACCCCCAAGGAATACGTTGACGAGATAGTAGCCAACTTCAAGCGTCTTTGGGAAACAATGCACATAAGCTATGACCGTTTCATCAGAACAACGGACGACTATCATATAGAAACCGTACAGAAGATTTTCAGGAAGCTGTACGAAAAGGGCTACATCTATAAAGGCACATACAAGGGCAAATACTGCACACCGTGCGAGAGCTTCTGGACAGAGAGCCAGCTTGTAGACGGAAAGTGCCCCGACTGCGGACGTGAGGTAATAGAAGCAAACGAGGAGGCATACTTCCTCCGCCTTTCCGATTTTGCCGACAAGATCGAAAAGTTCCTTACCGAAACCGACTATTTACAGCCTAAGAGCCGTGTAAACGAAATGGTAAACAACTTCATAAAGCCCGGCCTTGAGGATCTTTGCGTATCAAGAACCAGCTTCACCTGGGGCATACCCGTTGATTTTGACAGCAAGCACGTTGTTTATGTATGGGTAGACGCACTTTCGAACTATATCAGTGCGCTCGGCTACGGAAACGAAAAGTACAACGATTTTGAAAAATACTGGCCGGCAGATATGCACATGACCGCTAAGGAAATTGTACGTTTCCACTCTATCGTATGGCCTATAATCCTTATGATGCTCGATCTGCCCCTGCCCAAGCACCTTTACGGTCACGGCTGGATAAATTTCAACGGCGACAAGATGAGCAAATCAAAGGGCAACGTTGTAGACCCGTTTGTTCTTTGCGAGCGTTACGGCGTTGACGCTGTACGTTATCAGATACTGCGTGATATGCCCTACGGCAGTGACTGCAACTTCACAAATGAACTTATGCTCACAAGAATAAACGCAGACCTTGCAAACGATCTCGGTAACCTTGTTTCAAGAACAGTAGCAATGGCAGACAAGTATTTCGGCGGAACACTGCCCACAGACAGAGCTTCCGACGAGCTTGACGATCAGCTTATCGGTATGGCTAAGTCGCTGTGTGATACGGTTACTCCCCTTATCGAGCAGGCTCAGCACTCAAAGGCGCTTGAGGAAATATTCAAGGTGATCTCCCGTGCCAACAAGTATATCGACGAAACAGCACCGTGGGTACTCGCAAAGGACGAAAGCAACAATGCCCGTCTTGCGACCGTACTCTATAACCTGCTTGAAACTATTCGTATCTGCTCTGCACTGCTCAGCCCCTTTATGCCCGCAACAATGCCCGAGGTATGGGAGCAGATAGGCGCAACCGCAGAAGATACCGCTTTCGACAAGCTCGGCACATTCGGCGTTCTGCGTGCAGACGTTACGGTAAAGAAGGGCAGAGTTCTCTTCCCCAGAATCGACATAAAGAGCGAGATTACAGAGCTTGAAAGCATTATGAAGCCCAAGACCGTAATCAAGGAGGACGAGGATCTTGACAAGGCAGGAATAATCTCTATAGATGACTTTGCAAAGGTCAAACTCAGAACAGGCGAAATTACTGCCTGCGAAAAAATAAAGAAGTCAAAGAAGCTGCTTAAAATTCAGGTGGACGACGCAAGAGGCGGCAGACAGATAGTATCGGGCATTGCCGAATACTACACTCCCGAGGAACTTATCGGAAAGAAAATTATATTCGTTGCAAATCTTGCCCCCGCAAAGCTCTGCGGCGAAGAAAGCAACGGTATGCTTCTTGCCTGTGACGCAGGAGAAAAAGTACAGGTCGTATTCCTCGATAAAGATACACCCAACGGCAGTACGGTAAGATAACGACACAAATATAAAGGAACAAAAAGATGAAAATTAAAGACTTATACACACCCGGCAGGACGGTGTTCTCGCTGGAGGTTTTCCCTCCCAACAAGAATTTCCCCATCGAAACGGTGTATAACGCCATTGAGGGACTTGCGGCAATAAATCCCGCATATATAAGCGTGACATACGGCGCAGGCGGAAACCGTGCAAACCGCTCCACCTGCGAGATAGCGTCGCATATAAAGGAAAAATACGGTATCGAAGCAATGGCGCACCTTACCTGCATAAACAGCACCCGTGACGATGTTGATTTTATGCTTGACGATTTCGCCGCAAACGGAATAGAGAACATTCTTGCTTTAAGAGGCGACAACAAGCCCGACGAAGAACCGAAGAACGATTTTCCCCACGCAAGCGACCTTACGGCATATATAGCTTCAAAGGGAAATTTCGATATTGCAGGTGCGTGCTACCCCGAAACCCACGTTGACGCAGAAAGTGCCGAGGAAGATATAAAGAACCTGAAGATAAAGGTTGACGCAGGTGCTTCTCACCTTGTTTCACAGCTTTTCTTCGACAATTCCTGCTATTACGATTTTGAAAAGCGTGCAAGAGCCGCAGGCATAGACGTGCCTATCGCCGCAGGAATTATGCCCGTTACAAACAAAAAGCAGATTGAGCGTATGGTAACGCTCTGCGGCGCAAGTCTGCCCTCAAAATTCGTAAAGATGATGCAGAAGTACGAGAACGACCCCGATGCGCTCAGGAGCGCAGGAATAGCCTATGCCATCGACCAGATAGTAGACCTTATCTCAAACGATGTGCAGGGTATACACCTTTACGCTATGAATAACCCCGCTGTCGCATCACGCATCTACAACGGGATCAAGGATCTGTTATGATACTTCAGCCGATAGACAGAAACGAGGCTCTGCGTTATCTCGGCTGTAAGAACGGCACGGATAACGAGCAGATGCTCGCAATGCTCGATTCCTGCGAGAAACAGCTTCTGAAAGCCGCAAGCCCGAAATATCTCTATGCCGTATATCCGATAAGCTTTACGGACGATGGGGTCAGAATTTCGGACAGCAATATAATTCTCAAAGGCAATTCAGCCGCCGCTCATTTAAAGAACTGCGACAGGATAGTGCTTATGTGCGCCACGCTCGGACAAGGAGTAGACGTGCTTTTAAGGCGTTTGCAGGTATCCGATATGGCAAGTGCAGTTATCGTTGACAGCCTTGCAGGTGCGGCAATAGAACAGGTATGCAACAGGGCTGAAACAGAGATATTCGAAAAAGTACACTCGAACAGCCGTACATGGAGATATTCTCCCGGCTACGGCGATCTGCCCCTTGATATACAGTTTGATTTACTGACGCTTCTGCAGGCTCAGAAAAGGATAGGTCTTACCGTAATGAACAGCAATATGATGGTGCCTACAAAATCGGTAACGGCATTTATAGGGCTGTCGGAGGGCGAAGTTGACCAAAGTACAAGAGGCTGTGAAAGCTGTAATATGAAGGACAGATGCAAATTCAGAAAAAGCGGAGGTCACTGTGGAAATTAAAACATTACTTGAACAAAGAGGCCTGCTGATTTTCGACGGTGCTATGGGTACTCAGCTGCAGGCTAAGGGACTTAAGACGGGCGAAACCCCCGAACTTTTAAACCTTACCGCAAAGGATCTGCTCAAAGAAATACACCGCAGTTATATAGACGCAGGAGCGGATATAATTTCCGCAAATACATTCGGTGCAAATTCCTACAAGCTAAGCCACAGCGGTAAAAGCGTAGATGAAGTTATCACCGCAGGAATAATAAACTGTAAAGAAACGATAAAGGAAAGCGGTAAGGACGTTTTCTGCGCTCTTGACATAGGCCCTATAGGACAGCTTCTTGAGCCTACGGGAAGCCTTAAATTCGAGGAGGCTTACGACATATTCAAGGAGGAGATAGTTGCAGGCTATAAGGCAGGTGCGGACGTTGTTCTGTTTGAAACGATGACCGACTTATACGAACTTAAAGCCGCTATACTTGCCGCAAAGGAAAACTGCGACCTTCCGATAATATGCAGTATGACCTTTGAAGAAAACGGACGTACCTTTACAGGCTGTCCCGCGCAGGCGGAAATACTGCTGTGCGAAGGGCTTGGTGTAAGTGCGGTCGGCGTGAACTGCTCTCTCGGTCCTAAGGAGCTTATGCCTATAATCAAAACGCTCTGCGAAAAGTCGAAGATACCCGTTATCGTAATGCCTAACGCAGGGCTTCCCGACCCTGCCACAGGCGAATATTCTATAGATGCCGAAGAATTCAGCGACTATGCCGTTGAGATAGCCGATCTCGGTGCAGGAATAATCGGCGGTTGTTGCGGTACAACACCCGAATTTATCCGCCGTACAGCCGAAAAGGTAAAGGGCAGAAGGTACGAGCCTGAGAAGATAGAGCGTGTCTGCACGATATGCAGCGGCACAAATGTTGTAGAAGTAAGCCAGCCGAGGATAATCGGTGAGCGTATCAACCCTACCGGTAAAAAGCTGTTCAAGCAGGCGCTTATAAACGATGATATAGACTATATCTTAGGTCAGGCTATAGAGCAGGTCGGCGCAGGAGCGGATATACTTGACGTAAACGTTGGACTTCCCGACATTGACGAAAAGGCAATGATGATAAAGGCTGTCAAGAGCATTCAGGGCGTTACGAATGTTCCGCTCCAGATAGACAGCACCATTCCGGAGGTACTTGAAGCGGCACTGCGTGTATACAACGGCAAGCCTATGGTAAACTCGGTAAACGGCGAGGAGGAGAGCCTTAAAAATGTTCTTCCGCTCGTAAAGAAATACGGTGCGGCAGTAGTAGGTCTGACACTTGACAAGGACGGCATACCGCCTAAAGCCGAACAGCGTGTAGCCATTGCCGAGAAGATAATAAAGCGTTGCGAGGAAATCGGTATACCGA
>Ga0129314_1002086_pt1 | contig 11890 bp, 12 predicted proteins | sample O1111metagenome_FD_94431 | JGI IMG/M metagenome (GOLD analysis project Ga0129314, IMG submission 94431) | Orangutan individual fecal microbial communities from fecal samples from Wisconsin, USA - O1111 metagenome | ecosystem: Host-associated > Mammals > Digestive system > Large intestine > Fecal...
CCTCCATCAGGTCCAGTCTGACCCCGTCAGCTGTGCCTATGTGGGCGATACCCTCTCCCGGGACGTAATCGGCCCCATCCGCATGGGCTTCGGCGCTACCTTCCACATCGACTCCTACCTCACCAAGCTGAAGGACACCAACGTTCCCGCGGACGTGAAGCCCACTTACAGCGTGAAGGACATTTATGAGGTCTACACGATCCTGAAGGACGCCCGCTGATTCCTGTTTTGATGTATGACAAGAAGGCCCGGACCGCTGTGGCGGTCCGGGCACTTTTTGCGGCTTTCAGACGGGGCGCAGATCAGCAGTCCGCCAACGCAAATATTCCCGTTTTTTGATGTCTTTTTCCGTGATTTGTTGCTTTTTCGCACTTTTCCCGCGCAAAAATCCCGCAGAGAGTGGTTGCTCTCTGCGGGATTTTTAACATTCTCTTGATTTTCTTTTTTTGGGGGGGCGGTTTATGCCGGAGGCTTACTCATACCGGGTACCTGCGCCGTCCACCATGGCGTCATAGGCCCGCTTCACCTTGTCATAGTTCTTGTCCCGGTCCAGCGCCACGCCGCGGCCCACGCCGTCCACAATGCGGCCTACGCCGATGGCGTCCAGCTTTTCGTCCAGCTCTGCCAGCAGCTTGGGCGCGGAGCCGGGTTCCGTGGAGCGGCCGTCAAAGATGATGTGGAAGAATACCTGATCCAGTCCGGCGTCCCGGGCCATTTCGCAGATGGCCAACGGGTAGTCGATGCAGCCGTGAGAGGATTTATAGGTGAGATATGCCAGCAGATGCAGCGCCGTGCCGTTCTTTTTGGCGTGTTCGATGGCCTGCAGGAAGATGGGGTTCTTCTTGAAGCTGCCGTCCTTCACAGCGGCGTCCAGACGGACGTCATCCTGCATGACGCAGCGGCCTGCGCCCAGATTGGAGTGGCCTGCCTCGGAGTTGCCGGCCTTTCCGCTTCCCAGGCCCACATGCTCGCCGGAGGCGTGGAGCTTGCTCCAGGACTGCTCCGCCAGCAGGGAATCCCAGTAGGGGGTATCCGCCAGATGGATCGCGTCGCCGTCATCGCCGGAGCCGAGACCCCAACCATCGCAGATGATGAGCAGCATCTTCCGGTCCTTGCCGAAATCGTGTCCCTCCGCCAGAGATCTGCCGGTCATCTCCGCAGGCTGGGGGATGCCCATGACATTCAGCACCGTAGGCGCCACGTCACCCAGACAGCCGTCCCGCAGGGCAATGGGGCCGCTGTGGGCGGGGTCCATCAGAATGAAAGGCACCAGATTGGTGGTGTGGGCACCGTCAGGCTTGCCTGCGGCGGTGTACAGCTTTTCAATGTTGCCGTGGTCTGCGGTGACGGCCACCACATAGCCCTTGGCCAGCGCGTCATGGACCACCACATCCAGATAGTGACTGACATGCTTGCAGGCTTCCAGCTTGGCGGCGGTATTCAGGGTGTGGCCGATCACGTCGCCGTTGGCGAAGTTGGTCACCACGAAATCGTATTTACCCAAAGCGCCCATGACCTGATCCGCCACGGCAGGCAGGCTCAGCTCCGGCTGCTGGTCAAAGTCAATGCCCTTGGGGGACGGCACGCACACGTCATCCTCGCCGGGGAAGGGCGCGTTCTCGCCGCCGTTGAAGAAAAAGGTCACATGGGCATACTTCTCGCTCTCCGCGCAGTGGAACTGATTCTTCCCCGCCTCGCTGAGGACCTGAGCCAGAGGCTTCACCACATGAGACGGTGCAAAGGCGATGGGCAGATCCTTGAACTTATCATGATACATGGTCATGATGACGAAATCCAGATCCTTCAGCTGGTTCCGCTGCACCTTGTTGAAGTCCGGATCGGTGAACAGCTCCGTCAGCTCGATCTCCCGCTCACCGCGGCGGCAGCAGAACACGGCGGCATCGCCGTCTCCGATCTTGCCTACAGGCTTGCCGTTCTCCACCAGGACCATGGGTTCCAGATGGTAGTCATCCTGCCCCGCCTGATACGCTTTTTCCACGGCCCGCGCCAGTTGTGCGCCGCCGCGCTTGGATTCAGACATAAAAAGTACCTCCTTATGAGTCGAGCGGTGCGTGAAACGGTTCTTTCCCGCGCCACTGCGCATTTTTTTATCCGACCGGGGCGAACTTATTGTCCATCCTCCGGCGGGATCAGCTTTTCCACGGCCACCTGCCCCCGCTTGGGGAAAATATCCAGCAGGTCCGGGAACCGATAGACCTTGGCATCCGGGCGGTTTTCCGCCGTCAGCTTCAGGGGCTTATCCTTCTGGTACTGCACCGTGACGGTCATACCGAAATCGACGGCCTTGGCGCCGATGATGTCCCGGTTCAGATTGTCGCCCACATAGCAGCAGTTTTCCGGTTCGGCGCCCACTTCCTCCATGGCGTAATAGTAGATCGCGGGGCCGGGCTTGCGGATATAGGTGACCGAGGACTGCTGGACCGTCTGGAAATAGGGGCGCAGGCCATCCTGATCCAGCCACTCGTCCACTTCCCGTCTGCCCACCAGATCCGAGATGATGCCCAGGGTGTAGCCCCGGCGGCACAGCTCCTTCACTGTATCTGCGCCGCCCTCTACCACCGTGCGGCGACCCTTGGTCTGCCGGTACTGGTAGCAAAGCTCCGAGGCATTGCGCCGGATCAGCTCCGGGTCGCAGTCATAGGCCAGCCAGCGCCGCCACAGCACCTCTTCCGGGGCCTCGCACATATATTTCAGGGCCCATTCCCGGTATACATCGTACCGCTTGTCGATCACATCCTCGAACCACTGGGTAGGATCTTCCGTCTTCACGCCGCACAGCTCTGCGATTTTCGCCCGGGCGGCAGCCAGATAAGCCGGGTCCTTGTCAATGACCCGGAAGGTACCGCCCAGATCCAGAAAAATATAACGGATGTCCGTATTCATGGCTTGCTTCCTCCTTTTCACCGGGCCGCTGGCCCGGAACGCATCAGGGCAGAATGTTCAGGATCTCCCGGAAATCTTCAATGACATAGTCCGGGCGGTTTTCCTCCGTAAATTCCACGGGATGCTTCTTCTCCGGAGACCGGAAAATAATATTGCAGCCGATACCGGCCTTCTTGGCCCCGGCAATGTCGCGCTTGATGTTGTCCGCAACGGACACGCACTCCTCCGGCTTCACGCCGATCTGCTGGCAGGCCAGATCGTAGATCTCAGAGCAGGGCTTGCGCATGTGGCACACGGAGGAGAGGATCACCGTATCGAAATAGGAATCCAAACCGTCCTCCTCCAGCCAGTCGGGCACCTCGTTCTCACCGATGAGGTTGGAGATAATCCCCAGCTTGTAGCCGCGCTCATGCAGGCCCTTGATGACCTCCACGCCGCCGTCTACCACCTCGCGGCGTCCCTTGCACTGCCGGTACTGGAAGCTCAGCTCATGGCACACCTGACGGATCCGGGCCGGGTCATAGTCCGGCAGCAGCCATTTGCACCACAGCTCTTCATCTCCGGATTCCTTGAACTCGCCCAAAGCCCACTTGCGGTACGGCTCGTAGCGCTCCTCGATCATCTGATAGAATTCCTCATAAGGCATATCCGTGCCTGCGATCTCCGCCATTTTCCGACGGGCGTGGCGCATATAGGCCTCCTCCAGGAAAGCAATGCGCAGAGTGCCGCCCAAGTCGAAAAAGACGGCTTTATACTGTTTTTCCATAGGTCCTCCTTTAAGCCCGCTCAGGGAAGATGTCCAGCAATTCAGAAAGGCTGGTGATGACATGATCCGGGGTAAACTCCTTGCCGGTGGCCTTTTCCTTGTTCAGCGTATCCGGCTCGTCGATCCGGATCATCATACCGAAGCCGGCAGCCTGAGTCCCTCCACGTCCCGCACCGGGTTATCGCCCACATAGGCGCAGTTGGCTTCCGGCGTGCCGATGCAGCGGCAGGCCAGGTGATAGATGTCCGGGTCCGGCTTGCGCAGGCGCACCTTGGAGGAAAGGATCGTGGTCTTAAAGCACTGTGCCACGCCGTCAGCGGCCATCCAATCGGGGATCTCCGTCTCCGTCACGGTGTTGGCGATGATGCCAAGGGTATAGCCCCGGCGGTGCAGCTCCTTGATGGTGGCTACGGCGTCCGGCCGGGCCACCCGGCGGCCGTCATGGTCGCGCCACAGGCGGGTCAGCTTGGGGGCGTTGGCAAAAATCATATTCGGATCATATTCCGGCAGCATGTACTGGGTCCACAGTTCTCCCTCGGAAGCGTCCAGCAGGGTGGTCTTGGACTGCTTGCGGTATGCCTTCCAGCGCTCCTCCAGCTTGGCAAACAGGGCGTCGTGGCTCTCCGTGGTGCCGATCAGTTCCATGAGACCGGCTTCCGCCCGGTCAATAAACTCCTGGTCCGGCAGGACAATGCGCAGAGTGTTTCCTACATCGAAGAAAATAGTTTGGATATTGGCGGTCATGGCAGTTCCTCCTTTGAAATTCAGGGTCGCGGCCCAACTGCGGGAAAGCGCGGCGATCCTCGGGGGTGTGACGCCCCCGAGAATCGCAAACGTTTGCGATTTCTGTTTTTATTTTATAGGAGTTCGCCCCTTTTTGTCAATATCTCAAATGTCAAAGCTCAGACACTTTTTTTGCTGGATTGCCCAAAATGCCTTAAAAATTTAGGTTGATATTGACAGAAGAGCAAAAATCAGCTATTCTTGATTCGTCTGAAGTACCTTGGCAGTTTTTTCTGCCAATTTTCCTAAAAAGTCGGAAACGTTTGCACAAACACAACCTTCGCAAGGGAGTCAACTTTATGAAAAATGTAACATTAAAGGATGTCGCCAAAGCAGCAGGCGTCTCCTATGCTACCGTATCCCGTGCCCTTTCCGGCAGCTCCCAGATCGGCAGTGAGACCCGGGAACGGGTTCTGAAGCTGTGCGATGAGATGGGCTACACCACCAACTTTGTGGCCCGGTCCATGGTGACCAAGCGCACCAACCTCATCGGACTGGTGGTCCCCTCTGTGGACAACCAGTTCATGTCGGAGCTTGCCTACCACGCGGAAGTCAGCGCCCGGGCCCACGGTTATAACATCATGCTCTGTGATTCCGGTCCGGATCTGAAGCAGGAAAAGACCGTGTTCAAGCTGCTGCTGGGCCGGCAGGTGGACGGAATTCTCATCGTCCCTCAGAGCTCCAGGTCCTACGATAACCTCAAGTCCTATCTGGATCAGGTCCCCACGGTGTTCCTCAGCGAAAACCTGCGGAGCCAGCCCCAGAGCTATGTGGCTGTGGACAACAGCCTGGGCACCTATCTGGGCACCCAATACCTCTATGAGCTTGGCCACCGGGATATTCTCTATTTTGGTCAGCGCCGCTCCACCACCCACCAGCTCCGCGCAGAGGGATATATGAAAGCCTGCCAGGAGCTCAACCTCACCCCCCGCTTTTTCAACAGCGAATACTCCCGCTCCTCCATCCAGGGCGGCTATGAGCTGGCCAAGGAGCTGTTCCGGAAACCGCTGGACTACACCGCCGTCTTTGCCGCCACGGATTCCAATGCCCTAGGCATGATGACGGCGGCAGATGAAATGGGCATTGATATTCCGGGGCATCTGAGCCTCATCGGTTTCGATAACATCAGCGCCACGGCCCTCTCCCGCATCGACCTGACCACCGTTGACCAGCCCAAGCGGGACATGGCGGTACAGGCGGTGGATATGCTCCGGGACAAAATTGAAAACGGCACTCAGGGCTATGTTCACCAGATCCTGCTGCCGACGCTGATCCAGCGGGGCACCTGCCGGAAGCTGGATCCCTCCAAGTGATCTCTTCGTAAATTCGGGACGGCCTGCCATCCCTGATAGAAAGGAACATACAACCATGCAAGGTTATCTTTATGATCCTCATACCCATACTGCGGAAACCAGCAAATGCGGCCATCTGCCTGCCGCCGACGTTGTGGAGCGCTATGTGAAGCACGGCTTTTCCGGTCTGGTGGTCACAGACCATCTGCATCCGGAATACCTCTCCCGCATCGACACGGAGCATGACTGGCAGAAGGCCATGGACCACTATCTCTCCGGCTACAAGGCCTCCAAAAAGCGGGGCGACGAGCTGGGCTTCGATGTGATTTTGGGTGCCGAGCTGCGCTTCCCCCAGAATGACAATGACTATCTGGTGTACGGCATCGACGAGGACTGGCTTCGTTCCAATCCCTATATGTGCTGCACCAGTGCCCGGGAATTCTACGAGAAATTCCACAATGAAGTCCTTATCATCCACGCCCACCCCTACCGGGACGGCAACACCACCGTATTTGAGGACGCTGTGGACGGCACGGAGATCATCAACGGCAACCCCCGCCACGAAAATCACAGCGACCGGGGCGTGGAGCTGTGCCGCCGCCATCCCAACTATTTCCGTCTGGCCGGATCTGACACCCACCAGGACGGTGATGAGGCCCGTGCGGGCGTCATCCTGCCGGAGCGGGTCCGGGACTCCTTCCAGTACAAGGCAATGATCGAATCCGGAAACTTCCGTCTCTGGGGCCCGGATTTCCAGGACCTCATTGATATCGACGAGGAAATGCGTCAGGGCAAGTAATTGCCTCCCCATCAGAATAATGACTGACTTTGAATCCCCGGCAGACCGCCGCATTTATGTTGGCCTGCCGGGGTTCGTTGTCTTTCCCGGCGAGCTGCGGCAAATTTGTAAAGCTGTCTCCTGAAACCAGTCATAGGAACACAATGTCCCGTTTTTGTCGGTTATTTGCGGATTTGTGCTTGTATTTTATGGAAGAGTGTGGTAAGGTAATCCACGGTTACGGAATGCGGCGAAAAGGGGAGCGCCTTGGCGCCGCGCTCAGATTGATGACGAAACCAGATTGCGAGGGAACCCGTGTTCCGGGTTGAGAGGATCCCAGTAAGGATCGACCGCCCCTGTTTCCCCCGGTGACGCCGGGGGAGCTGTCAGCATCTGCTTGAAGTCAAATTCGGTATGTGCTGCAAGGCACATATTTTTTTTGCGCTTTGAGCAGAAAATCAAATCTGGAGGTAAATCCCATGAAAAAGTTTCTTGCAAGTATTCTGACCCTGGCTCTGTGCCTGGGGCTCGCCACCGGCTGCGCCGGCAAGCAGACCCCGGCGGAGAACGACACGGAAAGCGCCGGTGAGACCGGTGTGAAGGAGATCCCCTCTCTGAAGATTGCCTTCTCCCCCTACGCCGACGCGGACCAGATCACCACCGCCACGGAGCCTCTGGAGCAGCTGCTTCAGGCAAAGCTTCTGGAAAAGGGCTATGACGTGAAGGACATCGACATGACCGTGGGCACCAGCTACACCGCCGTGGGCGAGGCCCTCAGCGCCGGCAGCGCCGACATCGGCTTCATCTCCGGCGGCAACTACGTCCTCTTCTCCGACGATTGCGATGTGCTGCTCACCGCTCTGCGCTATGCCATCAACAAGGATTCCGAGAACCCTGCTGACTGGAATGACGGCACCATCGAGGAAAACACCAAGGATATGAGCACCTATTACCGCTGCATCATTCTGGCCGGTCCCAGCGAAAAGGGTCAGGAACTGCAGGCCAAGGTCAACGCCGGTGAAGAACTGACCTGGGATGATCTCAACAGCGCCACCTGGTCCGTCCTCAGCCCCACCTCCGCCTCCGGCTACATCTATCCCTGCCTGTGGCTCCAGGATCACTACGGCAAGGGCATCAGCGATCTGGAGCACGTGGTCCAGTCTGACTCTCACACCACTTCCGTGGCCCGTCTGGCCGCCGGTCAGGTGGATGTGATGGTGTCCTTCGGCCATATCCGCATCAAGAACGCCCCCAAGTGGGAGACCGAGCTGGGCGGCACCGCTCCCATGGTGGAGCAGACCGGCGTCATCGGCGTCACCGAGGGCATTTACAACGATATGATTGCTTACAGCAAGAACTCCGATACCATGGCGGATGAGGACTTCCGCAAGGCGCTGGGCGAAAGCTTCATCGAGATCGCCGACACCGACGAGGGCCGGGAGATCATCAGTGTGTTCAGCCAGGTTGGCTACACCTGGGGTCAGGACTCCGATTATGACGGTGAGCGGGCCGCGCAGGAGCTGCTGAAGTCTCTGGAAGGCTAAGCCCTCCCTTTAAAAAACACTTGCCCCGCGGCTTCTCAGGAGCCGCGGGGCTGAAAGGCTATTTATGCTGCTGGAAGTTCAACATGTCCGTAAAGAATTTCAAAACCGCACCCTCGCCCTGACTGACGCCAGCTTTTCCGTCAGCCAGGGGGATTTTGTATCTGTGATCGGTCCCTCCGGTGCGGGCAAGACCACCCTGTTCCGGATCCTCAACGGTTCTCTCCGCTGTGACGGCGGCGCCATTCTGGTAAACGGCGTTCACTTTGAGTCTGCCGACCGCAGGACCCGCCGGGCCATTCAGACCACCATCGGCACCATCTATCAGGATTTCGCACTGGTGGAAAATGCCACCTGCCGCCAGAACGTGCTGAACGCCTGTCTGCCGGACATGGCGTTCCTCCCGGCGGTCTGCGGCTTTTTCGGAAAGGCGCGCGTCGCCGAGGCGGACGCCCTGCTGGACCGGGTGGGCCTTGCCGACAAGGTCCACGAGCCGGTGAAGAACCTCTCCGGCGGGCAAAAGCAGCGGGTAGCCATCGCCCGGGCGCTGATGCGGCACCCCGCGCTGCTGTTGGCGGACGAGCCGGTGGCGTCCTTGGACCCTGTCACCGGGCGGCAGATTTTAGAATTGCTCCGGGACATTCAGCAGGACCAAAAGCTGACCGTTCTCATGAACAGCCACAATCTGGAACTGTCCCAGGAATTTTCCAGCCGTCTCATCGGTCTGAACCAAGGTGCCGTTGTGCTGGACGCCCCGGCGGACACCCCGGCGGAGGAGATCCTCGCCGCCGTCTACCACCGTCAGGAGGATCAGCCATGACCCGCTCCTCCGGAAAGCGCTGGCTGCGGACGCTGGCACTTTTCCTTCTGCTGCTGGCTGCGGCACGGTTCACCGACTGCTCCCCCGCCCTGTTCTGGGCGCGGCGGAGCCATCTGACGGACCTGATCTCCGCCATGCTCCCGCCGGATTGGGGGTATGCCCCCCGAATCCTGGCCCCGCTGCTGGCTACGGTGCAGATGTCCGTCACCGGCACGGCGCTGGGATCGTTTCTGGCGCTGCTGCTGGCCCCCCTGTGCGCGGAAAATCTCCATGCCCCTAAGCCGCTCCGGTGGACGCTGCGGCTGCTGGTGCAGGTGCTCCGCTCCTTCCCTACGCTGATTTTAGCGCTGCTGGCTACGTTCTTGTTTGGCTTGGGCACCTTCTCCGGTACCGTGGCCATTACGGTCTACACCTTTGCCATTTTGACCCGGCTGACCTACGAGGATATCGAATCGGCGGAGCTGGCCCCCTACCACGCTCTGTGCGCCATGGGCGCGGTGCCTGCCAAAGTCTACTGGCGGGCCGTTGTGCCGGGGATCGCCCCCTCCTATTTCTCCAATGTCCTGTACCTGTTGGAGACCAACGTGCGCCACAGTTCCATTCTGGGCTATGTAGGGGCCGGAGGCATCGGTCTGCTGCTGAACGAAAAAATTTCATGGCTGGAATACGGCAAGGTGGGCATGATCCTGTTTTTCCTGTTTCTCACCGTCTGCGTCATTGAGGGGATCAGCGGCCTGCTGTCCCAGATCATCCGGGAGGAACGGAGCCTGTCTCCCCTTGGGAAGCGGCTCCTCACCGGCGCTGCCGTTCTGCTGGCTTTGGTCTGTACGCTGTCTCTCCAGCCCCCGGACTTCTCCCATATCAGCCCCCGGGCGGTGCAGGCCATGATTTCCGGCCTGTTCCACCCCGACTGGGCTTTCTTCTTTGAGACGGATACCAGTGGCTTGGGGTACCTGCTGCTGGAGACCGTGTGCATCGCTCTGGTGGGCACCTGCGCCGGAACAGTTATCGCAGTGCCCCTGTCCTTCCTCTCTACCCCCTGCCTGATGCCACAACTCCCGGCGCTGCTGTTCCGGGTGGTCATCATGGCGATCCGCTCTGTCCCCTTTCTGATCTACGGCCTGATCTTTATTCGGGTGGCCGGTCCCGGCCCCTTTACCGGCGTGCTCACTCTGGGCGTTTGCAGCGTTGGTCTTTTGAGCAAACGGTTCACGGAGGCCATTGAGTCACTGGACTTCCGGGCCTATCACGCCTTGGAATCCATGGGCGTCCCTCTCCTGCTCCGCATCCGGTACGCCGTGCTCCCCCAGCTGCTCCCGGCGCTGGCCTCGGCAGTGCTGTACCGCTTCGACGTGAACATCCGGGAAGCGTCGGTTCTGGGACTGGTGGGCGCCGGTGGCATCGGCGCGCCTTTGATCTTCGCCATGAACCACTACAAATGGAGCGAGGCCGGGGCCATCGCCCTTGGACTGATTTTGCTGGTCTGGTGCATTGACCGCCTCTCCGCCTCCCTCCGCCGGTAATATAAAAGAGCTGACTGCATTGCAGTCAGCTCTTTTTTGGGTACAAGCGAATGTCATTTGGACTTTTCTTAGCCCGCGTCGGCGGCGATGGCCTGATCGATGAGGGATTGCAGCGTCTCCGCCTGATTCTTCTCGGTGATGGCACCCACGATAGGCTCACCCACGATGTTGCCGTTCCGATCCACCACATAGGTGGTGGGGAAGGCGAAAATGTTGGAGGTAAAGGTTCCCGCCGCGCTGCTGGAATCGAAATACACGTTCTGATAGGTGGCGCCCTTCTTGGCCAGCACCTCCTTCGCCTCGGCGATGGCCGTCTCGTCGCCGTCCAGGGTGAAGGCGTTGACGCCGATGAGCGCGCCGCCCTTGTCCGCCAGCTCCTTGTTCAGCGCGTCCAGCTCGCCAAGCTCACCCACGCAGGGGCTGCAGGTGGTAAACCAGAAATTCACCACGGTGACGGCGTTGGCGGAGAACAGCTCGTCGCTCTTGACCTCGTTGCCGTCCAGATCCTTGCCCTCAAAGGAGGGGAACTTCTGCACATCGCCGTTGGCGTCGGTCTCCTCATTCAGAATTTCGGGATGCTGCTTTTCCAGCTCGGTCAGCTTATTCTCGATCTCGCTGATCTCCTGCGCGGACTTCTTCAGCAGCGCGTATTCCTCATCGCTGAACTGGTCCTTGGCGGATTCGATGGTGTCCAGCAGGAAATCGCCGTAATTCTTGCCGTCCTCGATCATGGCCATGCCCTTGTCCGCCGCCAGAAAGACCTTTTCCCAAAGCTCCGTGTTCTCCGACAGGATCTCGTTCTCCCGATCCATCAGGGACTTGTGGGTGGCGGCAGCCTCCTCCGTCTGGGCCGTGTCGCCGCTGTTTTCGGTCTTGCTGTCACCCTTCGCGCCGCAGGCGGCCAGGGACAGCACCATCAGCGTTGCCAGCAGCAGCGCGGTCAATTTCTTCATCTTCATGTTGTTTCCTCCGTGTTTTCTTCAATGTTGATATTTTGTTTTCCGTCTCCAAAGCCATAGCGGAAGCTCACGGCCCCGGTGGGACAAGCGCTGACGCACATCCCACAGCGGATACACTCGGTATGGTTGGGCGTTTTCGTCACATCTACGTCCATTTTGCAGGCTTTGGCACATTTCCCGCAGGAAATGCACTTATTTTCGTCCACCTTCATCTGGAATAGGGACACTCTGTTGAACAGGGCGTAGAACGCCCCCAGCGGGCAGAGCCATTTGCAAAACGGCCAGTAGAACACCACGCTCAGCGCAACCACCGCCAGCAGAATACTGAACTTCCAGGTAAACAGCTTGCCCAGCGCTGCCCGGATGCCGGAATTGGCGAGGGACAGCGGGATCGCCCCCTCCAGCACGCCCTGCGGACAGAGGTACTTGCAGAAAAAGGGGTCCCCCATACCCACGTCGTTCACCAAAAACGCCGGCAGCAAAACGACCATCACCAGCAAAACGGCGTATTTGAGATAGGTCAG